>ENA-UOTZ01001415-UOTZ01001415.1-compost-metagenome-genome-assembly--contig:-NODE-1415-length-16386-cov-12.536452_pt1 | contig 16386 bp, 19 predicted proteins | sample MGYA00238144_ERZ746983 | MGnify/ENA primary metagenome ERZ746983 (study PRJEB28759, sample SAMN06268863) | compost metagenome | isolation source: single cell | place: USA: California, Emeryville, Joint...
CGCCTTTACCACCCATGTCATTGCGTCTTTCATTCGTCCTATGTATTGAATTAAGTGTTATCGATTCACAATGCTGTTAGTAATATGATGTCAATACCGAGTTCTAAATACAGACTTGAAATCTGAAATGAAAGGTTAGCACATTCAACTGAACCAGCACCTTTAGCCGCTTCAAATACCAAGCAAGCTTTCTCATAGTCTTGCAACGCTTCTTCCTTCTGACCCATTTTTTTCAGTAACTCTGCTAGTTCCTGGTAAATTTCGCCCGTTTGTACGTGATTCGCTCCCAATATTCTAATCGTGCAAACTAGACTGCTCTTAAAAAGCATATACGCATCTTGATAGAGCTCTTTTTCAACGTAGAATTTCCCAAGGATGCTGTATAACGTCGCATGTAATGGATGATACAAACCCAAATGGAACTCAAGCGCTTTCAGCGCGCTGTCAAAGCACCGTAGAGCTTCCTCAAGCTGATTCTTTTGAATATGCGCTCTCATGAGAATACAATATGGCCGGACGCACTCAGCATGGAGATTCCTACAATACCTCAAGCTGTTATGCGCTTGGTCAATGCACTGATCAACCATCCCCATCTCGAAATAGATCTCTGCTACATCAGCATAAATTTTCGGGTCTCTGACCTCACCGTTCTCGGATAAAGCCTTTTCCATGCTAAGTTTGACATTACAGGCTTTAATGCAGAGATCATAGCTCTTCTTCTCACGGTATTCTTGATATTTATCACATAGAGTCTTAATATCAAGGTTCGCTAGGGTAAAAATTCTCGAATGAGCTTTGAGACCCTTGTAATTCGAGACGGAGAAAGGCTTTGGACTGGATCCAAGTCTCGATGCGAATTTCTCGTCGATCGCCAGGTTAATCGAGCAGTGATATGCGATTGCATGCACCAAAGCTCCAGGCGTAAAATCTTGACGACTGAGACGATCTAATTTGAAGTTGAAATCGTAATCGACTTGTCGAGCGAGGATTTCGTTCCAAAAAAGATCGGTCTCTATTCCCTTCCCGAAGATCAAATTGAGGAAATCGACAACGCAATCGCCAATTTCAGCCTGCGCTAACATGGCTTGTTTCTCAGCTTCTTCTTTGGCCTGAGGAACGTCCTTATTTCCTGAAAGTTTCCTTGTTGGCCTCGCTGCAGTAATACATAAATAACGAGATTATTTACCTATGTATCCATATAATTTACCTCCAGCAGCTTGCTCTTGAGATTCTCTGTTAACATCATGCATAATCTCAGACAGCTGCTTATTAAGAACCTTCTTGGCCGATCGAGCGATCATTTCAACTAAGCAGATCTCCTTTATGTTCGGGAGCGTCGTTGTCCTGCAAATAGCTCCAAGGTATCGGAGGTTCACGCCCCAATGGTGAAAGATCTAAATTTTAGATATTATAAATATGCTTATAGCCAAGAGACTAAAAGATTACCTCACTTAAGGAGCTGCTGTCTATGGGGACGATCTTCGTCTGCTGGAACAGGTCAACGAAGCTTCTAAGGTACTCGTCTCGCAGGTATTTACCAGCCTCTACTACTTCCAAATCGTCTCGCTCTCCTTCTTCAGATTCCACGGTGCTCATAAACGCATCGCAACTCAGCGGAAATTTCAACTTTGAAGAGAATTCAGGCCTCAAGCGCTTGAGAAAAGAGATAGGTTTCCCCAGATCAACGTCGATTGGGAAAATATCCGCGGTTTTCATGAAATAGCAGACTTCCATTACATTGATTGACGAAGGGCGTTTTTCCTCGTCACTTTCTTTGCCAACCGGCCCCTGAGAATCCAGAGAGAAAGCGCACTTGTGGATCTCAGTAAAAATCGATAGGTCTGTCTGGACTGAAGTTATTTTATCATCCCATGTGAATTTATGTGGCTAATGGGTAATTGATTATGCATTTATATTCATCTCCCAATTAAGGGAAGAATGGCTTACTTTCAAGTTTAGAGATTGTGCGATTGCGCGAATGTCTTTTAATATTGGCTTATGAATTTTGTACACACCGCTGGTTGAAGGTCCGTGGACCAGAGTGTCGTCTCCGTTGACGGGAGGACTTGAGATTACAAAGCAACGAAATCCCTATTTTAATTTTAAAAACCCTATTATAAATGCATTTTTACCTTATAATCAACGATGCAAGAGAGAGGCACTCGATATAGCAGCATGCTTGCTTTCTTATTCAGCTCGATTAAACAATCACAGAGGACATTCATCGCTCTGAATTCTTTTTGCTCGGATTAATAAACATCAAGAAAATCGACCATACCATGCCCGAATGACTTCATCAGCTTTTCACAATAAATTAATTTATCTGTCTCCACTCCCTCATCGTTCTCGTAATAGCCGTTTTCGCACCAAGTAACCCTCACTGCGAAATTATTGATAAAGTACATTTTCTCTCTCGCCTCTGTATCAGCCCCCGCATTCTCCTTCCCAATATCAATCGCATTGTATTTCCTATGCAATCTTGGATAACTGAGATCATCAACTATCTCTTGACAAGTTTCCACAGCTATTCACACACACACTCAGTTTTTACTTCTTACAAAATAACATACCTTTCGCACGAAACTCACCAATAAACTGCACAAGTTTCAACCCTGTCTTCATATTCTCATCAAACTGATTCAATGTCTTGAAATGTGCATCCCATAACATATTGAATTTATGCTCCCACGTGTTTTCCAATTTTTTCAACTAATTTTAATCACATCAGTTCCTTTCATTGAACCTTATAAGTTTGTTACTCTCTCAAGTCTTTTTTGCTCCTCTTGCTCTCTAATTCATGAAAATTATTAGCTCTACCTTAAACCAAAGTTACTTCTTCCTCCGCAGCTCTTCGGCCTCTCGCCTTTTCTCTTCCTGCCGTTTCAGTTCCTGAGCTCTCCGCTCTTCTTCTTCAAGCATTTTCTGCTTCAACTCCTGCTCTTCTTTTTCTCTCCGCCTCCTTTCCTCTTCTTCCTGTTCCCTCCTCTGCTGCATTTCAATCTCCAACTCAAGCAATCTACGCCTTTCTTTCTCACGCTCCAACTGCAACTTCATTTCCGCCTCTTTCCTGGCTTTTTCCTCAGCCAGGCGCTTTTCTTCCTTCTTTCGGAGCTCCTCCTGTATTCTTCTCGCCTCTTCTTCCGCCTCTTGCAACGCTTTCTGCCTTTCTAACTCTTCTGGATCGATGGCTGCTGCACTTTTTTCCGTCTCCCCTTTCTTTTGAGCAGCCACACTACTTTCTTCAACTTTAGTTTTCCCAGTGCTTTCTATAAATTCCTCCTCCTCTTGGACGACCTCCAATTTATTCTCTTCCATTTCACCCTTCGATCCAGCTTTCTGCTCACCTGTTCCTTTACTCTTCCCTCCTGCACCTCCAGCGGGGTCTTCTTTCTCTGGTGATTTAGGATTTTGCATGGCTTTTTGTTTCTCTTCCTCCTCAAGCATTTGCCGCATGTATTCCTCTTCAATTTTCTTACGAAGCAATTCCTCGATGGATTCTTGCAGCGCTGGGATTTTGGGCTCTTCTTTTTTTACAGTTGCCTGCTTAAACGCATTATGCTGCGATAAATGACATTAATACGATCAAAACCCTCGAAATATTATTTTTACCCATTGCTCTGCTTTTGCTTTGTCAGGAAAGAAAATTGTCCATGTTTTTGGTTTGTCCTTTGAGGAGGTGGCTTTTTTCGCTGCTACTTCTGCGTTGACTTTGAATTTTGATTTCAGCAATGAGTAACTCATGGAAAACGTGACCTAGCCGTCAAGGGCTTACTAAAGCGAATAAAAGCAAAGAAATACCTTGAAACCAGCTTCACGTTTTTTCTTTTTGAGGACGTCATCAGGAAGAGATTCTAATTGGATGCCGTCAAGCAGCACTCGTTCTTTTGGGACCTGCTTCGAGGTAGCTGGGTCAAATTTTCCGGCTATAAAGAGAATTAGGCACAGCAGAATGGGATATTGAAGGCCGACTCTGAGCTTCAGGTGGTATTTTTGAGTAATACATCAACTCGCCGTCATAAATTGCAATAAACCGCTTATTGAGACTGATCCCACCTGAATGAATGCAGTAATGAATATGAAAGGTTGGGAAAATGGATGTACGATTGCTCAACTTTTCGATAATTTGAAAATATGTGACATTAGTAGGCTTCATGGGAGTAGAAGATTTTTATTGGGATTATTTCGAAAAATTTGAAATATTTGAAACTCATCAGAAGAAAATAAATTTGCACTCGTTAAAAATTTATTGCTTGATCCAATCAATTCTCGTACTTGAAGATAAGAAAGGAAATTATTTGTTTCCATGATAATGTTTGGAGTATTATAATCAAAATAAGGCTCACACGATAGTGAATGTATTCAAAAAACCAATGTAAATTGCACAAGGATGCTATTCTTTATGTAATTAGTATGAAGCAAAATTCCATTAAAATCGAAAGGGAGTTGAAAGTTAAAAGATCTTTACATAAAATCCCTGTTATAGATGAACTAATTAAGATATTTTTAATAATTCCTTGACATCATTGGCAAACGTCGGCGATTTTCCCATGATTCCTATTATTAAATCCGTAGTTTTGCTCGCAAACGACGGATCAATTCGAATTTTTTCCAGTAATATTTCTCTTAAAACGCCTTTTGCACTAAACCATTAGAAAAAGGATAAGAATTAATCCACTTAAAGATATTTATTTACCTGTGCTCGCTAAGAGTAGATTGGAGTTTCTGATCATTTATTTCGCTCGAAGAATTGCAAAGCGGTTTCTTGCTTTCTACATTCTGGACGGATTTATTTAGTTTCGCTAGACTTTTCCTTTTGCAAGGTTCGCTCTTCATTGGTTTCCAAATATAAGCATTCTTCTTTGCGTAAGGTTGACTCATTTGAACAGGTTTGACATTCTGTTGATCTTGAGTGCTCGGTTTTCTTTTTTCCTCGTACTTTTTCATTACCTGCTGGAATTTCAAATCTTTTTCTTCCTGGTCTTTAACTGTAGAGCGGATAGGTTGCTGTTTTGGTTCTTCATGGAAACTAACAGATTGGAATCCCTCCTTTTTTGTCTCGTGAACGGACTTCTCAACAAGCAAATCATCAATTTTTAAAATCTCGCTTCGATCGTTTTTTTGAAGTTTACGGTTCTCAGTCAGACTGCTCTCTAAAAACCAATCTCGCAGATTCTTTTCGCTGAGTTTTGCTTCAGAGACATCAGCAAAACTCTTCCGTCCTTCACTAAATTTCAAGGAGGAATTAAGATAACTATCCAATTTCCGAGTATATGAATCACGGGTCTTATAATTGTTTATTGAACTTCGTTTAGCAGACATTTTTTTGCCCTGAGACTCTTGAAATGCTGGAGTCATATTTAAATATTCCGAAGTCAGGTTCCTCAAAGGAGAGCTTTTTGTGAATGATTGGCTGCTGGTTAACCCGATTTTCTCTTGCGTTTCCAGCAACGCATCAAGATGCAATTTCTCTTTTTCATTCGTTTTCTCCAGATATTGATGTTCTGTGTCCTTCTTGCTGTTATTATTTTCCTTTTCTTTTGTTATAACGGAATTAAATTAAGAGAAATCGGCTCAAAGTCCTTACCATTGTCTTTGCCATAATAATCAGCGTTATTTTGTTCTGGTGAGTGGAAAGTGTTGAAATTTGCTCTTAAATAATCACGGATTGAAACCGTCAGAGGCTTGTTCGTTATTGGCTGGAGAACGTTGCTGCTGCTATTGTCTAAGAAAAATGCTGCTGCGCTTGTGTCAGACTCTTGTGTAAGCGAAAAGCTCAGATTTTCAGTTATTTTGGTTGGAGATGGATTGTATAATGGCAATTTGGTTCTTTGGACACGTTCATGAAATTCATCGATAACTTTCAATTGCGTTTGCAACAGTAAATTCATAGTTTTGGTAGGTGGTTATAAAAGAAATCGCTGTTTTGTGTGAGAAGATAAGAGAAACACTTTGATACCTGTATAAAGCGGCAATTTTATTTTGCGTAATTCGAAAAATTTAGTCTGTTAAAGTATTAAATTTTATATTTATGACATATTTGAGTAAGTTTAGATTCAAGTTCATTTAGTATGCTTACATTGCTAGCATGGAAAAACATTTGAAACTTGTACATGATGTAGAGTCAGACAATCCTCAGTTTAACATTGCAGTCAATAATCATTAATACCATTGAAATAAATTAACATTCAATGTGTTATCTCACCCATATTAACTTATCGAAAATTCAAATCTTTTTTGTGATCTATAGCTCAAACGCCCTCTCTCAACCAGTTATTGACTCGGCTTGGACCGAATTTCATCGAAGAACGGATGTGCTAGAGCTTCTTTGGCAGTAATACGTTTCCGGAAATCTAAACACAACATTTTCTGTAGCAGATCTTCGACTTCGCTGTTGTACTCAGGACTTTCAAAAACTTATTGCAAATATCAAAGAATCAGAGTCATTACTGCACAATTGCTTGGAAAAACTTTGAATCATCGTCTTCCGACAAATTTTCAGGAAATTCAACTTCAAATCCTAAATAACCATGAATATATTAGTTTCACACCATTCTATATCATTGGGATAAATACCTAACAGCGTCAGTACTTCCCGCACCTTCTTTTTTCCAAATAGATAAGCCAGCTCATAAACCAGAGAAAGTATATAATCAATTTCAATATCTCTTCTCGTTTTATCGACATATTGCGTCTTTCTGAGCCGCAGATTGCGGAAAAACGGATGTTTGCGAGTCAAAAACTCATAAAATATCGTTCCAGCGGCCCAAATATCAATACCGAATGACTGCTGCGTGCTAAAAGCGATCTGCTCTAAAGGCATGAACCCCTCCGTCCCTTGAAAAAATAAATCAAACAGTTAGAAAACCACCATTAAATTCGCCATTCGTTACCAATTTTCAACTGGCTAATACGGCTTTGAATTTCAGCGACTTTTTGAAGGTATTTTTGTTCTGGAGTCAACTCAATATCCTTTTTCGCTGGATACAAAATGTCATTTAAATGCGATATTTCCTAGTAACAGCAAGTCAGCTCAGCAATAACAGACAACAATCATATACGATCTCAGCGAGGCCAAAGTCGATGAGTTTCCCGCTTCTTTTCTTTATATTGTATAAGAAATTTCCCGGTTTGACGTCCCGATGTACGATTTTCAACGAATGCAGATAGTCAATCGCGATTAGTAGCTCTCTCATGTAGTATTTTATCTCAATCATGCTTGCGCTGTACAGGAAAGACTGGTAGAATTAGAATAGAGGATATTAGAAACGATTATTACGTCAAAAGGGTTGTATTTATGGTACTCAGTCACCACAAAATACTGCTTATTTGTAAAATGCGCGTTCTTGAATTTCACGATATTATTCTTTCCACCCAGCGCCCTAAGAAGGCAGAGCTCCGATGTTATGATGTAATCAGCTGTTGTTGAGAAAATTGCTTTGATAGCGACTTTTTTGCTCTTATCTGGCTTGCCTTGGTCATCGAACTCGTATCCTTTATACACTACGCCATAGGCTCCTCTTCCCAGTTCTACGTGAATGTGGTATAGATTTTTCACTTCACCAAATTGCGCTTTCATGTCTACATAGTACCGTTCTGCGTCTCTCCGCTGCCGACGTTCTGCGCTGCTTTGCCGGTTGGTGCCGCGGTCTCGGACGGGCTCTTGGGATTCAGAAAGAGCCTTTCTGGGTTTGTATTTGAGGTTTTGATCGTCGTAATCCATTTTATTGAAGGCTTCTATTTTGATTTTGAATCCTAAATTTGAGGCGGTATTCCGCTGTGGATATTAACTGTAAAAAATTTTTGATACTAATATCCTGTGAGGGTTCGAATCCCTGCGAGTTCTATTGAAATTCCCGGAAATTTTTTGTGATTGGCTGGACTTGCATTTGTGATCCGGCTATTTGCTGAGTAAAATTATACGAGAGGTGAATCAGGGAAATACATTTTTTCTCGATTTTCCGACAAATAGTGCATGATGTTTGAGTATGATCAAAGCTTTAGGTTTTACAGCACATATTTCAATCCTCTTAAAATGAGAAGCATGCTATCGAGATAAACCGTCGCGTGAGTGGATAGAATTGGATCAACAATAATGAATAATGGAGTTTTAGAGTATTGTTGAGCTATATTTAAGCAACTTTGACAGCTATACCATAAAGGCAACAGCATGTATCAACCTCACAAATTATGGAGGCATGCATGAGTTTGGCTAAAGCCTTAAAACCTAGGAGAGAATGTGCAAGCTTCATGCTAGGTAAACATCCTGGGTAACCAAATTCTGCCGATATCAAGGCCTGCAATGATATTTTTCAAATGTTTTGTTAGATCCTAATCGCAGCACGGCAGTCTATAGAATGAGGTTTCAATATTAAGTGCACTTGAAAGTTCGCAACCTTGGAAATGGGTCTTGTTTCATCATCAAAATTTGCGTTTAGGACTCATTAGCAGAAAAAGCTTTTTAGGACTACTAAGGGTTTTTCAAATTTTAAATAAAGGCTAAGAAGCATCTTCATAATTAGCAAATGCTTCTCATCTCAATTATAATTCTTCAAGCACATTTAATTTACGCTCTCTTCATCGATATTGAATGGTTTCGATGAACGAGCATTCTTCGCTCCCGAATCCGGCTCCAGCAGAAATGTCGTTGTTACTGCTAGCGAAGCTCTTGATTTCAAAACGAATAAAGGTGAATCTCGAATTTTATAGAATGATTTAATAGAATGAATTAACGTTTAATAAAAGTTTTTTCCACCCGCGTTTTATTCCTACAATGCGTTTAATTCAAGAATACACCTACGCGTCATTAAAATCGAAACAATATTAAAGACCTTACTTTATAAATTTCAAAATTTATGGATCCAACTCACTTTCAAGGCGAGACCCAGCAAACTCTCGGGAAATCTGATGACTCTTATCATACAGCAAAGTAAGGCAAAGCATCGCCCAATTCAATAGCTAATATTTCGCAAGATTTCCTTCAAGAGATATAACTTCCAATCAAAATTTAGATTCTCCTGGCGACGTCTTAGAAACCCGATTTGCCTCTCAGGTAAAACGTATTCCTCAAGTAGCATGCCTTACACCAAATAGAGCAAACGAATGAAACTGTTTATCAGACTGGAGGCTCTGATTCGAGTCGGATCGGATGCCAGCAGCGCTAGTACACAGAACTTAAACGTAAGTCATCATACATATTCCTTGCGACTCAAACCAATTAGGATCTCGAAGAGATTGAAAAATTGGAGATAGTGCAACGATTCGGACTGAAAATATTTCTGGCATCGTTGGCAGAGCTTTTTAAGATTTACCTATATTCCAGCATGGGTGCTAAAGTGACTATATTATTTCTAGTCGATGTGAACTAATTTAAATAGGCACTTAAATACGTTGCAGAGAAAACAGGCATAACTCAACATGTACATGGCTTAATGGGAAATATCAGGTCTTCATTTGAGTTGGCAAATATAAAGAAGCGCCAGCAAAGAGCAATCATTATGGATGTACTATATTGCTATTATTGATATGGGTTTAATACATAAATCTCATTAGACTGAAGAATCTTGGATTCAATTGAATAAACAGAACGGGATTCTGGTGTACGGATTCAGTAAAGATAAACGTGAAGCTGACTTGCTAGTTATACTGCCATTTTTGGTGTTCCTCTCTCAGCAAAAGACGATTAAGCCAATTTGTTCTCTGCACAATAAATACGTTGAGATGACGATGAGCGTTTCCAATGCCTTTAGAGTGATGGTGGATGAGAGTCAGTTGCCGATACCAATACTCGAAGAAAATACCGACTCTCTCAAGAGTTTGGGAGGGCCAGGAAGCATAGAGGAGGCCGAAGAAGATGAGACAACCCCGGACGACACTGACAGAAGCATCTTTGAAGAATATAGTCGACTGAAAGACTTGAATCAAATCAAAGGAATGAAAGAGAGTCTTCAAACTTATAATAATTGATGGAGACATCTTTCGAAAAATAATTCATCAAACTTATGAGAGAAAACTCTTATATTTCGATACAGACAATCCAACAAGTATTTTTTTTTTGAAGTAGGCTAGTTTAAGACTAAATCACTCGTGTCTTTAGTCTGAAATTCATGAAAGATGTATTTTCATTCATTACAGTATATATTACACTATTGTAAATTCTCATAACCAGACGAGTTCATTATTATTTTTATAATGCCCTACCTTTCTTAGAGATCATCTGATTGGGTGTAATCATTTACAATCAATGAGAGATTTTGATTTTGAAAACATATTGGATACATTACAGGAAATTGATAACCGCTTGTAAATAATTATCTCAAATACAAGTGCAACCTTTACATCTTCTTCTTCAAAATACCTCTGATGAGACATGTAGAAAGTGGTTTAGCGCACTCTTTTTGTCCACTTCGTAGCTATGTGATACTATTTTTGCTCACTTTTTCAAACAAATATTAGAGGAAGAAAATAATTTTGGCTTTGTAGATGTAACTCCTTGAATTCGCACTGGGAAAGTGACTTCTGCCTGAAGATACAGCTTGCTCATTATAAATATCTTTATAGATGATATTATAAATCTGCTTACGCCATTAAATTATTGTCTAAAGGAGCTGTGTTCCTAAGAGGTCACTGTCTTGAGATTGTGAAAAATCAAGTGAATATTCGATCTGTTGGATTTATACTAAAATTGATTACAAACAACCATCTTTCCGTTGATGTGAAGATATAATTATCGATATATCCTTTGAGCACAGTGATGATTGAGAATAAAAATTTTAATTTCAAAAACTTTCCAGAAAAACTATGAACACAGTCAACTGTCTCAATGAAACTCGGCCATCTTCCACAAAAACGATCGATTCTTATTACACAGCAAGGTAATACCCAGAAGCTCCAAGCTCTAAAACCTCTTCGTTTAGATTCCCTTCAAGGAAAGCATCATCAAATCTAAGCATCGACTCTCGCATTAAGAATTTAGGAGACTCTTTCGAGAATAAAAGTTTTTCTCAAGTACCATCTAATGCTTGGTTTGAATGCTAAACCTATATAGACCAAGCGAAAGAAACTCTTTGTAAGATTGGAAGCTCTGATTGGACTGAGACCTGACGCGAGTAGGTCAAGCAAGGTTAGCAAACAATATATTGTTTGCAAACTCACTTCACAATAATAGGATCTCGAAGACAGTGAGAAATCTGAGATAACCCAACGTTTTGGGCTCAAAATTTTCCTAGCATCGCTCTCGGAGCTTTTTACAATCTATTTGTATTCCAGTATTAGCTCAAAGGTATGTTGCTTTGAATGGTAATGTAGTTAAACAAAAACGAACTGCTGAAATTGTAGGTCATGAAATATCTAACAGAAAAAACAGAAACGATTCAATATGTGCAAGCCTTGATAGGAGACATTTTATCTCCTGTTGAGATAGGAAATGCGAAGACGAGTCAAGCATTTTGCGATGAGAAAGATTTGAGAAGACTCGTTATCATGGATGTATTTGTTAGTTACTTCAATCTGATATCAATATACCATTTCAAAACTAGACTCAAAAATCTTGGATTAGATTGAACAAAGAAAATGGAATCATTATCAATGGCTTCAGTAAAGATGAGCCAGAAGCAGATTTGTTGGTTATAATACCTTTTTTGGTATTTCTTTCCCAGCAGAAGACGATTAGACCGATATATTCATTGTATAAAAAATATCTGGATATGACCTTGTGCCATACAAACGCCTTTAAAGTGATTGCGAATGAAAATCAATTGCCGATTCAAATTATTGAAGAGAACACCGAGTCTCTGAAAAGTGGTCTGGGTAGTCAAGAGCAGTATGAAGACGAAGATACAACTCCTGATGATGTTGACCGAAGCATTTCAAACGAATCTATTCGACTTAAGGGCTCTAAACAATTGATGTATTTGAAAGAGAAGATAAAGCAATCGCATTTTAAGGTGCTTAATCTTCCTTAATGAGAAGTTTTGGGTGGAACTGGAAAAGCAAGCTCTATTGCCAGGATAAACTTGTTTAAAAATTGAAATCAATACCTATGTTGCTATCTAATTTAACCTGATCTCTTCATGAGAAAGCTTGAGAATATTCAAATTCAAGTAATGGAAATGTATGATTTGTTAGGAGTTATTGCATTTTTATTTTTTTAATTCTTTAATAAATAGAATCGTCGCATTCATTGTTTTTAGCATATAAATCAGAATTTTGTTTTTGGTATAACGAAAGAGTGAGTGTCCATGCATTTCGAAGTTCTCTATTTCAACTACAAATGTGTTCTTCATCCCGCGTTGTACTATGGCTTTCAAGAGATAAATTCTTTTCCAGTTCTTTTATATTAGAGTGTTATCAATAGATTCAATGATTTTCAGAACTAAACATGCTATGTTTTAGAAAAAAGAGTTAACGCTACTACTACGTCTCTCAATGAAAGAAATTCTAAACGTTAGTGAGCAATCCAACCTTTGTACTGCTAATTTATGGCGCAGTACTTTGTTCTAGAGTCATTGTTTAGCAATACTACTATTATATTCGATCAATTGATATAACTACTAATAATTCTAAGTGGGATTATCCAAATATGCTCATTATGGAGGTTGATGCTTTGATAGCTAAAGAGCAAGCCCAATATGGAAGTTTCTGGGATAATTAGGAGCTTTACTATTACTAAACCGCAAAATAGTGAGAGTTGAAAGAAACTGCATTCGATTCACAGCAACTATGCCAACGTTCATGACTTTTGTTTCCAGAGAAAGAGTGCTTTGTAATTCTTCCACCATCCCAGTAGCCATATTTTTCTTTTCAAGCACATCTAATCATTTTAAATTAAACGCAATTCGGAATTCCGAACGTATTGAACAATTTTTTCAGTACTTTATGAATGATTTAAAATTATCAAACGATTATCCAAAATTTGTCTCTCATTTCCATGTTTCCCACCACATTGATGGCATAGACAGCCTTATACCAACATCTGAGAAGTAAAGAAGCTTCGTGATGTCACTCTGACTAGGTACGACCCAATAATACTAATAATTAAAAATAGCAGTAGTTGTTTGAAAAAAAATCATCAGCAATTTAATTCACTGAAGTATTTAAAGAAAAAGAATTATTCCTCATTGTCGAAAATTAATTATGCTGAATGATTATTGGTTGCCGTATTTAGAGTTTATTTGATTCTCAAACTCAGATAGATATACTTGAGTCGCGCCGAAGATTGTTAAAATAAAAAATTTTCGCTATCTCAAAATCTTCCTAAAAACATGATCAATACAGCAGAATCTCTGGACGACAATCAGCAAGGATTCACGAGGACCGAGGGTTCCTTTTTTACAGCAAAGTAAATCAATAGTCAGCAATGAAAAATCGTACTAATAATCATTGGTAAGGTTCCCATCGAAGAATGTCCCTTCAAATCTGAGCACCGATTCCAGCAAAAATCTAAGAGACACACTTGAGAACAGAATCGCTCTCCAGGTATCGCAACTTCTCTTAGAATAATATGCTAACACATTGTAGAGCAAGCGAATAAGACTTTTCATAAGATTAGAAGCCCTCATTGACTTTGGGTTCGAAGCAAGCAGCGGCCAGTTCAATCTGAACGTATACAAAACCTCTTTGAATCACGAACTAATAAAAGAGTAGGCTTTCGAGGAGGTAGAAAAATTAGAGATCACTCAGCGGTTTGGACTAAAGCTTTTCCTGACATCGCTTTCGGAGCTCTTTAAAATATACTTATATTCAAATATGAACGCTAAGGTAATTTTTACAAACTCTAAAGCAGTTTTGGAATTATGAATTTCCCACTTTAGACACTCAAATATCTCGCGGAAAAGTCAGATATAATCCAGCATGTTCATGGCCTTATGGGAAATATTGAATCTTCTATTGAGCTCGAAAATGTCCAGGAAAATCAGCCTTTCAGTGTAGAAAAGGAAAAGCATAGAACCATTATCATGGATGTAATGCGCTTGAATAAACGTGCTTTTGATGCTTATTTTTAATTTCAAAATTAGACTGAAAAGTCTTGGATTACTCTGAACAAAGAGAACGGAATCCTCATAAATAATTTCACTAAAAAAGAGCCTGAAGCTGATTTATTAGTTATAATCCCATTTCTGGTGTTTCTCTCCCAGCAAAAAACGATCCGGCCAATAAGTTCATTATACAAGAAATACGTGGAATTAACAATGAGCATCTCCAGCGCTTTTACAGTAATTTCAGATGAGGATCACTCGACGATTCCAATCATCGAAGAAACTACTGAAGGGCGGATAAGCCAGGAACCTGATGAAGAAGATGAGACTATTCCGGATGATACGGATAGGAGCATCTTTGAACAATGTAAGAAGTTAACAAGCTTGACAAAGTTAGAAGATTTGAAAGAGAAAATCAAAAAATCGCATGAGAACCTAGCTGAAGCTTCTCGAAGAAATTCTTTAATGTGACTGCGTGAATCTTTGCAGAGAGTGAAATGAAACTCAACTATTTTAAAGAATTTTTTATTATATTCAATGTTAACAACAAGCACTCGAGAAGGTCTGTAATTTTAACGTTCAAATGTTAATTAATTGCCATAGTATTTTATTTATGAAGGTTCATTGTAAAATCTTTTTGTTTAAGCCTTTGGCTGTTAGATTGCTTTGTAAAATTCTGAATTATAATGAATAGACAATAAGAAGCTCAACATTCAAAAAGTGGGAAATCCCAATATCAAGATACTATCAATAGACGACGTTCTCTGCTCTTACTTCAAAAATTTAGTAAATTTTTAAAAAATACATGAAATTTGAATTTCAGAATCCTGAGTTGGCCCGAGTCGCCTATCATCACAATCAATCAGCAAGAAATCTGAAATTAGGTTGTCCTGGAGATTGGAAGCAGGGATCGGTTAGGTTGCTTTATGTACTACGATCGGAAGAGTATGTAGCGATTAAAATCTTGAATTTTCGAAAATGCTGGATTGGCTCGATTTGATAAATAAGGTCAACAGATAACTTCGTCCGCCATCTGGCGTAACCTCAAAATGTGTATCATACTGAAAAAATAATAAAGTAACCTTTGTTGGCTAGTATTGTAGAAAATGAATTTAAAATGTAGAAAAAAAGTTAAAGTACATAATTGGGCATAAAGTTAGCATCAAGCTAGCAATTCGTAGCTTTTGAAATAATTCTTTCAAATTACATTTCATAGTATCACTGATTCCATCTTTTGAAATCTTATAAAATGATCGATTTTTTGCTCTCGATTATGTTACCATCAACATGTGCCAGGAAAGTGCCACAGAGTGCAGTCCATTGCAGATCATTGCAGCACAAGCTACTATTCGCCTAATGAAGCTGAGTGAACCGAATTACTGTACTTGAGCCAAAACTCTACTATACATCCAATTAAATTTTTAAAAATCGTAACCTCAGTATAAAATGGATCACGCATGAGGAGAATAAAAAAAACAAAAAGCTCCAAATACCTCTTGCAGAGCGGATTAGCCACAGACACAATGAAAATGTCACAAAAGCGGCTTTTTCACTCACTTTTGCAACGAAAGAGGAAGAGGATCGCAGGAAATTCAAAATCTCGAATTTTCTGTTTTGAAAAAAAAGACTCAATTGTCAGCAGCTCTTTTAACTGCTTGATGTTCACAATGCAATAGTAAAGCCATCGTAAGATGAAGCCAATGGAGAGCATTAAAGTCTAAAGAAATTTTGGCTTAGAGTTCAAAATTTTAAAGTATAGCGAATTCACAACTATTTATATAAAGCAGAAAATTCTGGTATGATTTTAGGTTTTTCTTTTTTATTATAAAAAAAGCAAAACAGCAATCTGCTCGAAAAAATTAATCGAACGAATTAAATTACTATTCCAATAAAATCGATTAATTTAAGCTTGAGGGACTCTGGCATGTGTAACTTATAATTTGGAAAGAAAATTGGAAAACAGTGCTCTGCTGAGCTATGCTCCCACATTCTGTCATCTGGCTGCAGAGAGAGAGGCTATTAACTGGATGAAATTCTACTTTTTATCTTTTCATTGAGAGAAATGTTCCTCAGAAAAAATGAAAAAGACCTCGCGTTCTTAGCCGAAAACGAGTAAGCGGACCAGCCACACATCACCCTTCCCAGTTTTGCCAGAAATTCTCAAGTAGTTTTTGAAAAAAGGTTGAATGACGTACTAATTCCGATTTAAATTCTACAATAAAATCGAACAAAGTATTTAATTGAGCTTGAATCAATTTTATAATAATTTCTTAAGAAAAGCAAGAATTTGAAGATTCTGAAACCTTTACAATGCTCAAAGCAACATCTTTGATTGTCATTCTGGCACTCTTGGCTGCAGCAACAATCAGTTCTGCCCAATCGACAGCCACCAAGACCTCAACAGCGACTGCGA
>ENA-UOTZ01001416-UOTZ01001416.1-compost-metagenome-genome-assembly--contig:-NODE-1416-length-16364-cov-11.006877_pt1 | contig 16364 bp, 9 predicted proteins | sample MGYA00238144_ERZ746983 | MGnify/ENA primary metagenome ERZ746983 (study PRJEB28759, sample SAMN06268863) | compost metagenome | isolation source: single cell | place: USA: California, Emeryville, Joint...
ACTGTTACTCAGTATTGTCAAAGAGAAAGGACCTCAACACTGGAAAGAGATTGCACTTGAACTCTCAGAGCGAAGTGGTGTTGGAGTATTCCGTCAAGGAAAGCAATGCAGAGAACGATGGATTAACCACCTTGACCCGAACGTTAAGAAAGGAAATTGGACCGAAGAAGAAGATATCCAAATGCTTAATCTATTCCTTGAGAAGGGGAAGAAATGGGCGGAGATTGCAAAGAGACTCGGTGGAAGGACTGAAAATAACGTGAAGAACCGATGGGTCTCGCTGATTCGAAAATATAAATCCGAACTAGAGATCCACGAGAGCGATTCGAACCATGAAAATGATGATTCTAGTCATTGGGAGCAGAAACTCGCGACTACTATACTCTCTAACAAAATGCAAGGCACTAATAAAGAGGAAACTAAACTTTCTGACTCTTTCAGCCCAAAAAAAGAGTTCGATGAGCATGATCATAATACCAGCTCTGATACTTTCCATAGTTCGAACCATTTGTCTCCTAAATCGTCTCAAGAAGACCAAGCTGCAAGAACTCAACACCAAAATTCTAAAAAATCCGCTGAGAAACGAAAAGGAAAGAATCTCCTCTGCGAATTCGCTTTGAAGCCTAATGTTGAAGAAAAACAGAGCTTGAAAGACAAATTGCTGAAATGCCCGAAACTGGGTCATGACTTCAAGAATTTCCACGAACAGCCATTTGACTCACAATCGGCGCGTGTACTACAACCAAAATCTTCAGCGTCAAATTCAGTGGATTCCATTACAGAGAGAATGCAACAATTACCACCATCGCTCTCTTATCAGAACCCCAATTATACCTACGCTCCTCAACAAATTTACAATGTAAACGAGCAAAATGCAAGAGCTTTACCATACGCTTATCGGCCTTCTCAGCAGACCATGACTCCATACACATTCGGTAACAATGGCTTGATGCCGGCTAACTGCTACAGTAAATCGCCCTCTGATGACCGAATGATACTAGAGAAGGAATTTTCAGTAGAGAGTAATAAAATGACCGAAAACTATTCTTCGCCTATGCAATTTTGCTCACAGTCAAGCAATTTAGAAAGTAGAAAATGGCCTGAGGAGGAAACGTTTCATTTAGCTAAAAAAGAACTCGGAAGCATTCCTCTTGAGGCACAGCCAGATAAAGACCATCTTTACTTTGCAGTGATCGACACGAAAACTCACGAAATTTATCTAATGAATCAAGTGACTCAAGCAAACTATGGACAGACTTTTGACGCGATCAATGCTGAGAATCAGTTGAAAAATATATCTGATGTCAAGGACCCTTGGACCTTTGATGCGAGACCGAGCATAGACCAAGAGCTACCGGAACTCTCGATGTGCCGTGACGAGAGTGATTTTTTGTTCGGGATGAAGCAAGATCAATAATTGGGAGGCCAAAGCTATTATCTTAAATAAAATAGGGTCATTAACTCATATATCTTCCGAAATCAAATTTGCTTATTCAATTTGTAAAGAGGGAATGTATTTAATTGTAATGTATTTAGTTTAAAAGGTGGGCAAAGTGTGTGTGTATGTCAATGTGAGAGCTCATCGTGTATATCTAGTTCATATCTACTTATTAATGAATTTTCAATCAGATAGGTACTAACTACCAAACGCATTAGCGTACAGCATTATTCAGCATCACACTGAAAAAATGATTGGAGATTCTCGAGTATTTTTTGTTTATCATCTTAGCATCTGTCTTTATCTACAAAAATACATTTTCCAACATCTCAGTCATTTTTCTTTGTCTCTGAATGCAGACCTCAGCTGATAGGAAACTAATAACTTTGGGATCAAAGATAATACTCTTATATTAAAGATCCCTTGTCTTTGAACTGAGATAGTACTATTCAGTTGGAGATTTCTGTCAAATTCCTTATGATACAGACATTTGAGACACCAAGAGAATTTAGGAAGCAAAATTTAGATGCGAATTTAGAATCTCCGAAAGAAACGTATCTAAACGTTATTCACTTCAAATATATTTATCCTTAAATTTATTTAATTCCCGCGGAAATAGTTAAACGGAAGACTTCGCAAACGAACTTATTAAAATCAAATTTACTATCTCCAAAGCTTTTGTGTAACAAAGGTTATGAGGGAACTTCTTTTTCTGAATTATCGTCCTCGCAATGCGGTTCAATGTTGCGTCTCCAATATCTCCAATAGATGCCTTAGAGAGAAACGGAGATTAATTTGATTTATGTTATTCTCTGAGTTGTTCATTTTGGACATCCGATATTATCGTTTGCTAATACTGCTTCTTTGTGTGACCATTTATTTCATGACTTTCTTGATTTATTTTTTCTTTCCATACTATAGCCTAACATAAAAAAACCTTTTGTCGAATCTTTAATATCCCACATTTTCTATTGACTTGGTTAAACAGCTAATAATTCGCATCAGATTTTTGCAAGAATACAAACGCTCTCGAAAATGAATTGCCTCAAGGTCCCTTCAATAAAGGGCAAACTTGCAAATCTACAAAAGCCCTCAGCTGTACTTTCTAGGTAAAATCTCATTCTCCACTCGATTTTTACCCATATTCATAAAAAGCGAGCTTCCCGCTGACAAGCATGTCATGCTATTTGCAGAAATAGAGCGCCTCACCATGATAAACCGTGAGCTCATCAAAGAAAACAACAACCTCTTAAAAAAGAACAACGTGATTCCCGTTAGCAAGGTGGAAAAGCTGTTAGAAGTAAATGAGACTCTCAGAACCAAATTAGAAAAGCTGCGAGCCGATGGAATACCCACCACGCCTGTAAAAAGCGTCTCTCGAAACTTTTTTCCCAGCGAAAATATTGTTACTCCTTCGACGCAACGCACTGGCGTTTTAATCTCAACGCAATCTTGTGAAGTGACTGCTCGCTGGGAATTCGACACCCAAAAGACGGATAGAGAGATCATTGGAGAGCTAAGACAACAACTGAATTCATTGAAAGACGAGAAAGATCGCGCTTTGCTGAAATATAAACTTTTGCATAATTTCGATCAAGAGAAGAAAGAACTCGATACGAAAATGAGATTTTTGAATGCGGAAAAGGAGCGGCTACAAAAAAGCCTCAGTCTGAAAAACGAAGAGATAAAAAAACTAGAAAACGAGCGAACTCAAACGAATCAAGACTTGCAGCATATGAGTACTGAGCTTACACAGCTGAAGAGCGAGCTTGCTCTCTGGAAGTACAAATACGAGAGGGACGTGAAGGAGTTGGAAACAGTTGTTGAGAAGAAAGATGAAGAGATAAAGGAGTACAAGGAGCGATTGAATTCACTAGAATCTTGTGTGGATTATCTCGAGACTATTCAAAGAGACAAAGAAATCTATGAAAAAGCACTTGATGATAGATCAAACGAGATTGAGGCACTGAAGCTGAGAATTGAGAGTCTTGAACCGCTCGAAAAAGAAAATAAACTACTAAGACAGCGATTCTTTTTGGTAAGGACAGCGGGAGAGTTGCTCAAACACCAGAATGAAGAGAATATAAAGAGAATGGACGCTCTACAAGAAGTCGTCAGCACAGGAGAGATACTTGATGTTGAGGTGAGTATTAGGAAGCTGATGGAGGAAAGAGATGTCCTGGCCGCTCAAAACGAGAGAATGAAGAAGCCTCTGCAAGAAAAGATACTCAAGCTTGATATGTTGCAGTTTAAGGTCCATTCCGAGCTCGAAGAGTTTGAGAACTGGAAAAAGTCGCTAAAGCAGCTCGACGAGTCACAAGGATTTCTGAGTCCAATAGCATTCATGGGCGATGTTGCTTCGGAGTCTGGAAAATTCAAAGATGAAGTGATGAAGACGATAGATCAAAAAACGATGAGTTTGAAAAATTTCAAAGAAGCTTTAAAAGATGTAAATACTATCAAAAGTCAAATGGAAAATATGACTCGAGAGCTTGAGGAACTGAATGATGAGGATGGGTCTGAGTCGAATCCTTCAGACTTTGCTGGGTTCTCGAAGAGAGCGCATGTAACAACATCGTATACGGACTTTTAGAGTAATTGAAAATATTATGCATTAATATTAGTAATATAAGAGAGATCTTTTATTAATGTCAAAATATATTTCCTCTTTTTTTTATATCGTTGGCGACCATAGTAAATATATAATTGGGATAGCTATGCTTGATTTCAAATCTCTGATTAAGTAGCGATAAAAATTCTGTTATCGCATGTTATTATATATAAGAAGCCAGTAAACAAATTGTTTTTATGAATCTAACCATATCAATGGCGAATGGTTTTGCGACAAGATGCCCTTCAAGCAGCACGTATATCAGAACGAAACAAGAGAATACTTGAGAGCTATGAAGAAATAACAGAGGGCTATATCATTTAATGAATCTCTCGAAGCAATCACCAACAGTCGGGAATCTCAAGAGAGGTGTTTTCCATCTTGTTGACCATAATGCAAATCCTATTTGCTAAAATCCACTGAGTTACTTGGAAGCAAATAAACTTTTAGACCCTCGGCTATCACAATCGAAAATGAACTCTATCTAAAGCTAAAACGAACTAACAATGCAAATTGATTATTATATTATCTATCCACAGATTAGTATGAACATTAAAAACTTCTCAAAACAATTGTGACTTCTGCCTCTTTTTAATAAAATCCCTTAATTTCTTCAGCTCTACATTCCGGAAGGCGCTCGTCGAAGTCTTTTTCCTTACTGAATCTCTTTGGACTGGAGCAGGTTCTGTGGCGACCCTTTCATTCCCTGGCAATACAGATTCTGATCTCCTAGCGTTCTTTGAAGAGGCTGCGAGTTTTTCCATGAAAATTGGCTTTGGTGGAGGTAAAAAACTCGGCAATTCGCGATAATCTCCGACTGTCATTTCGAATTGCTTCCAGCGCTGTGGCATCAGAGAGCACTTATTGAGGTTTTGCAGAAGACTTAACTTCTCCTTTGTAACGAAAGGAACCGCCTTGCTTGTCATGCTGTTATTGCGATCATGATGTTTTCTAATCCCATCCTTCAATAAACTCTTCACTACTCGAGGATCTATAATTCATAAGATTAGAGAGACAATCAAGATTCGTGAAGATTGGAGCGAGGTAAATCAATTTGAAAATGCTTAAGTACAACTTGAAACAGAAAAAGAAAGGAAATTCTTATCAAAAGCTTACTTATTTCGATGAATTTTGGTTTCGAATTCACGAGGCGGAATGATGATATTCCCCCGAATATCATTATTTTATCATCGAATAGACAGCTCCCATGACTATGTCTGTAGGTCAGAGTCTCTCCATCAACTTTAATTTTTATCCAAACCATTTGCAAGAGATTCAACGCTTTAATATCGGTAACCTCTTGTGTTCCCGTGCTCTTGTACTGCGTATCATTCTTACCACCATACACAAACAATAGGCTTTGTGATATCGAAAATTCCAAACTGTGACTATATCTGGCCACGGGCGGTTCTCCTTTCGTTTCAAGGATCTTCCAAGTCGTTGGCTTATTAAGATCTAAGAATCTCAGAATGTTATTTATCCTTCCTCTTGAGTCTTTTCCTCCAAAAACGTATAAACCCTGATTTAAGCCCTATTTGCAACTGATCAACATATAATAACACAAGCAGAGCACTTACGGTAAGATTATCATCACGGACATAGCACATTCTATGAGAAAAAATGCCTTTTGGTGCCAGCCCATCAACTTCCTGAATGCATTGGAAGATATTGGTATCTATTTAAGAGAAAAATGGTAAGACACAACTCTGCATAGTTGCCAAGGAGTACGTAAATCGAGTTCCCATAAATCACTGTAGCATTTCGATTTCGCGTCTATCCCACCATAAACATAGAATTTCTGGGCAGTGATCGCCGCGGCATGATATTTCCTTGGTTCTATAAACTTTCCATTGAAGCATTTGTACGAAAGACTGCTGTAAGAAAAGTCACGGGTGTTGAATACAACAATATCGTTTAAAAAGGGGCGAAATTCTTCCGGTCTCTCGACCACTTTCTCACCTCCAAATATATAAAGTTGCTCGCCTAGCACACAGGCAGAGTGACCAAATCGATCTTGATAGATAGGCGCATCTCCTGAAACTCGTGGAATGAACCATCGGTTTTTCTTTATTTCGAAAATTACTAACTCTTCCTTAACGCTTGGATAGTTTCCGCCATACAACACAATGTGATTTCCAATTCTGCTCATTGTTGGAGACTCTCTGGCTGTCGGATGCCAAGGCGAGCACTCATATTCCTGGTCGGAGTATGCGTATACGATATATTCCTCTGGTACTTCAACTACTTCGGTTTGCTGCGTGATTTTGTCGACCATTGCTTCTACCTCACGATATTCATGAGGATTGATGTCTTCATTGTTGTCGAGTTTTTCTTTCAGCTTTCTCATTTTTTCTTGCAAAATGAGACTGTTTGATGGGTATGATTTGATTTTCGTTCGATAAGCAGTGAAGACTAATTCTTTCGGGGATTTCGGCCGAATCGTCCTTTCGGTCTGACTATAAAAAGAGGACGTCATTCTCAATGGAGAAAGCGATCGATTGTGAAAGTGACTCTTCACTGGAGAAGTATCAAGGGAATGAGGCATTATAGGCAACCTAATTTTCTTGTTTTCTTGCGAAAGAGCAGCGTTAGGACGAGGAGTTTTATTGAAATCCTCTTCTTGATTGTATTCTTGGATTTCTTCGTTTTTGGCTTCAGATTCGAATTCATTTAGAATAGAATGAATTGACTGATTGTTGCTGGCATTGAGGAAATTTTGTCGATCAGGTCTTAGTGAAAGTGGCTGCTTTAATTCCCTATGTCTTTGAGGCGTGGCAACCCGTTCTTTAGGGACGGAAGAGAAACGAGAAGTATCATTAGGATGCAACACAGAAACTTTGTCGGGCTCTATTTGGCTGGCATCTGAATGGCCTAATGGTGGAGGGTTTGTCCTTGGGAAGAGAGATCTCATTGATTTGGAAATGTGAAAGACTCTCTGCAGTTTTTTCACAGACTCTTTGTTTGAAACTGGAGTCAAGTTGTCCATAATCATTGGTTTACTTTGTGTCTAGTGTTAAGTGCTTTGATTGGTAGATGTTTACAGTGTGGAAAGACTCTTAGAAGAAATGATCATGATTTATTAGGAAAATTTTTATTTAATTCGCCAAATAAAATGAATGAAAATTTTGATTGGAGTGAATGGAACCTTGATTAATACTAGTCAATGTCTGTAAATTCAAACAGGCTATATTTCTATCATCGACGCAGTCATTGGCTATGGTTTTAGATTTCTGAGAGACCTATTCATTAATAATACTCAATACTATCAAGCCAATCAGAGCACAGCCCAGATTATATATCTTTATAGTAAGATTGCGACAGGATTAAGGCAATTAAATTTCACGAAGCATGCTGAATGTTTCTACTTTTCTAAAAAACGAGTAGTTTTTCTCTCAATAAAGTGCAATTCTCTAGCGGCCAGACATTAATCTTTCTATTATCCAAGTTTGAAATAATAATATTTTACTTTATTAATGACTGCTCGACGCAAGAGAACCTAATGTATCATGTTGCTCTATTATTCCAGACTTCTATATCTTAACCTTTGAGATTAATTCATTGACAATGACTCATTGTATTCATGAGACTCTCTTCTAAACTAACAAATCACGCGCATCGTTTTTTTCTGAATCTTAAATTCCATGAAATCATTTGATCCTATCTCTGTATCTTCCCAAGCGTTTGGAAATTTTCAAAAGGTTGTTTATTACAATAAATTTCATGCAAGATTACACCGCATTCAAATTAATTACACATACTTTTCAAATATAATTCCTTCACCCGAAATGTTAGGATCTCTCAAAACCCAGGTATTTTCCAACTCTCTACAAGTCCAATTCATCTGCTTTCCAATAGAATGAACTGTCGAAGAAAATAATTGAGATCGCTTCCATTCCTCCCACCGAGAGAACTGATAAACAAATCACAATATTAAAAGAGTACCTTCAGCGCTCGGACATCATGATATTAAGAGAGAACACAGACATGACTACGGAAGTTAAAAAGATCGTTCTCAAAGCAATCAACTGTTTCGAGCTAGAATTTTACCCCAGAGGAGCTGCTCTTTATCATCATGGTACAGTTTCATATCCTTACGTGCAGCGATAAATTTATTTTTCCATTCTTAGACGAGAAAGCAGAAAAACTTTTCGTTTTGGTCAAAGGTTCTATTAGAAACTACGAAATGAGAAGCCCTGAAGTTGTGGAAGAGGAATACAAAAAATTTTTAAACGAATTCAACAATGAAAATAGCCAACTACATAATGAGCGGTTCGTTGATGGTGGGATGAGTCCCGTTCAAGTCAGTTCTCCAAAAACGATGTCGAGTTCACAGCCTTCCCATCGTGGAAGCAGCATTAAACAACACAATCCTGGAACAAAAGGAACCAATGGACCAAATGTGGCTCAAACTTCAGCCTTCAGTTTTTCTAACGTCACCTCAAGCACAGTCATCGCTAGTCCGGGAAAGCGTCGCGGTGGTGGTGAATCTCATGGCGATAGCCCTCAAAAAGCAAACATTTTAACCACCATTACTGTGGGAAACGCGCTTAAAAAATTTCAAAAACAGAGCAACCCACTGCAGAGAGTTAAGCTCTCCCCGCTCAAGATTGGGACGCCACATTTAGATCGACAAGAAGAAGTTGAGCAGAAGGCCTCGAGCTTTTCGTTGCATCTAAATTTAAATTTAAGGAAAAGACCAAGCTTGTTTGTTGATCCACTTGCTTATAGATCGGCAAACGAGAACGTCGACGAGCAATTTTTTCGCACGTTTGAAGATCGTAGTTTCAAATATTTTAAAGGTCCAATTCTTAAGGTGAGACCGGGCGCGTGTTTTTCCCCATGTCAGAAGATTGGTGAAGAAGCTTTTCTTTCGCATGAAAAAATAACGAATGGATGCCCGATTGCCGTTGAGGATTCATGGGTGCTGGTGATGAAGTATAAGGACTTCGAAAGCATATATGAGAAAATCATAGCTTCGATGAACGAAAAAGTTGATTTTTTAGCTCGGGCCTTTCGGACCTTCTCTCGTGACGTGGTGACGAAGGTTGGCTACTTTTTTGATAAAGTGGCTTTGAAACACGATCAGTTTGTTTACAAAAGAGGCGATCCTGCAGACTCCCTCTATATTATTTTTAAAGGCGAGATTGAGGTAGCGACTCTTATCCGATTCAACCCAGTCTCAATTTACTTTCCTATTTTCTCAGATCTCGAGAGAGTTATCAGTTGATCGAAACGAGGAAAAAGCAAAAAGGCTATTAATAGTGAATAATACCACGACTTTTAAGGTAAATCTTCATGAATGAGATAATATTCTGAGCAATTTCGAACCCCACAGCCAGTAAAACTAACTGAAGGTGAGATATTCGGAGGAGAGGTGTTTACCAAGGAAAAGGTCAGAGAATATAATGCAATTCCGTTAACGTTGACCTTAATTCTGTACAAAATTAGCAAAAAGGTAAGAGTTTTGCTTCTTTGTTCAAAAGGACTCATCCATATTCAGAACATCGAAACTTTAGAGCGCCCTTTCCCGGAATTTACTGCATATCTTGCTCAACTTAGCCTCAAGAAGATTGGACATCAACAAAATATGTTAGAAAACTTCCGTCAAAAACACGGCATCTACAAACATCACGAAAAATTTGTACACGACCGAGATGAAGTGCGCAGAAAATCAGAGCAATTCGTTCCTCACAATTATATTTCTACGGCAAAAAGAGTCGACATCTTGAGCTTTCAGGCCTCACGAGAAAGTCTAAAGAGGGTTCCTCGTTATGAAAAGAGACTAAATCTCTCAAATCTCGGAAGGAAGGCCAAAACGCTATCAAACCCGAGCATCCATATCAAAGTCACGGAAGCAGCAGACGTTCAAGAAATCAAACTGTCTGGAAATTTAAGTTTAAACTGTACATTTGATAAAAAGAATGGACTCAGCGTTTCAAGGATTCATTCGCCTTTTCCAGATCGTAGCTCTCCAAGTCTTCCAAGTTTGCATTCAAGAACAAATTCAGAAGCAGCACTTCGCTCAATGGAAGAGTTCAAACGACCTATTCACGGATCTTGCATCGAACATCTGAGACGGGCATCCGAACAATCTTTGGGTGAGATTGACGACAAGGCATTAAGCCGAGTACGTTCTTCGGAAAAGGAGAGACTGCTAATCGGCAAGCCAGAAACATCAGATAAGAGCCTTAAGTCAACACTATTGAAGGATCTGCTACAAACATTGGCGACTTTGAACGAGAAAACCTTTTATGATTCTAAGATTCATTCGCTGTCGACAACGAATGCAAACTCAATCTATGAAAAAAATATTTTACGAAATCCACTATGCATTTCAAGACCGAAGGGGGTCCGGCCAATTGATTCAATCTTTGATCGATTTGGATCACGAGCGGGATCTCCTCAGTAAGAGCAAGTAATTTTAAGGTATTGTTTTTGTTTTTTTTTTCAATAGGCATGTGAATATGTTAGTTGACTTTTTTTTTCATTGTATTAAATATGTATAAAAGAAGTCTTGAATAATTTAAAATATTAAATTGAGCAACGATGAAAAGTCTTTTGTATCTATTAGCCTTAGTGTTGGTCTCTCAGGCTCTGGCTGTAAGTTTCCCTGAGGTTCAGAACGTTTCCGACCCTCTCTTTCCTTACGCAGGAGACAACTTTAACGGCTATATCCAAGTTAATAATGCCACCGGATCAAATATCTACTACCATCTATTCGGATACAACAACGGCTCTATTAACAACTCTCAAGTTCCATTGCTGTTCTGGCTTCAAGGTGGACCCGGCTGCGGCTCCGAGATAGCCATGTACTGTGAATTGGGTCCATACAGTGTCATCGCGAATGCCTCATCTCCTACAAATTATAGCCTTATACCTAGGAACACATCTTGGACGAAACTCGGGCATGTCGTCTTTGTTGACCAGCCCATTGGCAGTGGGTTTTCTGCTGCTCAAGGAGGAGAAGCTATCAACACAACTGCTCAGGCAGCCGTTCAATTCCAGGTCTTTATTGCGCGGTTTTTCCAAGTTTTTCCTCAGTTCCTCCAAAACGATGTGTACTTGCTTGGTGAATCTTACGCTGGACATTGGATCCCAGCTTTTGCCAATTACTTGCTGACAAACACGTCGAACTCTTATATCAAACTGAAAGGAGTCGGCCTCGGAGACGCTTGGGTGAATCCGCTGTACCAAACTCCGGTCTATAGTACATTTTGCTATGTTGTTGGGCTATTAAATCAAAAAGAGCGTGATTATATTAAACTGCTTGAGATGCAATCAGTGCAAGCGATGCTCGCTGGAGATTATGTATATGGGTCTCTGCTCTCTAACTACATATTGGACTACGTTTGCGAGGCTGGAGGAGGGTGTGATGAGGACAATTACCGAAATTATCCGCCACCTGGAGAAGATCCGGTCTCTATTGCCCAAGATTTCTTGAATGAGGCCTTCGTTCAGCAAAAGCTTAAACTTCCAATCCCATACAACTTTTCCATGTGCTCCGATGCTGTTGGCAACGATATGCTTGCTGACAACTCGGAAAGCGTGGCGGATAAACTACCACTTGTGCTCAATAAGCTTAAAACGCTGATATACGTCGGTCAAGACGATGAGAATGTGAATTATGAAGGAATTTTGGCCTATTTTAAACGCGTGAGATGGGAAGGAGTGCAGGATTTATTGAATCAGAACAAATCTATGTGGACGTTGAATGGGGACATAGTCGGATATTTCAAAGAAACAGGAAACGTCACTTTTGTTACTGTGCTAAAATCAGGCCATCTTGTTCCAGGGGACCAACCAGAGCCAGCTTTTGATATGATGAACAGATTCATTAACGATTTGCCTTTCAATTAGGTTCTGGCAATAGAGGATTTTAAATGTTTTGCTTCAGAAAACTTCAATGAAAAAAGTCCTTATTATTACACGTATTTGGCACCCTTCTTCTGAGAAGAGACTGATGTTATTGAGGAAAAAAATGCTAATATTTCCTCTCATAGCTCAAACGTAGGATATTCTCGAATAAGTTCTAAAAAACTGAATCTCCTGAGTCTTATTTTCGAAGGCATACTACAGTTCTTTCCGTAATAGTTTGGGAATTCGTTGAGTCGGATAAAAGGCAATGGTCATCACGTTGGTATAGGAGAACATAGTGTAATGCTCTCTAAAGATCTTTTTAAAATACGCTTATCATTCTAATATATTTTTCTTAAAGAAATTAAAATCAAATGAATCTCGCAGCTCTCTGCAGTAGCGCAAGCCGTCATTCCTCTGAACTGCTCGCTGCCTTAAAACTCTTCGAACGGAACCGCCATCTTCGTCTCCATTACAACATCGAAGTAGACACCGTCAACGACGTTGTAGGTCATGGTATCTTTGCTCGCGAAAAGATTCCAGCGAGATCCACAATCTCTGAGGTTTCAACAGAGAGCTGCATTACAGGAGCCGAAATTCTTGGCGCTGACGTCGAAACAAAAAACCGCCTCCTTAGAATTTCCGAGGCTGTCGGTGAAAAGTTTTTCGCAGACAATCCATCTCAAAAAAACTCTACGGTAAACCTCTGCAACGTGTTGTTCCAACTGTTCAGCCTTCCCACCGATCCTAACCTCCCTCTCCACGAGTTTGCGAAGTTTTTAAATAAAAATACCCCTCAACATGTCCCTTTGAGATGGGGAAATCACCTTCGAAGGCTGAATTATAGCGTGCATCTTAACAATCTGATTATGGCTCAGTCCGCTTATTACAATCGTCTCGCTGTTGAATTCGAGAAGCATGGAGTGCCGGCTTTAAGCCCTTCTGTGTTGACAGATCTAATTGGAATAGTGAGAAGCAGGAGTCTTAACTTTAACCCAGAAGAGCCCAAAATCGCTTCTAGAAACGCAGTGACAATTATCAGTCCCATCTACGATATGATCAACCATTCATTTGATCCTAATTGCGAAATCGAAGGGTATTATAATAGTGTCGATGTCGAGAGCTTGATTCTGTTGAAAGCGCTAAGACCAATCAATCCTGGAGAGGAGCTTACGATAAATTATGGTAATTATTCGAACTATGATTTCGCGATGAAATTTGGATTTATCAATGAAAATAACCCTTATAACGAGATGCCATTGAAGCTTGCTATTGAGAATCATGTTGAAATCGCACAGGAGGGATTCGACTTGAAACAGAAGCTGTTTAAGATGATTTCGGACTTAGAAATTGATAAGTTCCACCTCTACTCTAACAGAATTGATGACAGTGCGCTGAGTAAACTTAGGATCTATTTCCTCACTGAAGAGGACTTGAAACAGAATCCTCAGATTTATCAGTACACAGCGAGCAGTTTTGTTGGTAAGAGAGTGTCAATCGGGAATGAGCTGAGAGTATTTGAGTTTTTACTTGAGAACATCAAGAGAGAGTTCGAAAAATTACAGAAAATGAAAATGATGGCGCTACAAACCAATCAGCAGTTACCACCAGAATATAAAGCTGCTCTTACCGATATTAATGCTGTGAAGAAACTCAAGAACGATGCGAAACATGTCGAGCACGCAATGTTGTTCCAGCTATGTAATGACGAAGAAGAGCTTTTAAGAAATAATATCCGATTCATTGAAAAAAATATCACCGCTTTAAAGTCAGAGCCTGCAGCAACAGAACAGACGAATAGCGTATAGCTGGCTAGTGTCGGAATGCGGGGTTGATTCTGTGATATTTTGTATATTATTAGTAATTACCCATCTGAATGTTTACGTAGTGAAAAAAAGAACCTACCGAAAAGTCAACAAAAAGAAAATAGTTTATCAGAAGCAGAATTTCCAAAGATAAAACAATAAATATGCACCAATTAATGAATTTAACGGCCTTTGAGGTCTGAACATAAGTAATTTCAAATGGCACGGACGATTCGCTTTCATCTAGCCATTTGAAGCCTTATAATAATAATTTCTTGTGTAGACAAAATAAAAAACGGTATGAGAATTCAGGGAACTCTATTCCATATAGGTGGCTAAAGTGACAAAGCCTACACCGGCCAGGAAGCATGCGTACTTGCCTATTCTATGACTTTTTTGCGAAAACTCCTCATTGGTGATCTCTGTCGCCGATAAGTAGAGGAAAGTACCTGTTTCACAAGAAGGATTTAGCATCTTCCAAAAAATATTTTCAAATACCTGTGGCAACAGATTTGAATATAGCTGATACGATAAGAGGTGCCTCAAGCATTGACCATCCAATGATAATACCAAGAGGCGAAGCAATTCCAAAAGCAAAAAGTAATGTGTATACGATGTTCATGCTAACATTTGCTTTCATCAGACTGATTCCCTATAAAATTGTTAATATGAGTTTAGAGATTGCAATAATAATAGCATACAAGTGTTAGTGCTTCGATCCATTTATGAATTGAGATCGCAATGCACAGGTCGATGGTTGCGCTGAGGTTTTTCTCCAGACCAATGGCGATACCTTCAAGAATCTTGCATTTTGAAAAATTGCTGTTAATGCAAGGAAATCGATATAGTTTTCTACTGCATGGATGGATAAGGCAACCATGATTATAAAAGGCTTGAAATCTTTTTTCGCTGGAGGCTTGTGACTTTGTCGTACCTGTTTTCTAATTGAAGCATTAACAACTTTTTTCGGTGGAAGATTTATCGATACACTGGGAGCTCTGGAGTAAACTCGCCAAAAGAAACCGTGTCTTCTGTAGCAGAGGAGTTTGCAGCAGCTTGCTCGTTGCTTGAACCTATTTTGAAGGTTTGGTATGAGTTCGATGACTAATCCCTCGCAACAATACCTGCAGAATTCTGTTGGTTTTCAATTTGCTCTGGAATGTGACTACCGCGATGAGAGTGTATGAGGTTTTGGTTTTCCTCATCATGTCCGATTTCTTCTGGATGATCATGCTGATGCCCATGCTCCATCATCTCATGAGAGTTCAAGGCGACTTTATCCAAGAAAAGAATGCCACAATAACCGAGAACGGCACAGAAAAATGCGAGAGGGAAAGTATCCTCAGGGAATCCTTCGTAAGTATAGCCTTGTTGGGTACGATATTTAGCATATTCTGCGACTGCCTGAGAGATAAAAGAAGTTTCGCTATTATGTCAAAAAGGAGCACTTACTTCAGGCAGAACGTGAAAGACTCCCACGCTCAAAAACAGCCCCGCCGCAAATGAATTTGCAAAGCTGAGCAATGCTGGATTTTTTCGGAATTTATCCCTATTTTTCATGTTATCCTTGACGTTGAGTATGAAGCTTTACCATTTATGAGGGAGAATTCCCATGGCTATTGAGATCAGGAACAAAAAGATGCATGTGCAGATCTTAGCAAGCCTCAAGGAGTACACTTCTTCCATTTGTACTTCACCCATTTAAAAATCGCAAGTAGTGGGATCGATATTTATTTTCGATTATATGCGACGCAAAGCGCGTTCAGTAACGGATTATAAAAACTGATTTTCGGTAGCGAATCATCGCAACCGATAGAACCAGTTTTGTATTTCAGGCAAATAACAAGTACCTGTCTAATAGTGATTCATTCAGCAATTCGGAGAAACATGCTCCTTTGCCGAGAGCAAGAACCTTCAAACCAAAAAAAAAAAGGGGTCGAGTAAAATAAGTCGTTTTTCGTTATAATTTGATCAAGTATGTATTTGTTTGCTCAATGATTTCATGAATGTATTTTCATGGAGATTGACTATGGGGTAAGCTAGAGCTAGCTTTCTTAGGCAGCCATGAAGTATTTTTTGAATTAATTCAAGGTTGGAGAATGTTTTTCATACTCTATCCAAAACTAATTAGTGTGATATTATCCTGAATTCAAGAGTATTGTCATTTGTTAGCAGCAAGGCAATGAAATTAAGTCACTCAAAAGCTTTCTCTTTAACAAAATAACGGAGTTCATAAATTTTTACCTATTCAGAGTTTTAGGTTAGTAAGTAAAGATGAAGAATAGATAGAGGGCTAAAATTATGGCAAACTCTTTAATCAACTAATGCATTTGAATTTTAACATCTAATATTCCAATATATTTATTTATATACAGCACTGCTGATAGTGAATCCCATTTACAAAACTCCTAATAATCAACATATACATAATCATCCGAGGAATTCAATGAATCTGATCAATGAAATGACTGGCCATCCAGCAAAATATTCATTCTACCTTTTTATTGACTTTCTTTTGCCTCTGAGGATTTATCTTCTATCCTTTCGGCAACTATTTCTCTTTTCGATTTGCTTCGAAACAGCTCAAGAGCATGCTGGTAAGCTTTGGAGGTATACATTTTAACTTTCTCAGAATCCAGTGTTTTAATCTCTTTGT
>ENA-UOTZ01001417-UOTZ01001417.1-compost-metagenome-genome-assembly--contig:-NODE-1417-length-16358-cov-11.552177_pt1 | contig 16358 bp, 7 predicted proteins | sample MGYA00238144_ERZ746983 | MGnify/ENA primary metagenome ERZ746983 (study PRJEB28759, sample SAMN06268863) | compost metagenome | isolation source: single cell | place: USA: California, Emeryville, Joint...
TTTAAAAAGGCTGATGACGGCACTTTCTGGATGAGCGTCAACGACTTTGTTAAATTCTACGAAGGAGTTGGTATTTGTAAACTCCACGAGGATTATTTCTACACTTCGGCGAGCTTCGAACACGAGAAACCGATGCCTACGAATCTCAACGTACAGCCAGACGACGACATTCCTTATGAAAACCCAAGTCGTACTGTTGTCAGACTGAATATCGAAAGAAAGACTCATATTTTCCTCTCAGCAAGTCAAGATGACGACAGGAAGTTTATCATGAGACCTGGAGAGCCTTACACCTACTCTAGCGTGAGAATGATGGTGGGCAAGATTACTTCTGGAGGGCTGAGATACGTCGCTGGGACGAGCAACTGTGACAGAGATGTCGTTATTGAGTCGGTTTTGACCCGAGGAGCCTACATCGTCACCGTGGAAGTGATGTGGTCACAGGAATATAACAAAAAGTTCCATCTCAGCGCTTACAGTCAGCACCCTGTGTTCTTTGAAAGGATAGGCAATGCTAACTTTTGCCAGATCGAACGCAACATCTTAAAGTCCTTCGCGATTCACAATCCGAACGCCAGATGCAAAGATTATGCGAACATTCAAGAGCCGAATATAAAGAGACTTATGGGTTCAGAGTTAGGGCTTGTGTACTTCTACTATCAGAATAAAGGCAGGTCGACGCTTAAAGAAACCGTGACGATGGGTGAGAGGAATAACCTGAGAATCTGTCCGCCGTTTACTAATAACAAATCATTCGAAGTGGTAGTCCCTCCAGGAAGCGATGCCATAGTGGTCTACAAGTCGATTACATTGGGAGAGTACTCTTTCAGTATAAGATCAAACTTCAGCAGGTTCAATCTCTCCAGAGAAGAAGTTGAGGAAGTGAGGAGAAATCAATATCTTGATACGGTTTATATCGATGATCCTTATGATGCGATACAAGACCGAGTGGATACCGATTGCTATAACCAGTTCATTAAGAACGATAGAGATAACATTGAAATTGAGGAGGAAAAGAAATCGGAGCCTCCAGAACCTGAGAGCGATGACATTCCGATTCAATTGCATATGATAGTGAGCAACGTGAAAGGAGAGTTGATGGAAGAGAAAGCTGAGTTCATTGAAAACGTTGAGAAAGTTTTGAGTGTGCTGGGAACAAAGGACGCATTTCTAGTGGGTCAATCATGAAAGAGTAATAGAGTGATTAATTGATAGAGTTGACTGCTACAGTTTTGAACTATTCTTGTGAAAAATTTTCTATGGATTTTGATTGTACCCACAGAACATTTTCATTACATCTCATCTAACTGAATAATTCTTGCTTCACGCAACACCAATAAAACTTTTTTGTTAACTAAGAGGTAGATGAATCCAAAGATTAGAAAACGTTACAATAACCGCAATGATGTCAGCGAACTCCACATCTGTGGTGTGTTGAGAGAAATGATGCTTAGTTACGAAATTCGATTTGTTTTTTAAGCTCTTGATAAGAAAGCTGTCGATATTGTTACAATGGCAGAGTAGAATTATCATTCGATTTCTTAAATGAAGATTTGCTCAGATTGAGACATCGAAATGTTCTATAATCGTAAGTTCACTCAGTGAAGAGAAGAAAGCTATTTGAAGATAAATCTAGTCAATAATGAAGCTACTAATAAAATATCCGATTCTTAGCTTTATATTAGCTTCACTCTTCGTTGAAGATGAATTATGATGTGACTTTACCTTCTAAAACTTACATCTCTTATACAAAATTGAATCTCAGTTAAAAAGGTACTCCGCGACAAGCATTTGAGATTATGAGAAATAAGGTTTTTTAATCTGAATAAAAAGCCCTGCGAAGAGATTCTTAAAAAAAAACCGCACAGATAATTAAAACTGACGTGGAAAGACCCTTTATATGAAAAAGGAGGGAAAAGTTACATTTTTAAAAATGTCGGAACAACAAAGTCCTTCCCCTTCCTTTGGAAGAAATCATGCCTTAGTAATTCAGAATGAGTCCACTCTCCTCATGAAAAATAACGAATTAGAGTACATATTGAAACCAATTTATTCAATTGACAGCATTTTCAATTGTAGCATTAAGATATCATATTAGGACATCCAGATTCTGAAAACTGAAGACCAGGTTTCAGAATTCTCATTAAATTACCCTACCTTTATAAAACTGTTTTGAGAAGCCATATTTAGATCGTTGATCATTTTCATTTTCGATTTTAATACCATGCTGTTCCTCATGAAGAACGAAAACTGTAATTAAAGTTTTCTTTTCTTTTTTTGAGCTATTAATGAGAGACCTGAGCTGGAGGGAATTGGAAGTTTCCTCTTGTTAATTTTATCAGCACTATCTCGCTTAGTAACGGAATCTACGCAGTTTCGTAATCAAATATAAACGGCTTTTACCAGTGAATACAGTGAAAGATTTATAACTTCGATAAATAAAGCTTTCGCTCCCTCTAGAATGGGCTTTTTACTTTCGCTTGACCGCCACTTTTGTTTTAACAACAAGAGATGGTCTTGAAGGAATGCCTCCTCAAGTATTTTCTGTAAAATCAAATTCATATCTTCAGAAAATCTCAAGATTGGTTAATTCAAAGCACGATAATATTCCTACCCAGAGTCTTAAAGACCACTATGCTTTTTTTCTAAAATTATTGATGCTGTTAGGGAGAGAAAGTGAAGCTATGTACAGATCAGGAAAGCAATTAATATCTCTGGATTTCACTGGTTTTTTTATTTCTGTTAAATGTTCGTTTTTTTGACTCAAATACCCGACAGTGCTGGATTTTATTTAAAAAGCTCAAACGACTTATATTCTTGCTACATTTTCCCCTCAGAACTCCACTCTAAAATCAAAATTCCAAACGAACAACGCATAATCCCTCCAGCCGTGCATGGGAGATTCAGAATCTTGATTAGCGGAATTTTCGCTTCAATATCACCTTTATATTTCCCAAAAACCTTCGCTTACCCAAAGGGCTCCCCTGGTCTCTATGACGCAATAAAATTAATCGCAAATTAATGGGCTCATTCCCTTGGAATCCCATGATTCTGATGAAATGAAACGAGCAAAAGCCTCCCGACTCAAGAAACAGTCGTTACAATTAAATTGCAAACACGTTAGTTTATTTTAATAAACTTTTTCCTGGAATCACAGACCAGGCTACCCGTTTATGATCTAACGATTTATATTAGCACACTGGTTCAGTTGATTATAATTAATTCCAAATCCGCGATAGAAAACACAATGCAATCAGCTATTACCCTCTCAAACAACATCTACGGTCAACAAAACGCTTCTGAGGTCCTCCAAGGCCTCGAAGTCCTCGAGCTCCGCAAGAAAATGGTTGGAATGCTTGCTATGCAAGGACTTCAAACCTGTTTGAAAGAAATGATCACTTATTCGCTCTACCAAGAGAGTATTAAGTCCAGGCTCACTCAAGAGATCCAAAAGCCTCATGAAACTCACAGTGACCATGAGACTTCTTCCGTCGAGGACAACCAAAAGCTTAAATACACCAGAACCTACTCAAGATCAAAAACTGCGCTTTATAAGCTCATCGAAGAATCATATGAGAGAAATAACAAACCTGATGGCTCGGGACTCAACGACGAGAGCTCTGACGACGGTCGAACCAGTTTACTCGAAAGACGCATGAGACAGACGCTCATGCTTCAACAGACTGAAAGCATCACGAAGCGCATCTCCAAAAAGAAGAACGATGACCTCTATAAGTTTGTCCCACGCAAGAAAAACATGAAAATGGTCAAACAAGACACTGCGATCATTAAACCATGGAAATGTAGCCACGATGAGCATTTTGCAGATGGGTTGTGCCGAACATGCTATGCTCTGGTCAACTCTAAAAAATCGACAAAAAAAGGCTCTTGGCTCTATGAAAATTTGAAGCTGAAAATGGAGGCGATGATGAATAAGAAACAGAATATGGAAATTGAAAACCAACAAGCCACTTCGTCTACTTCTGGGGTTAAGATTGAAGCTACTGACTAAATCTCCTTTTTGTAGCAAAAATGAGTCTTTCTCGATATTTACACTTCCATTCTGGAATTTGCCCGTTGATTCTGACTGGCATACTCTGCACTTTGCTGTATTTTAGTATATATGCTGTTAATCGAACAATTTATATATCTCTTTATCATTTTTTTGCCTCGTTGGCCTCAAATTTTAATCTAAACTGTCTCAATCGAACCCTGCTAATAAAGAGATCTACCTTTAAGTCTTATGGAACGTAGTATTACTTTTCTAAGGTCTTCTTCATAGTGCTTCTTCCTTCACGAATATTTTGCTCGCTTATTTACAACGTAAAGGAGTTTGACAAATTAATTGAATAAAAACTCATTAATTCATATCCCAGAGAATTTTTGCGTTCATTTATAATGATTCCCTCACCTGATGACGTTAAAGCTGCTTGGAACGAGTGGTCCGATGTGTACAGCAGAAGGTACGAGAGAAACAATGTTACTTTTGCAATCTCTCTATCATCGATGCTTCAAATCTTTGAAGAAAAGCCAGCAAAAATCCTCGAGGTCGCCTGCGGATCAGGAGTGTTCAGCCGATATCTCGCTCAAAACGTCGAGCATGAATGCGATTTGACAGCCATAGACGTTTCTGAGGAAATGATAGCTCGTGCCAAATCGTTCTCCACAAAATTTCCATCTATGCCTAATATCAAAGTATGTTATGAGGCTGGCGATGCTGAGGATCTCTCGAAGATTGCTGATGAATCAGTTGATGTCTACATTGCCAATTTCTGCCTCCATCTCGTTAGTGATCCGAAGAAGATGCTACAAGAGCTAAAACGCGTGTTAAAAAAAGGGAAGAGATTTGGAGTCTCTGTCCTAGGCCCGAGTGAAAGAGTCACTATGTTGTCAGCTTTACCGCCGTTGTTAAAGCAGCTCGCAGAAGAAATTCCTGCTTTAAAACCAGAGAAAGAGATGAGGTCACTCTTTTATATGGGTAACAAAGAGGATTTAGTCAAGTTGATTGAAGACGCGGGATTGGAAGTAGATTATTGCTGGTATCAGCGAAGTTCGTTCAATTGCATGACGGTCGAGGATTACGAAAGTTTCCTGCTTGAAACTCCAAACTTCAAAAATCTGATTGGAAAACTGAATGAAGAAGAGCGAAAAAGAGTGCTTGAAGCGGCAAGGAAGAGACTAAAGGAAGCTTTTGTTGATCAAAAAGAGCCAGGTATGAATGAAGGCTTGCTCCTTGTTGGTAGAAAACCATAAACTGATGCAATGGTTAAGAGCATAAACTGGTAGATAAGCTAACTAACGTAGCGCTGATCTTGTTCAGAGTATCCAGCTTAATTGAATGGTTTAACTTACACATAAATAAGATAATTATCACGAAAAAACGAGAATAACTGCTAAAACCCTGATTCTATTCAAACAAATGAAATTTTTTTCTTTCTCTATCCTTAATGGTAGTTAATGGAAATTGAAAGCAGTGGAGGTTCAACGGAAATGCGGAATTTTTCGTAAGAGAGTATGTACTGATCTTCCATTAATGTAGCGCCTAACTCGAACTCTCGAAAGGTTTTTTTCTTTTTTAATTAGATATCGGCCAGTTTTATGAGCAATTAACCATATCATCGAATTTTTCTAATCTCTTACGACTAATTGTCTTTTTCGAACAGCTCATTTTGCGAGGTTTGTGAATGATCATCGAGTAGAAAAAGAGAAAAATAATGAAATGGAATGGCTTTTAGATAGCATGGAAACAATTCCTCAACAAATTCTAAAAAACCAGCCCGTCAACGCCAACTTTTAATTTGACGACGTTAGTTGGAGCGATATAAATTTTTGATCTGAAGAATATTCAGCGAAGAACGATTTTAACACTTATGAAGCTTCTCTCCATAAAAAATGTGTTATAAATCAAATAACATAATTCAAACATGATTCCCACAGCAGAAGAAGTCGCGGCAACATGGGACGCTTATGCTGATGCATATAGTAAAAGGTCTGAAAAAAATAGCCTGGTCTTCGCTATTTCGTTGGCCTCAATGCTTCAATTTTTTGAAGAAAAACCCGAAACAATCCTGGAGCTGGGCTGCGGGTCCGGATTATTTAGTCGCCATCTCTCTCAGATCGTTGAGCATGAGTGTAGTTTGACCTCGATTGATATTTCTGAAGACATGATCTCTCTCGCTAAAGCATTTTCCAACAAATATCCTCCTCTACCTCACATCAAAATCACTTATGAGGTGGGTAATGCCGAGGACCTTTCTCAGTTTCATGATGAGTCGTTCGATGCTTATATAGCTAATTTATGCCTTCACCTTGCTGGTGACCCGAAGAAGATGCTACACGAGCTAAAACGCGTGCTAAAACCAGGAAGGCGGTTCGGCGTCTCTGTGCTGGGTCCAAGCGAGAGAGTCACTATGATTTCGAATGTAGCGGGTGTGATAGAGGAGCTTTCCAAAGAGATCCCTGCATTAAAGCCTTCAAAAGAGATGAGGTCATATTTCTATCTGAGCAAGCGAGAAGATTTGATAAAACTGGTAGAGGAATCAGGGCTAGAGGTAGATTATTGTTGGTACCAGCCAGGGCCGTTTAATTGCATAACGGTTGAAGACTACAAGAATTACATACTTCAAACTCCGAATTACAAAGATCAGATTGAAAAATTGAACGAAAACGAGAAAAGGAGGCTGCTCGAGGCGATTGAGCAGAGTTTCAAGAAGACATTTGTTGATAAGAAAGTACCGAGCATGAAAGCAAGTTTATTGCTTGTTGGCAGAAAGCCATAATTAATTGCATTTTGATAATTAGAAGTGGGGAATTGAGTATAATTAATTGTCAAAAGCGGATTCCGCTTATATCATAATGTTGAGATTGTAAATAGCTTGAAGAATTCATTATACCTTCGAAAAAGCGTGTACTTCAATAAATGAACACTTTTCCCGAAATAATGACGATTTCAAATGAAAATTAGAAGATTTTTGAAATACTTGCAAGTGTTTGGGTTTAGGTGCTTGCTTTGGCAACTTTCGAAGGAAATGAGACCTTATTATTTCAGAAAATTTTGAGGATTTGATAAAATTGGAAGGCTGGATAGGATAAGCAGCTGATTATTGCTAGAGTCAATGAGTCCTGTCTGAAGACTATGAAATATGAAGAAGTATTGGGATAATTCGTAAGGACTTTCAGGAGAGAAAATGTAGATCAGAAATAGTCTAGTATGAAAGAAAACTTTTCCTTGTTAGTCGGCAACCATACATTGTTCTAAGTTTTTGATTCTATATTGTTACACATAGAGCAATTGAGAAATCTAATTCAATTCCACCCAACCTCTTGGAGTCACCACTGCCCAAGAGGATTATCCCTAATAAGATGGTAACTCTCTTTGTACCATATGGTTGGAAATTGAGTCATTTGAACTATTCAGAAAAACCAAAAAATAAATTGAGTTCTTGAATTCGCTGAATATGGTCGCTAAGTAAAGACGTAATGCAGATTTTATTTTTTTTTATGAGAGTCTTTCGCCTAGTGATTGTAAACAAATCATGCATTTACAATCAACCAAATCAAAAGCATCGCTCCGGTTTCTTTCTCGCTTTCGATGAGAGCAACAAAAAAATTTTCAAGTTTTACTCACAAAAAAACGATTTCTGACAGAGATATATGATAGCTGAGCCGTGAATATCTCTAAGTTTCAGCCAGCAGCTATGCCCACAGAAAATGAACATGCATCACTCACTTATAAATAAACATGGGTGCATCAATAAATTTAGATTTAGATCTCTACTTAGCGTCTAATTTAACTCTGTTCAAATCACAAAACTGCACCTTGTCCTTAACAAAGCCTATACACTGAAAAATTATCGCTAATCACCTCAAGATGAGAACTTCTCTATTCTACATTGTTTTTTCGTTAATATTCTCATGTTTTTCTCTGGTTCACGCGAAAGATACCATCAAAATCAGAGCACTCGATGAAAATCCCAACAAGATTTTTGAAAGCAAAGCACAACGACAATTGGACCATGGTAATCTAGCCACCACTCAGAAATCCTCCATAGAAGCTGATCAAGCTGCAACCCAACAAACCAGAACCCACATTAGAATTTTGCGCAAACAGCATGAACGTGAAAGCTCAAAGAGAGGAGATGACTCTCAAGATTTCGATGACAGCGACCCTTTTAATCCTAATAATCTTGATCCGGAACTCAGCTCTCCTAGTACGCTGACGGCATTGTATGGAATCCCTATAGCCTTAGTCATTTTTTGCGCCTGCTTCGGAAGATTATGGTGCCACCGAAGACAATATCTTAGGAGACATAGAAACCACCACTGGATTCATCAAGAAGACGATAGATGTGTCGCTTGTTTGCGCAGGGTATTTCGAAGAAGATCATCAACAGTGCGGCCACAAGGAATAGTGTTGACTGTCAACAGAGACCCAGCCAGCCCTAATAATAATGGCATTGTCTCTATACAACCGACGAAAGAGGACGAAAACGTAGGGAAATTTAAACTTAAGCTGAAGGAGGTCCTTACAGCTTCAGAGGAAGATCAATGTAAGATATGCTTCGTTTACAAGAAAAAACGCTGTTATGTTCCCTTGTATGCATTCCATTTGCCATAAGTGCCTTGAGAAAATGGCGAAATGCCCTTTTTGTCGAGGAGAAATCACTGACGCAAAACCTCTTACAAAGCGTCCTCCCAAGCGACAAATTAAACAGGAAGCGGCATGATGAAGATTTCAAAAGGCATATAACTACATGGAAATCGCAAAAATTGCGTATTTCCTGATATGTCAACATCCAGCTCTACTCTTATACTTTATTTGTAAAATTCTGTAGAAAAATTTTGAGAACGCATCAAAAAAATCCAATTTCTTCCAATGTCATCTAGTTACACTGTAGTTAATTGCTCTTAGACTGAAATGAAGTATGCTTGCTTTCATGACCCATGCAATCGGTAATCAGTAATATGTAAGCAGCAATAAAGTTTCTAAACTAAAATTTGAAAAATAAACTTTCAGGTCTGTCAAACGCCAGAAGATTTTATTATATCAAATATAAGATAAGCCATAGAATACCCAGAAAACCTGAAACTGCGCTAATCTTCAGAGCTGACACACAAACATCACCAAAGCAAGGCTTTCCATGACATTTCGCGCACGTGCTCTGATTCAAACCGAGGGCACAGGCGTAACTCTTATCCCAACCCTCTTGACATAAGCATTCCCCATTTTGGCATTCACCTCTTCCACCGCAGCCCAACGGACAATATTTCCTGACAGTGTGGTTACAAAACTCAACCGGGTCCGGACAGTTTAAATACCCTGTGTAGCCTGCAACAGTCAACCTTTCTCCTCCACTCTGGCACGATACAGTGATGTTTCCAATCTGTATATTTAGCTTATAGCTATTCGCCCAGTCCAGGACTTGGCACGAATAACTCAGACAGAACGTATTGATTGCTTCGCTAGCTTTATACGCCTGCTTTATGAGCGTTCCTTCGAAACATCGCGAATGATCTGCATACACCTGATCAATAAACAAGGCTTGCGAGCCATTTTTTCTGCAATCACCGTTCGAATAGTAAATCGGATACGGACAGTTATCATCAAACGCATCAAGTGCTATTGTATTATTTCCAAAATAATTCCAAGAGCTAATCGTTGTGCCTGCCCTTACCGCGCAAACTCCTCTGAAAAGATTCCCTAGCGTACAATAACTCCCATTCAACCGGTCACAGAACTCAGGAAATCTGGCTGTATGATTACTAGTAATGCAAGATTCATTCAGAAAAGCACATCCGCGTCCTCTACCCCAAAGAAGATACTCTGTTTTTGTATAATCCACAACATACCAGCCGGTTCCTTCAAGCAGCGCAAGCGTAAATTCCGACATTTTTGAATCATACTTCGACGTTGAGGTCATCAACTCATCCCCGAGGATTCGTCTTTCCCAATGTGAACCCAAACTTGCTGATGTCCCTTGGTTTTCGAGCTGGACACCAGTGACATTATCGCACAAAAAATATTTTTTTGCGACGTTTATCACCTGTGGAAGAATAATAAACGGAGTGTACACGCCGTTTATTGTCTTGTTCTGGAAAACTTGACTTATTCCTAAAGGCAGATTAGTCGCAGGATCGACGTAAAGGGAATAAAGGCTGCTAGAGAAGCCTAAAATGTGGGTCGTTTCGTGGATAAACGTGCGAAGTTGCTTCAAGAAATCGCTGTATTTCTGTGAAGTTTTGTTCGAGTTTATATTGATTTGGCCAGCGACCGGTCTATGTGTCTTTACATCGAGATAGCAAGCGCTGGCCCAGGCAAGGTAGTCTTCGTCGGTTGGTGTTGCGGTGACGAATAAGATCAAGTCTGCTGCAACGCTGATGGTTTGGGTGATTGGAGCACGGAAACAGTATGAATTAGCTTTGAGGGTGAGATTGGAAGAGAACCGTACGACTCGTAGAACGCTCTGAAAATAGTTTACTGTAGCTGGAATGATGTGGTTTTTGATGAAGGAAACGACACTAGGGTCGATCGCGCTATTAAGGTTGCTGTAATCGACGTAAATACGGATCGGAGAGTATGCAGTTTGGTCGAGAAGGTAATTTGGGGTTGCTTCTTCGAGAGGCGGGTCTAAGAACTGCGGAGCAAAGTCTTTGGCGATCTCGTTGTGAACACATTTATGCGCATTTGTTATTTTGAAGATTACGATTGAAAATAGTAGTATGTGAGGTAGTATCTTGAGAAAAGACGAAAGATTCATCTGACCGAGAACCAGTTTATTAGAAATTTTGTAATGCTTAGTAATTGCTTAGTAAAGTCCTTTCGTTGTTCCAAACAGAGCCGAAAATATTTTGACTTTATTTATGTTTGTAAGAAATAGCCTTTATATGTAATATTATCAGTGAGATAAAAGCAATCAAGACATCATTTAAATTTTTTCTTTCAGGTTGCAACCTCTAAAGGGAAGCCAAGTCGATCAACTTAGTGCCTTTCATTTTTTCCCCTCGCTCTGCTGTCATGAATATAGATAGATTAATAAGGTTCTATTGGCAAACCTGTCGCCCATGCGCTTGGTAAATCCAATCTCAATTTGCTGAAAAGCGTATCTGTTGCTATATATGCTTATGTATTTATTTCAATTTTCGCACCAAGCATTCTGATGTCAGCGTTAATTTTGAAATTAAAGGGCTTTTGATAGTTTTTGAATGAATCAATTTCTCACTGATAATTACTTTGCTGATAAATTAATTTGATAACATAAATATCAAACCTTTACGAGAAATAACCTTGCGTTTTCCGAACTCACTTATGAAGATCTCAATTCCACTCTTCATTCTTCTTCTCAATCTCCTTGCTCTCAACCACGCATATAACATCACGACTATGGCCGTGAACGACACTATATCTCTCCAAAATGACCATGATTGTCGCGAATTCGATGACAAATCAATATTTGTGAGAGCCTGTGCTTCGAGTACCATGATTTTCATCGAACCTCTCCGAAAGGCCTACCACATCAACCACACCAATAATGTGACTCAGATCGGTGGCACCTGCTACAGCAAAGCCGATGGCTCGGAATTCGTTATTATTGTAAAACGAGCGGATTTATTCCACTACTTCGTGCTTTTCAATGGAAGAGAACTTGAGGATTACACCTTCCGAGTAATCCAACTACAAGTGCCCAATCAGAATATGTTTTATAGGGATGACCCCAACCCTCGTATTCTTTTCATTCATGGGCATCTCGTTATCCGTCGAGGCATCAACAGATATATTTCCTACTCCTACGAAGAGCTTTATTTCTCTTGCAAAAATAGAACAGAAGGCAAAGTTCCTCTTCTCAACTTTAAAATTGTGCATGGCATCAGCGAGCATATGGCCCATATTACGCATATTCAAACGTCATATATCTTCCTCTGGAGTTTTGAAAGCATGCTCTCGCTGGATTATACCAACCAAGCAATAATAATCAATCGCTTTGGGGAAGATCCCACCGACAAGAGCCTTATCGTTACCTCTCAGGAGTTCTATTCTGTTGATTGGAATAGACTCTCAGGACAGTGCTGGAAGAATTTGGGAGTCCTTCAAGACCCTCATTCGAATTTTCTGGTCATTCAATGCTTTATCGATAAAAGAACCTACATGATAAACCTAAATCCTTTCATGCTGCTCAGCTACGACTCTGCTGGTGATTACCAAGTCATCGGGTTCTCTCATTCGCTTTCGCATTTTGATCAGAAGCACAGGAGCTTTAGTACCAGTCTATTTTTCTTCAAGTACCAAAACAGCTACTACCTCCGCCAATACTCAAGTTTGGAGAAACCTTTACGATTCAATATTTCTGACTCGTATCCAGTGAATGTCTTTGGAACGTTAATTAGTGTTTTGCCTTCAAAGAAATCAGAGAGTAAGCTACTATTGATCTATACGAAGCCAGACGAGAGGGATATTTACTACATAAAAGAAGAGATAGTGCCTGAAGTCTTGCTACGAACCGAACAAGGGATAAAAGACTCCTCAAATTCTTCATACTGCACGGAAAACAAGCACTTATGTTTCTCTAATAATTCGCAAGAGATAGAAAGCCGGTTTATCTATGATAGCAAGCACATCATAAACTCAAATTCGACGACAAACTTGACTGCTGTCAATAAATACGAGTTTCAAAACCACATGAGTTGCTATCGGTCGCTCGTGGAACTTCATTGCCAGGAGATAAAAGCATATTCTGGCTCGAAAATGGATGAGAAGCTTTGCAATGAGTGTTTAAAAGGGCAAGATAGTTGCTTTAATTATAATCCTGTTTATTTCGCCTTGCTCAAGAAAAACTGCGAGGTCCTCAAGGGGAGTCTTAGTATCAACGCAGCCCAACGGGAATGCGTTCCATCGATGTGGACAATTGGAAACTCGTCATCTGTTCACGGAACAAGGGTAACTTTCGAGAATTCAACTGACACTGCAAGAGACCTACCAGCCTGCAGTTACGTCTTAAGACTAGGGAATAAGAATCAACGGTCAACGTTGGTAATGAATTTTCTCATCCCGAACTCGAAAACCTTCTCGCTTGCCTTCAATTTTAAGAAATTATCTGAAAACTTCTCCGCTGAGACTTTAGAACTGGTAGTCAACACGACTGGAACTCGGGTCTTCTCTATTGATGATACGTACGATGCCGTCCAATTTAATTTCACCGGAATCAGTTACGTTGAGTTCGAACTCCTCCAATATCCACAGCTACTGCACCAAAACTTTACAGACCAAATCGTTTGCACTCTTTGCAAGACTTACGCAGATCCAGGGCATCTCGGAACTGCATGCCAGAAATATCTTCCTCCAGTCGAAAGCAATCGCTCAGATGAATGTCCTCACACTTTCGAGAATCAATTCTGCTATTTAGCACACCATAAGGATTCGAGACGATATGATGTTATGTTCAACGAATTCTACGTCCTTCCAACCTGCAAAGTACAAATTTCATTGACTGAAAGCGCCGCAGTTGCAATTTTCAATATCTCTGAAGGAGAAACCGTCTCTATTTCTACTGATAACGGAGACACTTACACTGACTACTACGTCCCACAAAGTGAATACCGAGAAATCTTTTTTGAAAGACCTGGCAACGTCAGCTTTTCGACGCCGTGGAATATAACCGTGATTTATTCGAGTAAAAACCCTCAAAGTGTGCTAGCAAAGCAATATCAGATGTTCAAAGCAGTCGTAGCAATTGCGTATGGGTCAAGAACCAGCACCTACTGGATGATTGTCATGGTCTTGATGTGTATATTTATCACTTCTAGTGTTATTATCAATATTGCCTTGCTCTTTGCGAGAAGAGTACTTCGAAGAAATTTCATCATTCCGGTCTCGGCCCAGCGTTTGAATCCTTACGATATCGCAAATAAAAGAGAGTTTCATGAAATGCAGGTTACTCTCTTAGCAAGTGAGCGAGCAAGGCTTGAGGAAGAGGGATACCGAGTTACTGATGTCGGGAATCCGGTTAGTTTAGAGCATTTGGACTGTGTGCTATGCTTAGAGGCGGTAGAGATGAAAGAGCATCAGATATTTTTATGTGGAAGGCATTATGTGCATGTTGATTGCTTTAAAGAATGGCTTGGAAAGAGTATTGACCTTGGGAAGAATGATCTCTGCCCAATGAGATGCAGCGATATTCTTGTAAAGACAGAGACACGGTCAACTCCGAAGGAACGCACTGCGACTGAAGAATCGCAAGAACTTCTAAGTAAATGAATTTTTATTGATAACTCATATCTCACTATATGATAGATCTCAGAAGCAGCATCAATACCACTGCTGTAGGAGAAGGAGGAGAAGATAGTGAAAGCCAAGTTACTTTTTCGTAATCAAAGAAAACTTTCATTTTATTTTTTTTTTGTGGGTATATAGAATATTGGGCTTGCAGTGATAATGAAAATTAATCTATTGACTATAACAACAAAGTTATCACGCCTTGATTGCTCTATTGAGTGTTTTTGATTTTCAATGGATTGTAAAGTACTTGTCAAGCATCTCCCGTTACTCTACATTCTATGTTAGTAAAAACTCGTTCCTAATAGCGCGTTTATCCTAATGAAGTGAATGTGACAATTTTGAGTTGTGGGAATCTAAATTTTGGAAAGAAATTACTTTCACGAATTGTTGTTTTTTCATGAATTATATTACTTCGAAGTAATAATTCGCCTGTCGTTTCACGAACGCAATTAAATCATTTGAACTTATGAATATCATGAGCAAGGAGGAAATGGATCTTTTTGCATTAATGGGTTAAAAGTGATTAACTTTTCAGTAGGTATTTGGACACTTTAACAATATGAGAGAAGTTAGAGAACTTTTGTGGTTAATAATGTAATGTAAATATCAGCTTCGAAGCTGTTTAGAATAATTATTGCTGTTATTACTGATAACTCTGATCAATTGACAATCTAAAAATATATCAAATACTTGAGTGAATAAAAATAATGTAATAATCCTATTGTCTCGTTTTGCCATCCAGAACTCATCATAATTTAGAGATGTAATTTGTGTTGCATTGCTCTATGCTAATTGTTTATAGTTCGACAACTCTTAGCAAAGTGATATTTCTTACTTACGAAAAGCACAAATGAGAACAAAAATATTCAGACGTAAGGATGCTTCCTAAGGTTAGGATTACTTAACCTAATTCACGGAATCGCTATCTGAATTATGTTACTTGGCCGACATTCTTGAGAGTAATTCTTATTCTCTGGGTCCTTTTCGTTTCATGTTTATCTAAATGAAGCAGACTGACATTGCCCGCTCTGATAAGTGAATGACGATCATGTATTTTGAGATAGATAATTTACGCTCATCTGAAGTGTATCCAGTATAGAGCACTTTTCCTGTTTTAAAGTCCAAGAGTTTTACTGTTTTATCATGCGAAGCACTCGCGAGCTTATCGCCGCTCGGACTCCATCGCACACAGTAAATTTCTCCTAGAAGTTATATTCAAACGTTAAATCTTTGTTTAAACAAATCCAAATTATTACCTGAGTGAACATCAAAGGTTTTGATATTCTTCGATTCTCTCTTATCAAATATCCTGATAGCCTGATCGTGGCCACCAGAAACCAGTAGATTCCCATCGTTTTGGCATACATCAATCCAGTATGTATGTTCTTAACAGATTAGATGTTATCGAGTATAAATAATCGAATGAAGAGAAGTGAAGCGAAAAAGTCGGATAATTAATCTTCCCAATTTACTTTAAGAAAAAAGAAACAGAGTCCTTCTTCCCTGAATTTATTGGAAATCCATTATGCATGAAGCGAAAAAATTGAATTAAGAGAAGCGAAAAAACAAAATATAGCTGTAATTACTCCGATTCTCAAGTGGTACCGACTGCTTTAAAGTGAGAGTTTTCTTCTCAGCATCTAGGATATTGAGCTGTCTGAAATTATACTTCACGTATATCAGTGATTCGTCCACATTGGTACTCCATCTGCAGCGTCCCCAATCATCTAATAAATTCGTTTAATGAGTGAGTGAAATTAATATCGCCAAGAGTTTAATTATTTAATCTGAGTATAATGGAAAGAAAATATTTCAATCAGAATTACCTCTTTTTCCTATTTTCTCATGGAACCTATCGTTGACTGTGGTCACATCAGATATGAGGCACAAGCCTCCATTGTCAATGGTAGCCACATATTCTCCAGTAGGATTGAAATCAAGCCCGCTGATCGGGGATTCTAAGAGTATAGTAAATTAGACGTATCGATTACGATTGATGTTTACCGTGTTGGGAGTGCCATTTCGACTTGCGGATAAGCTTGACAATATCTTTGGTCTTGGAGGCATTAGAATCAACATTAAAGAGATG
>ENA-UOTZ01001418-UOTZ01001418.1-compost-metagenome-genome-assembly--contig:-NODE-1418-length-16356-cov-5.250384_pt1 | contig 16356 bp, 14 predicted proteins | sample MGYA00238144_ERZ746983 | MGnify/ENA primary metagenome ERZ746983 (study PRJEB28759, sample SAMN06268863) | compost metagenome | isolation source: single cell | place: USA: California, Emeryville, Joint...
TTAGTCTAGCTGGTTAGGATATCAGGCTCTCACCCTGGGGACCCGGGTTCGAGTCCCGGATGCGGAACTTTTTTTTTATTGTGATTTATTTTATTTTACTATTTTATTTTATTTTTCTCTCATCAGTTTCGTTTGATATAGACTGCACACTCTTGCCACGAAATTAATTGCTTGGGTTCGAGATGGAGTCGGTGTAGTCTTTTTTTTTTACTACTTAGGCGGACAATCATGATGCACTCTCTAGAGCTAATAATAGAAATGATTAGAGAATTAGTGTGCACATTTGGTTTGATTACACATGCTTAAGCTCTCAATATAAAATTAATATTGAAGCAATACCAATTTTTGAGACAAAAATTGTCTACGTCGGACTTAGACGGCCATCAAATGCAGGGCAATAATCTTCCTATCATGTAACAGTTTTCGATATCTATCATTGCAAACCGTTCTCATTGTGCAGATCTGACGAATCCACTGTCCAATCAAAAGATCCTCTTCAAGAGATGCCTCCCAATAGTATTACAACTGAAGAGCCTTTAAGTATCATTGCGCCTTTATCAGATAGAATAATTCATTCAAAAAAATTCCTTCAGCACACAAGGAAGAGGATTTATTCTTCCCAAATGATGAAAATGAAGATCTATCGGAGTATTCCTCTACGACGGAAGAATCTCAGCAGCCTGGGATACTCGTTAGGACTCTAACTCCGTCAAGTGTAACAAGCGCGAAGATGATTGCTTACAAAACAAGCCATCATGATAATCCGTTTAATCGGTCTCGACCCTCTCTCAATATAAGAAGCCATGAGAAATCACTGTTTCGAGATGAAGAGACCAGGCTTTCGTACTCTCCAACTAGAGTGCAAAAGGCCAAGCTCGATTCTAATTTGCTCTCATTATCGAGTATCTCGACAGCAATGCCATCTCTATCTCTGAGTAAATTTCAGTCGAATTCAGCACAAAGGTAAAAAGTGAATTGTACTAGATCGAAACTAATGATAATGCATAGGTTTTTAGAATGTGTAAAAGTAACGAAGGTTATGGAAACCGTACTGAGCTTTTTGGTTCTCTCGGATCTCATGAATATTTCTCAACTGACTGTACATATGAGGACAGATATTACAATTCAGAAAATGATAAAAAATCAATCAAAATCCCAGATAATTCAGGTAAGAAAGAGAGGAATAATTGGTTGAATAACGACTATGAATGAAAGGGGCTAAGCAAGAATGAGCAGGTGGATTTTTGGAAATCGCTCGTGCCTTTCACTAGGATTAAAGAACATAACGCCTGCATGTTTATAAATATGGCTTTAAGAGAAAGCCAATTCAATCGACAAATTTCAAAGGATGTCGACAGAACGCTTGCTTCAAACTCCTTTTTCCAAACCGATCAAGGGTAACAAATTCATCATGGTTGTTCTCTGAGAGATTATTTTCTAATTTGCAGGAGAATGGCACTTTATCGCGTATTGATAGCAATATCAAATTCTGAACTGGATGTAGGGTATGTTCAAGGGCTGAATTCGGTGGTTGGAACACTTTTGCTGTATCTCAAAGAAGAAGATGCTTACTGGATGACAATCTATTTCCTGAGAAAGAAAAAACTGAACCAATTATTCTCCCCTCCATTCCTAAAAAATGCGCTTTGGAATTATCAACTCGATATATTGGTGCAAAATTACCTGCCTGACGTTCATGAACACATCGTACTAAATATCCTAAGAACAATTTTCATGGAACTGACTTTTATCTTAGACGAAAAGTGGCGTGACTCTTGAATATTTTTCAACTCCGTGGTTTCTCACACTTTACAGTCAGTATCTCAAAACTGAAACAGTAATGCATTTGGAACTCCTTTAATACTTAATTCTGTTAGGTGTTGAAAATTTGGAATTTATATCTAGTGCTTGGAGAAAAAATATTCATTCAGATAGGACTGGCTCTCTTGACTACTTTCAAAGGTAGATTTTTTTCAACGAAACTCTTCCTAAAGCACTCGTAAAGAGGAGCTGCTAAGCACAAGTGTTGATGATAATGGAAACTTCTTTAGTACGAAACTTCCTGAATTAACGAATGATGTAAATGAATGCTTTTCATCGGAGGATATTCATTAATTTATGTCTTCAGGAGGAGTTAATCCAACTAGCTTTGAACATCGGAATAACAAATCGCATATTGTCTCAGATTGAGTCTTATTACATTTCCGAGGATCGACCTATGTCATTGGTGCTGGAAGCTGACATTCATAATCCTTCAAAGAAATCCTTCTATAAATCAAAAGAGCATTATCTAGAAGAAAGAAAGAGTGTCCAAGAAGAATTGGCTAAACGTCAAGATATCTTAGCTGAAGATCCTACGCCCTCAGACACTCATCAAGAAGAAGCGAAGGAAAAAGTGAATGAAGAATTTAAAGAACCTAATCGAAACTTTTCTGAAGAGAAAAAATCAAATAGCCTAACAATTAGCCCTGAGAATGATATAATACCAGACACCGCAGACACCAGAAAGCAAAATACTCCTCATTCGCGTCGTTTGCTTCTGGAGGCTCTTTTCATTGAAAAGAAAGATGCTCAATATTCCGAATGCAAAAGCTTAGATGTCTTTACTTCTCAAAAGGATCTCTTACCACCAATAGAAACTCTAAGAAGAAAAGGAAGCCTTTATGATTCCCAAACATTTGAAGGAGACACAAATGTGAAAATGCTGAACAGAGCAATGCTACCAAAAAACATTTCTGTTTTGAAACCACTTCAGCCAATTAGAATTAAGAAAATGGAGGCTTTGGAAATATCGGACGATGAAAAAAGGGCCAATCCAAGAAATTCTCAGCGTCTTGATCAAGGAATAGAATTGAATCTCGAGGTCATTGTCTCAAATAATAGTGATCATCCAACCAATCAAAGCTTTGAAGAAAGACATCTTCAAATGAATGAGTCAAAAATTGGAGAAACTAAGCTCTGGACTCATACACGGAAAAGATCGAACTCATTCTCAAACGCAACATTTTCGAGTTATTCAAGCTTCAATAGAGGAAGATTCCTATCAGACCAACACTCAACAGAATGTGATGCTTTCTATTCTATTCGTTCAAAGATCAACGAGTAACAGCGGAAAAAATTAACTGAACAGATTTTCGTTCAGCTTTCCTACTCTGCAAGAATCTATGTGAACCATCAATACTTGATGAGATGAGACTTGCATTTTTGGATCTTTGTTGATAACCATTTTCTTTTAAGAGATAAGATTTAATTTTTCATTTGAAAAAATCAATTGAATTAGGCACAAATTTTTGTTTGCTTAAGATGTTGATGATTTTACTTGATGTAATAATTTCCATTTATTTGCTACTAAAAATTAATATTTCTGTAAATCATCTGTGTTTCGAACCAAAATGAATGTTTATGAATTAAAGAAAAATCTTGAAAGAATCATTTCACATCACAATCAAAATTTTCTCAATTTCGAAATCTAAACAAACTGCATTAATTGTTTGTTTACATCGTACTTAAATTCTCTTGGAGACATATCTAGATTCTTCGTGTCGTGGTTGGTGAATTTAATACAAAGAATGAAATCACAATTAAAATGAACCTACCCATTAAATTTAAATTTTGTCGATATTTAGTTCTGCGTTTAATTAAATCAGAAGTATTGGCAAAGCCTACTGCATGCATGGATCTTTCTGATGACGAAAATAAACATGCGAAAATTACTCTGGCAGGGAAGTATCAGTTGAAGAAGATCATCGGACAAGGCTCTTTTGGCAAAATATATCGAGCTTCAGTGAAGGATACTGATAATTTGGTCGCTGTGAAGTTAGAGCAACGGGCTTCCAACGGATATGTTTCGTTAGCAAGGGAATCGAAAACGCTGGCTGAATTAACCGGTTGTCCAGGTTTTCCAACCCTCTATGCTTATGGTAGAGAAGAAAATTTTAGCTATATGGTAGTAAGCTTGCTTGGACCCAACTTGGAGAAGCTCCTTAAAGTCAGTGGAAGAACATTCTCATTAAAAACTGTGCTAATGCTGGCAGATCAAATGCTCACAAGGATCGAAGCACTGCATGAGATGAAATATATTCATCGAGATATAAAACCTGAAAATTTTGTGATGGGCTTGGGACCTTCAAGCAAAAATCTTTTTATGATCGATTTTGGACTTGCAAGAAAGTTTGTAGATGCCTCAGGTGAACACATAGGGTATAAAGAGAGTAAGGGGTTAATAGGAACAGCTCGTTATGCGAGTATAAATGCTCACTTAGGAATCGAGCAGACTCGAAGGGATGATCTTGAAGCGATTGGTTATACCCTAATTTATTTTGCGAAAGGAAAACTTCCTTGGCAGAATATTCCTGCTACAACCAAGCAACAAAAATATTTTTTGATCTCAGAGAAGAAACAAAAAACTCCTCTAGAAGAGCTGTGTGAAGGATTGCCAGTTGAGTTTGTTGAGTATCTCACCTACGTTAAAAAATTGGGATTTTCTGATGCACCGGACTACAAATACCTGAGAAAATTGTTTAGAAAACTCTTTGTGGAGAGAGGATTTGATTTTGATTATAGTTATGATTGGACCCATCAAACTAATAAAATGAGTAAAATGTCATTCGATGAAGATTTCTTCTTGTATGCTGATCCCAGAATGAAAAAGAACTCATTCGGCAGACCCAAAATGGCTAATGCTCTAAACCTGAAGTCGAAAAATACTAGAGGAGCTGAAGAATCAAAAGGGGCCGAGAGCGAGGAAGAATATGCCACTACTGTTAAACTAAGCAAAGGAGTAGCTTTTGAGAATCAGATGAGAGTGGCAAATAACCTGAAAGGAGAAGCGGAAGTTTCATCCTCAGAGAACACCAGCAAGGTCTTACATGTAAGCGAACTCAGACTAACGAAAGCTAATGAAGATGAGCTCCTACCTGATGAGGCAGAAGTTAAGGATCTTTTATCACGAAAATGTGAGCACCTCTTAATTTTCAAAAAAATGAGGTCAATTGAAGACTGCGACGGCCCAATAGATAGAGTTGCCATCGAAAGAAGACAGCGAAGTTCCTATAGAAAATCGATTTCTCTACATACAAGAAGTATGCCCCGCCAGAGTAATTTTGGAAAGTATAACACAAAAAACTATGATGAAGATGATGCTGTGGATGACTGGAATGGTACCCAAGTTCGACGAAGTTTTCCTAATTGATTATTTTTTCAAAACTCTAGATGAAAATATTAGTGAGTCATCCATAAGCGAATGGAGAGGAAACGATACCCTTTCATTGCGTCTCAATCGAATGGGGATCAAAGCGTAAGATATTTATGAAGACTTTTAATTCATTATCCAATAGACAAATTAAGAAGGCTAAAGATTTTAAGAGCTCTCAAGTTCTCAGATTAATGACTTACCGGTAAAATGACAGACGATAAAATCTCATTTCAAACCATCGTTTTTCTTGATTCTTGATGTATATTCAAATGAATTCATTGAATTCTTTTTCCTTTATAAACTATACTCTAGGCGTCCTTCTCAAGTTGTTTGTATTTTATAGCTCTGATCTTTATTTCAAATTTTAATCCTTGTACAAATTAAAAAACTTAAAGTGCAATTGCTTAACTTGCATATTTATTGATTGAGGATAAGAATAAGATAGGTTGGTACTAGTTTAAATATTCGAGGTTAGTTCTGCAACCAAATTTGATTTCAAATTCGATAGTATATTAACTCATTGAATTTATGCATGAGTCATTAGGATCTTATTTATATCTCGCTTGAAACGCCTAATGTCAATGATAATAGATTGCTGAGATTTGCGCGTTTGAATCAAAAGAGTTCTTTGAAGTCATTAAATTGAAATTACCTATACAAGGTATGAATTCCTTTAATTCGGATAATAAGGCAAATATTGTAATAAGGCAAATGACCAACTACCTTTATGAGATATTTATCAATAGAAAGTTGTGAAATGTTTCAAATGAGATTATGTAAATTATTTTCACTATTTGCTTCTTCTACTCAAGGACGATTTACTTAGCAAATCAGCTCTGATCTGTCTGTTCTCTGTCGGTTTAGAGAGAAATGTAATATTGTCCTCTCAAGTGTCGAAGCTCAGAGAAAATAATTTATCGAGATAATAAATAAATATTATATAATAAAGCAATCAAATTACTTGAACTTAAAGCAATTCGAATCTGGGAAATTGACTATCATTTGATCTTTTAAATTGTAACTACTACGTTAAAGTAAATAAAACTAATCAAATCACTTGCTATTGCAATGTGAGCAAAGACCTGCTTAACCTGTTGTGATATTTGGTTATAATGAATGAGTATCTCTGATAAATATACTACAACAGCATTTATGAATGCATGATTTACTAACTATAATTACCTTCAACTATTTTGGAAAAAAATTAGTAAGCGTTAAGTGTCTATCGTTACTACTATAACCATCAATTTAGATAGAGGAATATCTGACTTTTTTGGATGCTTCCATTCGCATCCTGACAATATTTCTTTGGATCACTCCTAAATCAATTTCTATTCAAAGTTGAAACTCATTCGTTCAATCTTTTCTCGGAGGTAAAATTCAACTAGATCACATAACTTTAATAGATGTGTTTAAGATAATCACGATGTCATGCATTAAAAAGTGAGGGATTCGACAAGGTATGAGATTTATAGAAAATAACCCCCCAAAAAATGTAAATCAATAACAGAAACTTCTATTTACTCTCAAGTTTAGGTCCTTCGTTAAAATAGTTCTTCATATCTTTCTTTAATTCGTCAATTTGAGTTGCTAACCCCTTCTGATCTAAGCCCATCTCAACAATATTGTCTACACCATGAGTTTTTTCTTCACTTTTCAGGCCTGAAGCTTGATCTGTATTCGATAATAGGGTCGATGTCTGCTGAGCTTTTTCAATTTCTCCTGTCTGAGGTCGATACTGTCGCTTTATATCTGCAACTAGCTTTGCAAGGTCTTCCTTGCTTAGATTCTCATACTGATACTTTTTCGTCTGCATTTGACTTCCACTCTCAAAAGACGCTACTACATTGGCTTTTATAGGAATGGTCTTATAATTCTCAACATTAGATAAACTGCTGGGTTTTTCTTGATCTCCCTGGGAGTTCTTCAGGCTGTGTGAAGATCCTTGGTTAACAGCATGCTCTTTTAGAACATTCGCATAGGAATCGTTGAGTTTTGTATGCGGAGGAGAGGGACTAGTTATTTTTTCAATATTCTCCTTGGTCTTGAGCAGAGCAGCTCTGACTCTTTCATCAATCTTTTTTTTATGTGTAATTAGAACCCCTTTTAATTAATTAATATAGTAGTTACATTTGGGTCTCCTATGCTGCGAGCTGAGCTCAGCAGATGAGAGCTAGTTTTGAGCTGTGAAATTTCGTTTATGTCAATATATCTTGGGGAATAAAAGTTATGCTGAGTTTGCGGAGAAAACTGTGTTTCAATTTGATGATTGCGAATAGTCGAAGGAATTTGAGATTGCTGAAGAAGCTCTTTTTCATGGAATGAGCTTCTGAAATAATTATATGGTTTCTCTGAAGAGGTCAGATCCTCTGGTTTCGAGTACCTCTCAGTTTGTGCTAAGATTTGAGTTGGTACAGCATATTTGCCTCCATAAGTATTCGAAACTGCAACTGGTTGGTAATTCTCTTCTAATCTGATCTCTCCTGGGGATTTGTAAGAGAGTAGCTTCGAAATAAATTCGCTGGACGACAATTTTGCATCTTCAGAGGGTTGGATAGTAGTAGTTTGTTTTGCTGGCTGCTAAGAAATAGTTATTAACAATTATTTTTCCCAAAAAAATGTTCTATTTACGTTTGGTAATGTTGTTTCGATAACGGATTGTGTTAAAGAAGATTTCATTGTTAGCTTTTGAGTGCCTGTAGCGTTTGTGGGTTTGGAGTCAGTCGTGCCACTCGGTTGATATTTTCCAAGGGTGTGCTGATCATGCATCTTCTGGACAAATTTAGATAAGATAGGGTCATTTAAAATCGATTCTGATAGCTTCAAGCGCGTGATATCACTCAAATCGTCTTGACTGTGTCTTTGTTGTGACAGAATACTCTCTTCCTTCACCTGTGAGGATTGCATATTTTGATATCTATGTTGAGATTTATCTGATCGGATGGAGATATTTGACTCATCTGCTTGTGATGACCTCATTTGAGGATCTAATGCTCTTGGCTTGTAAGGATTATTCACCTTAGTCTCAGATTGCGATTGTTTCCAGTGCTCAACTGCTGTATTTGTTTCCGAGCATTTTTTCTCTTCATCAGAAAATTTTCTCTCTGTAATGTTTGGTTTTGTATCCGTATTCGTATTAGTATTGGAAGGTGCTCCGCGCCTATAGATTGACATTGGATCAAGACTCGACCATTTTACTTGAGTATAAGTTGGCTTTGTTTCAGAATGGAAGACTACTTCCTCAGAATCTGAGCTTTTGGATTCAGATTTGGATGCTTTGAGATCCATACTTGATGTCTTAGCTCCAAAGGGTGATGCTATTTTCTCGACTTTTATAGTGCCATTGATTTTATTTGAAGTTTTAGGCTGCTCCTGCTCCTCCTTTATTTCATGTAAATCTTCTTGAAATGCAGGATTGGAACTTTGCTTCAGAGCGGGAGCCTTATTGCTTGCTATAGTTGGCTGTATATGATTAGATTCAATTTTAGAATCGTCATGATGGCCAAAATCTAAATGCCTAGGAGTTCCCATAATCTTGCTTTGCACCAAGAGAGGATGATCTGCATCTCTTGGAGAGTCAGAGATTGGTGCAAAAATTTTCTTCCTTCCTGATCGTAACTTCGATGGTAGACGCTGATATAATGCGAGAGCATCAGGACGCTTTCGAGGGTCCAAACTCACCATTTCTTCAATGACTGAAGCTAAATGCGGAGAATATAGCTGTTTGAACCTTTTAATTCTTTCATCCAGGTTCTCTCGAATAATTTGTAATGTACTGCGGTCGACTAGAGTAGATTCTCCAAAGTCCAACACTCCAGCATCAAGCAAGCAAATTCCCAGTGAATACACATCAGATCTGAATGAGTTATGTTTCGGTGGAGTAGGATTACTTTTTGCAACCTCGACTAATAGCTCAGGTGCTAAGTATCTTAAGTTCTGGCCCTTCAGAGCCTGATCATATAATGACGGAGTGCATGCGATTATGGAGTTTTCATGCAATTTATAAGTGAACCCAGTCCTGAGAATGTTTGCTGGAGTAATGCTCTGATGAGGCACACAATTCTCTTGAAGGAATGCTAGCACGTTCAGTGTACAATGAAGCATGGTTTCCAACTTCTCCTCTGAAATAGGTGTCTTATCTGCTATTGCTTTCTGAATGTCTTTCTCTAAGTCGCTTTCAAATGCTTCAAAGTAGACCTGAATTCTGTTTTCAGCGGTTGCTCGTTTAAAGCCATAAATTTCTAGTAAAAATGGATTCGAAAGCTGGGAGCGGAATTTGATCTCATCAAACTGTGAGTCAGAATAATCTAACTCCCTTTCCTTGATGAAGACATGATGATCACCTGTGCTATTACTCATCAATAAGATTTGACCAAAGCGTGGGTCTTTAATCTCTTGTACGAGTTGATACTCTCTTGTTTCAATCTTCTGAGAGTCAGTTCTCGCCTGAATGAACTCAGTGATGTTGGGCAGAGCACAAAAGTTCGTATTTCCCATGTTATCGCGGTCAATTGATATAGATAAATCTTATTTTCTAACGTAACTAAAATTTCCGGTGAAATTAATTAATAATACTCGATAACACTAACTTCGTTGATTTAACTTTGATAATATATTTTTTTGGTTTTGGATTGTTTTTGGAATGTGAAATCAAGTTTGATGGATCTGCTTGATTGTTACGAGTAAAATGGGTTCACGAACAAAAAAGATAGAGGATAAACTCATTCATTCATTTAATCTACTTTATTATAGGGTGTGCCTCTTTAAGATCGATCCTGACATGACAAAATGTGTGTTCATTTAATATTATCTGGCAAAATTTTTATTTTGTTCCTGCGTTGGCTGTGACAGTGACATTGCCAATTGGGGTTGACAATTTCACGCCAATACCATATTTTGATGGGCTTGTCTTTGAGTCACCCTCTGCCTTTGCATCAGTTGTTCCGGTAGTGCCTGAGGTACCATACTTTGAAGTATAGGTGCTGGTAGTTGTTGGTTTTGACTCAGTGCCAGTTGTGGTAGTGGTGGTAGGCTGGGTGGTTCCAGTAGTTCCTGTTGTGCCAGTGGTTCCTGTTGTGCCATATTTGGAGGTGTATGAGCCTGTAGTGCCATATTTAGAAGTAGTGGTTGGCTTGTCAGTAGCGCCGGTTTCGGTGGCAGTTTTTGTCTCAGTGCCAGTAGTGGTTCCAGCACCTGCTCCAGTAGTTCCTGTGGTGCCATATTTGGAGGTGTAGGTGCTTCCAGTTGTTCCGGTGGTACCAGTCTTTGAAGCATCGGTGGTGGTGGTTGCTCCAGTTGTTCCTGAAGTGCCATATTTGGAAGTGTATGAGCTGGTGCCATATTTAGAAGTAGTAGTTGGCTTATCAGTCGTGGTCGTGTCGGCGGCGGTTTTTGTTTCAGTGCCAGTGGTGGCTCCAGTAGTACCAGTTGTGGTACCGGTGGTGGCTCCAGTAGTGCCATATTTGGAAGTGTATGAGCTGGTGCCATATTTTGAAGCAGTTGTAGTAGTAGGCTTATTATCAGTGGTTTCGGTAGCAGCTTTGGTTTCAGTGCCAGTAGTGGTTCCAGTAGTTCCAGCAGTAGTTCCTGTAGTGCCAGCTGTGTATTTGGAGGTGTATGAGCTGGTACCATACTTTGAAGCCGTGGTAGTAGTCGGCTTATCAGTGGTTTCAGTGGTTGTCTTTGTTTCAGCAGCAGTTCCAGTTCCCGCTCCAGCAGTGGTTCCGGTGGTTCCGGTGGTTCCAGCAGTATATTTAGAGGTGTATGAGCTGGTGCCATACTTTGAAGCAGCAGTTGTAGTTGGCTTATCGGTCGTTTCGGTGCCAGTGGTTCCAGCACCAGCAGTGGTTCCGGTGGTGGCTCCAGTAGTACCAGCGGTGTATTTAGAGGTGTATGAGCTGGTGCCATACTTTGAAGCAGCTGTGGTAGTTGTTGGCTTGGTTTCCGTGGTTGTTTTGGTTTCAGTGCCAGTTGCTTCTTCCTGTTGCCCAGCGTGGACCTTCTGGACCTTCTCATGAGGCTTAACTCCTCCTCCTATGACTTCATCCTCACCGCCATGATGATGTTTTCCTTCCCCATGATGTGGTCCGTCATGGTGAGGTCCATGATGGTGCGGTCCGTCATGGTGAGGTCCATGATGATGTGGTCCGTCATGATGAGGTCCATGATGGTGTGGACCGTCTCCATGATGATGATGTCCTTCTCCATGCTCTAATCCATAAATCCATGAGTGAGAAAAATATCAACATAGTGTTGTATGGATACCTTTGCCTTCCTCATTAGCGGCTTGCAAGATAACTCCAAGAACCTCTGCTCCAGTCTTATCAATCTCTTGTTCCTGACCGTGTGTCTATTTCAATTTTGTCGATTTAGGACTAAAAAAATGGATTTTACTTCAACTTTTAGAGTGCGAGCTTTAATATCAGCTCTGTATTTAGAAAGTTCTGAGTCTAATTTTTGGAAATTAGGTCTCAATTCTTCATTCGTATTGACCATGTACTCGATTGTTTGAAGCAAGATTGGAGAATATCTCTTTTGTTCTGTGAGTTCCTTCAAGAGATCGGCAATTTTCTCGGCTTCGATTTCATATTTCTCCCAATTGTAAACATGATCAAGATTCTGCAGAGTCGCAGCTTCAAGAATCGTCATTCCCAGAGAGAAGACATCCGATTTAACCGCATTATGTTGAAGTCTGGTCTTATTTTCCTTTCTTCCAAGTGCTGCAAATATCGAAGGGGAGATATATCTTCCTTCGGTCTTAGAATCTTCGGTAATAGCATAGTGTACAGGTACAGCACCAGCAGCCAATAGTCTGCTATCGATCAACTTATATTCTTTGTCTTCAGTAACAACGATGTTCTTCGTGGAGAAATCTCCATGAGTCTCTTCATGAGCTTCCAAATGAGCTCCAACAGCAATCAGGCTGTCAAGGAGGTACCAAATTTCAGTCTCAGGGAAGTAGTTCTAAATATCAATAAAGACAATTAGATGAGCTGTTGAAGGGGATTATTTCGTTATACGTGATTTGCGCTACCTTCTGTGCCTTCTTTTCTGTGTAAAATTTCTTGTTCAAGGGTGCGGCGAGGGTTTTCAAAGTAGACTGAGATTCTATAATGTTCAGCGCAGAAAGTTCCTTCTTTTCTGGTGTTATATCCGAGAATGCCGAACAAATTGGGGTGATTCTGCTCGCATCTCTTCTTGATGCGGTTGAGGTTTTGCTCGAAGTCTTTGGAGTCGTTACTAATGAAATCTTTTTGAAGAATTTGAGATCCGCCTTTTTCTTCCTCTAACGTCGTGACTTCTCCAAATCTGGCATCGTAGTACTTTGATCTGAAGGCATAGCCGCGAGATTGTGGGTTGAAAGTTTCCTCTTCGATTTTACTTTGTGCTGTTCCCATATTGTGGCGTTTTCGTTAGATTCTAACAAGATAAATGCAAAATTAAACTATTAATTGAGAAAAAACACGGGACAGGGATTCATCAACAGTTTGAGTGAATCGAATCCACAGGTTAATTTAACAGATTTACGTTGAGCTTTTTTCAACTACATGAAATTCCAAACTTGCTTGATTCTTAGGGCTGAAGATGAGTTCAGTAACCCCTTGCGAAAGTCTTCCATGGTTTTCGAAGGAAGTTTTTTCTTTTATTGGCTGGTAAATTAACAATATTGCACAGCCAATCACGACGAATATCGAAGATATTCGAATGGGGAGGAATGAGTTCCTCGGCTTGTTAGCTGGGTTAAATACTTCATATTCGAGAAGAATTTAGTGTGAATCTGGTTCTATTAAGTGAAAAATCATTAATGCACGTTTGAATAAAGTCAACCGTCTTAAATCTGTTTTCTAACTCTTGGTCATTTTCCAAAGTGAAAGAAGCGGATTAAGAGCTCAGAGATTACATTGCAGTATCTCGAGATTATAAGATAGTATTGAATTAGGCAATACTAGTCTCATTGACCGAGTGCTTAAGTATAGGTCTTTAATAACACGATCTCATCTTGCTTTTATGTGCTTATTGCTATGGATACTGTTCAATAACTCATAGGTGAACTGAAGAATATAAAACTACTACATGATTACGAGCGCGGGAAGTATTAACAAATTAATTGAAGCCCAACAATTGTTTAATTCAAGGCTATGAACCTCATTCGATTAGAGATCTCAGATTCGAACAAACTAATTATTCTAAACAAACTCTTCTCGTCCTATTAGCGCCTATACTATCTACCGTTGCCATCTCTCTCCATACTAAGAAGCGACGCTATCTACTTATATTCATTTGATTTTTTCCCCAACTCTCGATTCAAGGCATTTGAGTCTGAAAGTTTAAATATCCAAACACAGCACTGTAGCATCGAAGAACTTATTCAAGTCTGCTTTAACTTAAATGTATACAGGGTTCAATTGAGTATTATGAAATTTATGGACAAAGTAAAGAATGTAATATCTCTTTCTTAATATCGTTCTAATAAACCAATCCCCCGAAAGATCTTTGAAGAATGATTTCGGATAAAATAGAAACTTTGGCTTCGCATTCCTAAGTATGCAATATTTTTGACTTAGTGACTAAGATTAAATCTTTTATTCAGATAGGATCTGCAAAATTCTGAAAAAAATGTTGAGTTGGGAAGAGAGAAAGAAAATGTTTGAGAAGGGAGGCGCAACAAGTAAATCCCTCAATTGTAAAATCGTCATCCAATTAAGATACCGCAAAACCTTCGGAGAACAAGCAAGTTAGTAAAGATAACGCACAAACGGGTGGAAGTGCAAACAAACCCACAGCAAAACCAGAAACAACAAGTAATTTCATTAATGAACACATAATATAACAATGTTAACACAGGCAACTCCACAGAAAAACCATCCGTTAATAACGTCGCCACGACCATCATTGAATCAAAAGGCGGCTTTGCTGCAGCAAAAAATATGTTTGAGGCGAAAGGTAGCTATCGTAAGGAGATGAAGCTAATACTGTTCTAGCAAAACAAATGAATGAAACAACAATTCAGCAGCGACCTAAAGCAATGTCTGATCAGGTCCAAGTTAAAAAAGATGTGATAACAAAGCAAGAAAATCAAAAACCAACTGTTGTCAAGCATGATGATCAAGCAACAGCTCAGACTAATGCTAGCAAAAATACTTCTACAACGTCAGGAATTATCGTGCAAGAGAACCAAAGCGCTTCGAATATAAGGAACATGTTTGACAAAAAAGTCACTCAAGAAGCCCCAATAAAGTTGGAGCCGAGCAAAAAGTCTGAATCTAAAGGAGATCCAAGAACAACCGATCAACAGGTAAAGAGAACAAGTTTGATCAGAAGTGATTGTTTTAAAAAAGTCTGCACAAACGCAAACAACTGAAGCCGAAAAGCAAGCTGACACAAAGAAACCAATCGTCGAAGAAAAGCAACCCAATATTAACCAGAATGACCTCAAGTATGAAAGTATGCGAGCTAATTAATTTTTTGTGTTTACAGATGCATTCGATAGAGCAAACTGAAAATCCTTTGGGAGATGCAACTGCAACAGTTGGAGAAGATAAAAAAGACGCTAATAAAGAAGAACCGACCAAAAGTACGGACCAAGATAAAGATAAAAATAAAACAGAGGAGGACATCGTCGAAAATAAAAAGTCTGATGATGCTGAAAAACCGACAGAAACAAAAGAGGAAAGCAGAGATTCAATCCAAGATACGCCTACTTCCAATCAGGAGAAAGTTGAGACTCCGCCTATTGACCCTGAAATAGCGGAATTAATGAAGAAGAATCCAAGTGAACTCACCTTCAAGGAGAGAATAAAACTTTTGCAAAATAAACCGAATATGTACTTTTAGTTGATAGAAAGGGATCAATTACACTTTTCTTTAGATTGTCTAGCCCACCAGGTATGAAACTAATAGGAATGCTACCTAACAATGGCGGAGAATCTGGTGGTAACGACGCCATGAGACCGGGTAGTAAATCCACCGATGGACGAATCCAACTTGTTGGAATGGTTCCTCCAAAAAAGAAGCCAGGTATACCGATAACTACTTGCATATGATGAAAATAAATTAAAATCATCCATAGAAGAAGAGCAAAAGCAAGTCGAAGAGAAACAGGCCTCTGCTAATGAGAACTATAATGATGTAAATTGCAGCCGTATAATTCCCCCTAAAAAAAATAAAACTAGATTTTACTAAACAAAACAGCAGCAATTGGCACTAAGAGAAGTTCAAAAGCAATGGAATTTGAGGATTTTGATTAAAATATAGTGTGATTTGCTTTTGAATTTGGAAACATTTTCTACAATTTAATTTATCGAGTTCCTAGATAAGGTATTAAGAACAGTAACACCTTAATTACCAAAGGAAGTAGTGGAATTAGCAATACGTCCTTTCTTCCAAGCTTACATTTTAGTTATACTATCGTACCTCCTTAATATCTACATTCTTTTTATCACTGAAACAGTTATTAATGCTCACAGAAATTGACGAATTTCTTACTACAACAACGCAAATATTAAATTTTGGGATGATCTCAAATTTCGAACCGAATGAAAAGCTGATCAAGACTAGAAAGGAGACAATTCAGATTAATTTCTTATTTGTGCCTCGATTTTATTTTATTTGAGTCAATAATAATCGATCACAAAAACGTTTCGCTCAGATGACAGATAGCAACTATCTTTCACCTACCAGGCGGCTCCCAAACCAATCGAATTCTCCGGATGAAAGAGCAAACAATTCAGTAACTTCGGGCATCATGCAAAACCAATCACATAATCGATCTCGCTCAACACAAGACCTTGTATCCTTCTACAAAGACACAACCTTTGGAACATCAAAAAGAATGCATATCCCATAATCCAATAAACTTGGTTATTTTCTCCCTGCTCCTACTCTGAGCAAAAAGTTTGGAATTATCCCAAAATCGGTTCGAAAGCTGCAACTAAGTGACCATGGCATCGATTCGCCATCTCCTTCAAAATACGATGCGCTGTAACATGACCTTTTTTGCTGATTGTTAATTGTTTTTAAATATTGAAGACGTAGTATTGAGTCGCTAAAAACGAAAAGAGGGGCTTATTCTTTTCGAAAAGCGCCTTCTCGTCTCAATGTAAGCGATTTTGAACTAAATATTTCAACTGGGATCTCGACATTAACCCCGGGACCTGGCGCTT
>ENA-UOTZ01001420-UOTZ01001420.1-compost-metagenome-genome-assembly--contig:-NODE-1420-length-16354-cov-29.991215_pt1 | contig 16354 bp, 12 predicted proteins | sample MGYA00238144_ERZ746983 | MGnify/ENA primary metagenome ERZ746983 (study PRJEB28759, sample SAMN06268863) | compost metagenome | isolation source: single cell | place: USA: California, Emeryville, Joint...
CTATTACCAAAAATGAATAAGTTCTAATCTCTGAAGTCATACAAATCATAAGACAAGATCATTTCATAAAAATTGGTTACAAACACTATGACATACTCATTACAGAGAAAAAAACAATGTTGCCGCAACTTAATATTAGCTTAATATACTGTGATGGAGTCTTTACATAAGCTATGGACAAGTTCTTTCAATTCATTGCGATTAGTTATCAATAATATTATAGGCAATAAATTTCATAGTAGATGGTCGAATCAAAAAGTGTGGTCGAACGTGTCAACAAAGCGTGGGACCGTCTTGAAGCTTGGTATGCCAAAAACGCTCCTGAATGGACTTTGTCAAAAGGAGCTACTGATGAAGAGATTGACTCGCTCGCAAAACATCTAAACGTCACCTTACCAGAAGAATTTCGAGTCTCTTTGAAGAGACATAACGGCATAGAGGACCTGAAGTGGCCTATGACTTGGCTTTTATCAACGAAAGAGATACAAAGATTGTGGGATAGCTGGGTTGGAATGGAAGGTGAAAATGACGATTTAGTCGAATCAGATGGAACATTCCAAAAGAAATTTTGGTGTAGAAGCTGGGTGCAGATAGATTCAGACGGCGGATCCAGCAATGGAAATGTAATAGACCTTGCTCCTGGTCCTAAAGGGCACATAGGTCAAATACTCTTCTTCGATCATGGGGAAGGTCCTTCTGGGCCTACATACCCAGATCTCGCAGCTTATTTGGAAGATATGGCGACGAAGCTTGAAGAAGGGAAATATATAGTGGATGACGACCGTTTAGCTGATAACGAAGACGAGAATGAAGGAGAAGAAAATGGGAGTCATGAGGAAGATGAAGATGAAAGTGAGGAAGATGATGAAGTAGACAAAGAGGAAGAAAAGAGTAAGAGCAAAAAGAAAGTGAAGAAATAAACATAGTGATTTTGAGACCATTATATTTGGTGAAATGAAAGCTCATATTTTCTGATATTTGGTTTTTCAATTGCGACCAAGGTTTTTTAATATCTCTCTTTGTTGAGGTGATAATAGAAATTTTACACGGTTATCATCTTCCTACGCTAGCTTTGGAGAAAATTCAATCGGTTAAATGACACAGGAATACCTCTATGAATAAGAAGTTTGGAAATGATAAACTAAAATTAAACAAAAAACTAACTGCGAGCTTAGGGTGGTTGTATCTGTTGAATATTATTTTTACAATAAAAAACAAACGGATTTAAAATATAAAATGCAAAAATTCATAGTATTTTTTGAAAGAGATAGCTACTGATCCATAAGGTATCTTACAAAATGAGGTGTAGTGTTGAACTCGATATTCACCGTAGGAACAACATCCAAGTGAATGAAATTAAAAGCATTAATTGATTGAAAATAATACATATTCACCATCTCAATTGTTCAAGATTAAGAAAGTTCCTTTGAAAATAATTCTACTCATTAGCTTAGAAATTGAGTTCGCTGCCGAATAACCTTGTTGGCGTTTTAATAATCATAAACTCCGATCATGATTTCAAATATGAATTTTTAGAATACTAATGATAGCGCTGTCTCACAACTAGCTGCCTTTCTTCAATCAAGTGTATCCTATTTCTAATATTCCAATCCAATCTGAGTCACTGTCATCATAAAATTGTGTTCTTCTCTTCTCAGCAATACATTGATTTCCTTAGATAGCCGAATTTTGCATGCAAATTTCCAGTTTACTATCGAACAGCTGATCATTTCATCTAAGACATTCATCTCGACCCAAAATCGACTCGACATTCTCAAAATTTCGTTTCCCGGGAATTCAAAGCGGACATTGACGGTCTATTCTGATTGAAGATAACTGATAAATTTTTTTATTGTTAAACCAGGCTCAAAATTTAACTTATCTGAAATGAAGAAAGCAGTGTTACGAGACAATGTAAGGAAGACAAAAGTCGCCTCGCAAGGCGCTAAGAACCCTCAGAGTCAAAGTCCTCCTCATAAGAAACTTTTGAAGAAAATCGAAGGCATTCAAACAAACGCGCCAAACACAAAATATGATTTATCCTTACAAGATAAACTTCTCAAGGACGAGCAACAAGAGGAAGCCCAGGACTTTCGCGTGGAAATCGAAAGAAGGTTCAAAAAATCACAACCCAACCGCGAATTTCGTTTCCCATTACATACTGCACATTCCTCGGATTCCGAATCTCAAACTTCTTCAAATGAAGCTTCATTGGACGCGCTGCGTCACGTGACGGTTTATGACCTTGCTTCGCAAAATAAAAGAAAAACCCTCGCGAAAAACGTTCAAAAAATAAACAATTACGTCACTGAACGAACAAATACACAGTATGATTATGACGACCAGACTCAAGCATCGAGCTATAGCAATGTTTTAGATTTGGATGATGAGGAAGATTTGGAAATCAAGATAAGGGACAAGAATTCTTCAGCATATAAGAAACTTATCAAGCTGTTGGAGAGCAATAGCATGTTTAGCCATAATTCAACGAATCCTCCTCGGCCAGAGATTCCACAAAAAACTCAAACGCAGCATCAGCAGCAAAAAAGCCAAACGAAATTCCAGAATATCCAAGGTCAGGATAGCAGCACCGGGAATGCTCATAATTTTTTGATTCCAGTGCCCAAGGAACAAGACAATCAAGCAAAAAATTATTATTCAGGAATTCAACGAACGGACTACGCTGTGGAGTCAGTGAATTACACTCATACCAGCCAAAGTACGAAAGCCAAGGCGCGAAACTCTTCAGCGCACTCGAACGTTAGAGGCTCGTCCAACCGGCTCGAGAGCTCGAAGGATATGCAGAAGAATACGACGTTATATGATTATTCTTCGACTGGCAGAAGTGAGACGTACCAGACCTCATACAGCCAGGAAAGAACTGCTGGCGGCACGCAGCCAAGCAGCAGACCTGAATCTACTTTAAAGAAGACGTTAAGCTATGATAAAAGTCAGCACTTGGTCGACCGATCATCAGCTAATTACAACAACAGCAGCCATTCTCGAATCAAAAAGTAAGTTTGTTCAGTGGAAGTAAACTCATTTGTTTTCTATTTAGCAGCACGTTTATTGACACGAGTAAAATGAGCCAGGAGTCGCTCAAGAAGATCTATAGCAATAATATCCTGAAGTCGATTACTCCACAGTACAACAATGCTAAACAGCAAACGAATCCGTTGTTTTCGCGTGAAGGGATCTTCAAGACTTACAATAACGAAGGATTTAGAGCTGAGACAGCTTCAGGAGTCAGTGCGACATTGGCGGAGAGCAACTCCTCGGCGAGTCTAACCGGCGTGAAGAGTCCGCTTTCGGCGCTGTACCAACGCGCTCAGAAAGAGGTACTAACACATAAGATTAACCAATTCGGAAATGAGCAGAACCGAGAGTCTACTCCAAATGGCAGCAGTCAAAGAAAGCATAAGGCTGGATCTAAACCTCTTTCGAACTCGAATGTGGGTAGTATGATCGCGGCGTCGTCCAAACGAGACGAAACACCGAAAAATGTTGGTGGGAGAATTGCTCTCGGCTCTCAAAACGCCAATACCTATGCTTCTCCTGAGCAGTATACTGCGATGAATGTATCTTCATCGCAGAATAAATTATCGAAGAAAAACAGCGTGAAGGCATTGCATGGACACTCACCGAATAAAAGGACGACGACGAGTCATGGTGAGAAGGCGATGTACATGTCGTATGAGTACCAAGCAAATGCATTGAAAAAACAAGGGTTTAAGCTAGACTTGAACAACAGAAATCAACTCCACAGGTAAAAATGATAACGTTGCGTTAGCAAATAATCTAATTCTGAATATTATAAAGCCGTGACACGCTCTCTAGTGGAAGAATGCGCAATAAAACTGCTGAGAGATGGGCCGATGACAATGAGAGGCAGACGCTTAGTCGAACGATAATCGAGCAAAATCCATCGATTTCTATGTTAAACGGCTCTACTTGCAAGAGTTCGCAACAGAAAAGCTTCGGGTAATGCCTTTCCTACAGTTAAGTACTTATTTCTTTTTCCCGCGAATTAGACAACTAATACCGACGAATAAACTACGATAAACGTACTAACCTGTCTGCATGCTCTTCATAGATAAACGCAAGTAATAAGCCTTCGTTTTCAGTTTTGTTTTTCTTTAGCAAGTGATTCGGGAACCACTTGCTGAATCAATCTCATTAAGCTTTGAAAAAATGAATTTTTCTAGTTTTTTTGTGCAATCATTGTTTGTTTGGAAGTTTTCTATTGTTTCTTGACGATTTCAATCCTAGAAAAGTATTTTATAAGCTTCAATATTCAGAATTCAGTATTTGAATTTTTCTCCTCATCATAAATTTCCATTTAAGGATAGAGTATAATCCATGAATCTAGACTTGAGATATGCATTGCATTGCCAAAATTTAGGATAATCACACTCTGATCCCATTAGCAATCGTTTTCATTATTTTACACATTGACATCTGATTTATATCCTTTAAATGCAAAAATTCGGTTATCCAACTGGTGAATGATAACGACTTCATTCGAGCTTTATTTTTCTGAACTTTCAGTTTCTTCTTTATTGGCGGTCTGAATCTCGGTATCCTGAGAAGGTTCAGCGAACCAGTTTTGATCTTCTTCTTCGATGTCGTCAAGCCCTTGATTTTGATTCGGTGCTTTTTGAATGATAACATTTAATTTTCTTTCATTTTAGTTATTACCGTGATGAGAGCTGAATTTGCTTTTCTTTGGTTGCTTATTCGAGTCAATTTCATAAATTTCTTGAGAGTCAAGCTCGCCATCAAGCTTTGCTTCGTTTTGCTTTTGATCCTTGTCTTCTTTGCTCCTAAAAATATGCAATTGGCTTAATATAAAGTGCTTGGAGTCTTTACTCCTCTTGGACCAGTTGGTGAATCGTGTTGGTGAAATATTTCGAGAATTTCTCCATGAAATTCTATCAAAGTCATTCTACTAATGAAGACAATGATAAATACAGTGAGATCCAGGTTTGTGTTGGTGGGCGCTTCTTCTTCATCTACGACTTTTTTGGCCCGAGGATCATGTCCACCCAAATTAACATTAATTTTCTCATTATATACATTCAAAAAACTTTTCAGGAAGTCCTGCCATCCTGGACCTATCATGTGTGTTAAGAAAATAAGTTCTTGAGAAAATAGCCAATGTATTCGTACAATTCTGAATCTGAGATATGATGTAGCCATCTTGAGAATCATTGACTCTATTCGCCAGCCGGACGAGATGACCGACATATCCCTTGGTAAGAGTACGATCTTCTTTTCTAGATATGCTTGAATAAATGCTAAGCCGACCGGTCTTACTTCGATAACGAAAAGGTAGGAGTTTCAGCGAGTTTAATCAGCCAGTCCAAGAACTTTATCTTTTCAAAGAGCTACAACAGAAAATAAATGCCAATAAGTTCGTTTTCTCGTCACAAGAGAGGTTATTACATATGTTTGAAGCGTTTTATTGGGACTATCGAGTATCATAATCAATATTTTTTCAACGCGGTCATGAAGAATATTATTCCATTCAAAAGTTGCAAATAGCGAGAGAATTGTCTCAAGGAGATCGCTATTTGTTATTTTGTTTATTATCGAGCTTTTGTCCAGCTTGATGGCAAGACTGACGAGCTCAACCAGCCTGAGCCTCGTCGATCCTAAAGCTTTCGTGGTTCCTCCAAAGGCGTTTTGTATATCAGGGAGCTATTTTATTAGATTTCTATCAATCAATAAATCGCTTGAATAAACCTCTGTTTTCTTGCAATATTCACTGATATAATCAACATTTGCGACGAATGCCTTCACCAAAGGCGTGTCGTCATCAGCTTTGAATCTTGCGCCATGGTGTATTTCCTCCTCGACTGCATCATCAATGATATTCATATTAATTTGGCCCAATCTATGAGTTTTAAATAAAACTTACGATGTTCTTCATGCTTTTCAGTCGGGGATTTATCATTATCTTGCAAAATATAGTAAGCGACCACATTGCTTAAGATAAGCCCTGCTGCGTTCGCGATGTTATTATTCTGATAAAGGTGAAGCAACTGCAAGGGACAGTTACATCGGATTTGAGAAACTCAAAAAACTTGTCAATTGTGCTTTGCTCGAGTAGCATTGAAAGGATCTCTGCTGAGGCATTCATTGTGTTATACTTTGAAAAGATATTGCAAATGACAAATGCAGCGTTGTTGATTTCCTAACAAATTTTCACGCAATCCGATAACACCAAATGCTACCTCAAGATCATTATCTTTAGAAAATATTTCCAAAAGCTTTTTGATTGCTTCAATTCGTGTGGTCTAAAGACGCAATTTGTGGAAAAGATTAGCTGTTATATATTCCGTTAGATTACTGCGTATTTCGGTTCAGTGTAATTTGAATTTTCCATGATGATAACGCTTCCTAAGATCTCCGAGACCGATGTTGAAATGCATTTCTTTATCATTTTATCAAGGAGTTCTGGCTTTCGCTCATAAATATATTTCAGCATCTGAGGAGGAAAATTAAGAAATCTGCTTCCTATATTGAATCAATTACATCGTCCAAGCGTCTAGTTATGAGGCTGTTGACAATTTTGTAGAAATATCCAGCTGATGTAGCATTCAGTTTACCTTTAAGATCAAGGAAAGAGAAAAGTGCATCTAATGCAGCGTCATCGTGAATGCAAACCTCCTCTATCGCTACTAATGCTGGTTAAAATTAAATTTATGATCCGGAAACACCTTCTGGATCGGTGATGACTTCATCATTATTCTTCTCGGATTGCTCTTGAGATTCCTCCGATTTTTTTGATTTGAAGAAAGCTTCAGCAATTGGTGAAGAATCAATGCTTAATGTTTCTGCAGCGACATATGGGAATCTGGACAAAAAGCACAATTACGATCCTTTGGATTCATGATGGTGGATACTTAAAAGACTTCTTCTGGTCAAATAGGACACCGATTTCGGGCTCTTCGATTGCGTACTTAATGATTTTAATGAAATTGTCTTGCCTTAATAAACTTTTCAGCAAAGAGTTGGTGAAATATGAGATTTTTTTATGTGCGAATACATGTCCATGAGCTTTTGGTTGTTAGTTTTAATTTCTACTTGAAGGCCGTCCTCGTCAAGCAATTCTTCAATTTCAAGATCTGGTTTATTAAGTAGCTCCTGAATTGCTAGGGTGGATAGCATTCCATATGCCCAAAATGTACTGAAACGCATTTATTGAACGGATAATGAAGGTAGATTATTACTTAAATCCGTAAGGCAGCATTGTGAACCAAAATTTTTGCTTGATGATAATAGAGCTTTTAAAAATTTATTGTATATCTTTACTCGCTGTTGAATTCAGGGAACGAATATCGAGTTCCTTTCTTAGATTTTCACTATTGAAATAAATCATATGGACCTCGTACATGGTAATGAAGAAGAATAGATAACCTTTCTTGTTTGCTTTGATTCAGAAACCGAGCAAGGAGAATTCATCAAAAAAGATCATGAGAGGGTACCCACTTTTCATATTAACGATGAAAACTATTTTTTTAATATTTCCCTTAAAATCAGATTTGTAATGGATTTTTATATCTTAGAGATCGAATACCCGAGAAAAATTTAACATATTACTTTTCTTTCTCTATCATCTTGCAAACTAGCTGAATTATTTAGAAATTCCAAACTGAATAAATAACTGATATTTACGTATATTATTTATTGTCTAAAAGCACACATATGTGTTTATATTTAATGCGAATTTACAATTTCTTTCTCTTGATATGTGTCAGATTTCGAACTCGCTTTCACATTAGAGCTTTGAGTGTATCACCTTAATATCATATGGCTGGTTCATGTTATCTTTTGTCAGCTTCATAAGGAAAATAATTGTAAGAGAATCGATCATCTTTACTCTTTTGCCAATGATACAACCGCCACTGTTGAGGCTTCTTGCTCATGGTGAAGAGGCAGAGATGACCTCTTTTTTTTTGGAATCATGAAACTGAAGGGAGGAAAAACTTCTGGTTTTTGTAAGATAGTCTTGCTCGTTCGTAGGGTAAAACGCATTCTAATTCAAGCTAATCAAGCGACTGGAAAAAATTAATTTAATTGCTATATTTTCCAACACTGGTTCGGGATAACTCCATTTATACAAAAACACTTCAATGGGTTGCGAACAGTCACGTTGCATGTCTCGCGCTGGCGAGGTGGAAGTCAGAATTGAACCTTCAACTAACAACAAGCACGCCCTCGTTAAGTTGCCTCAGCAGGACTTCTCAATTAAAATAAATGAGAAGGCTTTTGACATACCATCCTTAAAGGTGCTTGCAAACCCCAGCAATCCGAAACTAACATCCTACCACGGTCCAAACATCATCGGCCTGACCGCTACCAACGAAGATTCGGCTAAAATAGCCAAGAGCGATCTCTCAACGGTAATGACTAACTGCGTTTTCTCAGTTTCTAACTCGCAATTTCCATCTAATAGACTCTTGCTATGACAATCACAGACAGAAATCTCCAAACTTCCGTGCAAACGCCAGTCGTCATGGTGAACCATACAGACATACGCTTTGGCAAGTCTCCAGATGAACTTTCATCAGACATTACAACAATAAAAAGCGATATCATCAAAGTTTTGAGGATTTATGGGCATTCTGAGAAGAATATCAACGTCATAGAGGATATGCTCAACAAATGGCAAACGAAAATCTACGATGAAATTTGCAAGAAGACCGGTGAGATCAAAAGTTCGTTTATTATGAACACTAACCTGACCGCTATCACTCTCAAGCACGAGGTCAGCTGCTACACTGTAGATGAGCTTCTGGTCGAGTTTTGCAAAGAGAATGGATTAAGTTTCAGCCAATCATGGGTGAATTCCAATCTGAGGAAAATTACAGACCTTACTTCATTGACTTTCAGCTTTGGTATGGAAATAAATTTAACCAACAAAGAAAGTGTGGAATTTTTCGTATTTTTGAACGCTTTGAAGCACTTTACGAAAGAAGCGATGGAAAGGATTCTCTCGGGCAATTGTGAAAAGAATAACATTGGAGTCTGGTTTGATTTGCACTCGCCTATGCCCACAGATTTTGGATTTACTCTCAATTCTCGTTTTCAAACTAACGAATTTTGCCTTGGTTTCTTTATTTTCGATGCCTCTGGAAGAACCAATTTGAAGCGGGCGATGAGTGCTTTTCAGTCGTATGGCGCTGAGTTTGACGCGGAGCAGGTCGCTGTTTTGAAAAAAGTGCCTTCGGAGGAGCTTCGTGTATACTTATGCATTAATGAGAGCGGCGTCTCGAAGGTCGTTCTCTGGATTCATAAGATTGTACAAGACGTGGCAGATGAAATGATTGCTGCTTTTTCTAAAGGGACTAATAATGAGGCATGGGAATCCGCATTGGATCTAGTCAGAGACGATGGCACTTTCCGATATTTCTTAGAGTTTTCGACGGAGGGGTTCCAGTTTGGGTATGAATGTAGAGTAGGAAAAGATTTTGGGTCATTTATCTACTTTGATGATACTTCTTGAGCGCTGCGAAATTATGCTTGGAGCTGAAGCTTGAATTTGAATGGATGTGATTTTTGATTTTTGCTTGTATTAATATGAGTGGGTTTTTTTTTTGTCCTCTTTACAAAAATGAATAGCAATTTTTTGTTATTCCAAGTAACAATTTCAATATAATAACTGTATAACGCTTAAAAACAAAAACCTTATAATTACAAAATTAAGAGCAGCCTGATAGCATTTTCTCACATAATAATGGAAGTTATCTAATTAAGGTGATTGAAAAAGAATGAAAATTTGCGATGGGGTTATGAGGCTTTAACCAAAGCGTAAAAAATATATGGTTTACGGTAGAAGTAATATTCAAGCTAAAACTATGAAATTATCATTCTCTAGTTAAAATGAGAATGTAGAAACCTTTTTCTATCACATAGCACTCATGTATGAACGAGCAGTTAAAAACCCTATAAGGAAAACCTAACCTATCTATCACATGGAGTAATCATCCATCTCTTCAGAAAAAGAGTCACTGTTATAATTGGTCTGGAAAATCAGTCTTCCAATCTCAGCTGTCAGCTCAGGATTCTTATTGGGTGGGTTGTTAGAAAAGAATTTAAAAAAGAGGATTACTCTAAAAATTTTCAACACGAATTTCTCAAGATCTTCGTTGAGAATTTTTCCTGTAGAAGATTCCTTTTGAAGCCTCCTTAGCTCACGCTGAAGCGATTCGATATAGTCTAGCTGCTCTCCGGTCGGGTTTTCGATAGAAAGAGCGTTCAACCAAGCGACTTTATTGTGGGTAAAGAGGGCAGTTACAAGTCCCATGATTTTTAGATAGGCTGTTTTAAAAATGGATTCTTTCACCGAAAGGAGGTGAGTATCGCCGAAATTGTCTCCATCGAACAGCGAGACGTCTAAAAAGTCATTCAATTTCTTCGCCATAAGACTCTCGCATCGTTCTTGCAGCAAACTGCGCTCACTGCCATTACTGCTGTCGCTACGGATTAGGTTTGGCTCTGGGAGTCTATAGCTCGGTTTCTGTGGAGCAATTTTCTGATTGAAACCGCTCTTTTCTGACAATGGAAACGGATTGGAAAAGTTTATATTTATCACGTTGCTTGCCTTCAAAACTCCTGTATGATGAGGCTGCTTGATAGGTTGGTTGTTAACTATAAAGTTTTCCTGCTCGTCTTCAATGCTCTCCGATTCTTCTTCGATTCCTAGAGAATTTATAAAGTGAAATTGTACAGGAAAGTGAGCTGTTACTTTGTTTGCTTTCATATTCTAGATCCTGTTCATTCGTTGGGCTGTATTCATCATTTCTAAATTTATTTTGAGTGAGAAACTAGGATCAAAGCAGCAGAATTACCCTCTGAAACTGAAATATCCTGATTTAGCTGAATGAGTATCTACTTGGTTCGGAATTTCACGAATTGTTACATCAGATCTACTTGATCAAATATGAATCAATAAGAGTTGCCAGGAGGTTTTTACTCTTTTTGGCTATGGGAATTATGGGAATGAGTCTGAGTATCCTTGAAAGTGCCATTCAAGCGATTTTTATGATAGTCTTTGGCACAGATAATGAGAAAATCATACAGATTCAGTCTTGAATCTTTAATCTCATGCTAATTTGGATGATGATTATTAAGATTCAAATCAAAAATATGATGGATACCTCGTGTATAAAATCTCTGGTTTTCCTCATTACCGACGCAATAAGTTTTTTCTCGTTTTTTCCAAAAGCTTTCTCTGAAATCGCTTGGCAGGCTCGAATCGTTATATTATAGTGGTCTCCTATCGGAAAATCTTCCCTTGTTTCTGAAATCATGGTAAAATGCTTTATTATTCTCAATGGTATTTTTACTTATGAATAAGATGTTTAGCTCTTTCTCCGTCAGGGAGCGAAGGAAAAGAAAGAACGACAAATCCTCTTTGTTGTATTTTTCTGAGAGAAACCTATTCATTAATTGACAGGTTACCATAGAATTTTTCAGATGCTTTACTTTGAAAATAGGGTGGCTTGATTGAGCTTCTTTCGATAGTAGTACAGCGAATAAACAAACGACAGACTTGTCTATTGGTTTGCATTGCGGTCATAAGAACTCTCCAAATCATCATTAAATGCTTACGTTGTAAATATAAGGTTCTGTTTGAAACTTCAGCTTGAAATAGTCCTTGCAGAATTGAGTGAATGTTTGCGAACTGAGCTGCTGATTCGAGTCGCGGTTTCCTGATTGTTTGTCTTTGAGTGCCAGTCTCAATTCTTCTATGTCTTGAGCGAATTTTAGTGTATATATCTCTTCAATTATCCTAGAAAAAAGCGCTTTACAAGTCAATTAGTGGACTATTTTCGCGTTGAAATATTACATCTACTAAATCGCTTTGGCAGAGACGTCGGCTGTTCGATTCCTGCCTCCTCAAAAAATCCTCTATATTCGTTAAAGCATTCGGATAGGAGAATCAGTTTATCATCCTGTATTGATTAAGACACGAAAAACCGGCTCATTTTTACGTTTTGAGGTAATTTTCTTTTCACTTTCGCGCTTTTAGGGCCTTTGGGGTCCTCTTTGCTAAAATTCTCTGACGTGCAATTCATTGATTTTTTTCGTGTCTGCTTTTGTTTTATTTCTAAGGTATCTCGGATTACAAACGCATAATGAACTCAACTACCTTGGACATCCTCATGTGAGTGCCTTCTTGAATGGTATCTCGCGCTTCTCGCATTAGCTGTTTTCTGCTATCACAAATTTTAGTCTACTATCAAAAACCACTATAGGTACCTCTGCATAAGCATCAACAAATGGGCCAACGCCTCCTGTGAAAGATGACTGATCATACGCGCTGGTGGGGGTTTTAGATCTTTTCCCTACATCTATTTTACGAATTGTGATAAGGAACTCAATTTTTGGTTCATACATGGCATCTGGGGTTTCTGTTTCGGCTGCCTCGTCGATTCTCTCACAATGGGCAGTGTGTTTTCTTTATTTGCAATGCTCATCGATTGGTTTACTTGTGGTCCCTTCACCCTGATTTTTGCAACAACCATATTGCCATCTTTGTCCTCTTGGAAGCTGATATTCTTTGAGAGTAGAAACTCAAGATATTTGTTTTTTTCGTGCGGGGAAAGCTCGGATAAGTTGAGTGTGTTCTTTTTAGGTCCAGAATTTGTGTCTGGAATGGCCGTTTGTTTTTGAGTTCTAATCTTCATTGCGCAGTAATTTATTCAAATAAAAGCTTTAGCGAACTTTTGTTACCGATAAAATCGCTTTAGTTATTTAGCTGTTAAAGATCAAATTCTAATCACATTGCTTGACACTATATAAAAATGCTTAAATAGATAGGGCTAAACGACTGAATAGAAGAGAGGAGTGCATAAATATGCTATAAATTATAAGAAACTATGCCCTAATGGTATCTTTAGGAAGTACTAAAACAGCTCATTTCTTTCTTAGATTAAGAAGACTACCTTATTAGTGCCGCTTACATCGCTAGATCTATCACTATGATTGCCTCAATTTCTGTATGTTACGATTATCGGATCGGTCCTTTACAATTTCTTACGTAAATTCAAAAGAGGGGATGATTGAACCTGAATGAGATTGTATAATATTTCTTGAAAATGCGTAGGGAATACAAAAATAACAAACATATTTGTGTTTAGATACTATATTGCATGTGTAACATACACGGCCTCGAACCTTGATAGCATACAGGCTTTACAGATACAGAAGTGTTATTTGCTCTCTTGATCATCTTGCTGAAGGGATGATAGTTTCTGCATCAAGAGATCCGAAAATTTTTTCTTGTAGGCAGGTGAGTAGGCGTTAAGCAGCTGCTCAAAAGAATCAAACTTCGTTGCTTTGAGTTCTACGCCCTCTATTTTCGTTATGACCAGCCCCATCGTCGTAGAACATTCTAAATACATTTCAACATCTTCAAGAGTAACCAGCTTCATCTTAGCCGTGACGGGTGTCGTTTCGAGCACCTCAGCCGACTTTATGAGCTTTTGAGTGATGAATTCCTCAACTTCTTTGGAAAAATCGATTCTCTCGTCTTCTTCGGGATTCATGCTATCGAATAAATGCTTTTAAAATATACTCAGAAGTTAAATTTTTTCTGAGAGTTTTCTTAACGTGAGTAAGAATCTATTTGCTAAATACCAGGAAGAATCAATATTCTTAGACTAAATAAAATAACATTCATTTTTCTCATTTGTTATTGAAAAGAAAGGCGATTATTAATTTCTTGTTGGGAATCTATGACCAAAATCCTGAAAACCTAATGTAGATTGATCGAGAGACGCTATCAGATACACCCATCTTACAAATTTAAATATCGATACCTTCTTGTTGTGGGTTGTTTAATACTTGTAGATTTTATGGTACTGCCGGTTGTGCCATTAATTTATTCGAGAGTTTTGCTCTAGGCAGGTGAAAGAGCTGTTCAAGACAATCGATTGCCCTCTCTTGAGTAAATCACGATCAGATCATCCCTTTTAATGCAATTAATTTTCATGTCTCCATCTTTATGATTTTTTTTTCTCCAATAAAACCTTTTATTATTATTTTTTTTGACTAATGAACGTGGCCAAGGATTCAGAATCTTCCTTATTGCAGAGAAAGCAAACCAGTTAGTGTTTTATCCAAATACAATGTATTTGTTTTAAACTTCTTAAACTTTTTATAAATGCAAAAATATAATGCAATTTCACCAAAATTTCATCCAGTGCTGTCCAATTCAGTGTCATGTAATACATGTTCTTCAAATCTTATTATTCGCCTTGATGAAAAGAGACCTTCAAAAATCTGAGAAAACAGAGCGTTTTCAGAAAATTCCCAATTTGCTTTCTGAATGAATGTATGAATTTTATTTATTTTATTATTTTGTTTTGAAAAATTCATGAATTGGTTATCACTACTGACAATCGTCTCTTTTCTGAGCATCATTCAGGCTCAAAACAATTCTACCGATTTTACTTACGGCATTTGCAACGGTGTTTGCATTTCCAGTACATACTTGAACACAGATTCACAACTATGCAGCGAATGCCTTCCAAATTGTTTGCACTGCAATGACTCTTCAACTTGCACAACCTGCAATAGCGGATATTATTTGGACTCCTCGAAAACTTGTCAACCATGCTCCAGTGGATGTTCTTCATGTGAAGATTCCAATGTTTGTCTGACCTGCAAAGATAATTATTACTTAGACTCAAATAAGATTTGTCAAAAATGCGCTGGTGATGGCCAGAACTGCAAAAGTTGCTTAACGAGCGGAATCTGCACCATTTGCGGAGAAGGCTATGTTTTAAGCGGCACGAATTGCTACTCATGTGAATACACTGGTTTTGGTTGTGCCACTTGCCCAAATCGTTTCTCCGATGGTACTTGCGACTCTTGCAAATCTGGCTTTAGGCTTCAGGGAGGACAGTGTATTGCCTGTCCTGACAACTGTGTTGCCTGCAGTTCAACAGGTGCTTGTACAAAGTGTAAGGATGAATATAGAGTAACTACGAGCGGAGCTTGTGTTCAGTGTCCGACTTTAGATCCTTTTGGTCGATGTCCGACGTGTAATGCAACCGGATGCACGTCATGTTATAGTGGGTTTTCCTTGAATAATAATCAACAATGCGCAATTATTTGTGACAATCGTTGCACCGGATGTATTGTCACCTCCGGAAATTCTACGAAAATAGGATTGGGGATAGGCATCGGAGTGGGCGTGTTAGCTGTTATTTTAATTGTAGCTAGTTACTTTATCTACAAAAAAATTGCTAAATCGAAAAAGAAAGCTGCTTATAAGGATGTCCCAAAGGATAGTGAAAGCAGCCCAAATAAGGAGCATAATGAAGGGCATGCGGAAGGAAGTCCTGCCGATTTAAACAACGGAGATAATCAGCCGCAACATTTCATAAATGCAGATTTTGAGGGTGGAGATGGGCATGGCGTAGAAAGAAGAGAGAACGGGGATAAGAATCCTCCTCGATTTATTGATCTCGAGGCAGATAATAAATTGAAGCAGAATGCAGTTGTTATGGAGAGGGATAACCTTCCTCATGGAAAAAATGAGAAAACAAATGCAGATTCATCACTAATAAAGTCACCAAACAAAAAAGGGTTCGAAGAGGAAAATCCCCAGAAAAATGATGAAGAGAAAAGCAATAATAACGAAGATGATAAGCCAGGAAATCTAATCCAATTACAAAAAATAAAATATTACTCCTCCAAAAATCAAGTTCTCAGAGGTAACGAAGAATCTAAAGGAACACTTAATAATGAAATTGAGGGAGAGCTTCATGATCAATATGAGAGAGAGTCTCACAGCAGCAATCCTACCAACAAGGAAGAAGTGAAAAGCTCTGCGCAAGAACACAGTGATTATTCATCAGCAATCATAAAGAAAAAAATTGATTTTAAAAAGAAGACAAAATTGGGAGGAGGAGATCAACAGCAGCAAGAACCCATCCCTCAACAAAATAAAGATGACCCAAGTCCAATTGACAAAAGCGCACACTCTATGGATAACGTTTTGAGCAAGGGTACAAGCATCGAACGAAAGCGCCCATCCAAAGATACTATTGTTCCCAAATCACGCAAGAGATATAACTCGAGAATATTAAAAAAGCTTGATGGGATGTCTATAGAAGAAGCCCGCAGTGAAGATGAAGATGATGTTAATAGTGATAATAACAGTCAGTCTAGCTATAGAAGTCAAGTTAGTTTTAACAGTCAGATTTCAACTCCAAGAAGGCTGTCTATGAACTTCAAAGTTTTCAAGAGTATTCGAAATTCTCAAAATGACATCCAAGAGATAGACCTAAATGAGAAACCAGAAACAATCAACCAACAGCAGATTCCTAGCACG
>ENA-UOTZ01001421-UOTZ01001421.1-compost-metagenome-genome-assembly--contig:-NODE-1421-length-16347-cov-6.807253_pt1 | contig 16347 bp, 10 predicted proteins | sample MGYA00238144_ERZ746983 | MGnify/ENA primary metagenome ERZ746983 (study PRJEB28759, sample SAMN06268863) | compost metagenome | isolation source: single cell | place: USA: California, Emeryville, Joint...
GCCTGCTTAAAGCTGTCGCAGCAAACGACGGCAAGGAATGGCAGCTTAAATCGTGTTTCATTTGCTTCTGGACAATGTCGCTTCTGATTTTAGAAATTGTCTTGTTTCATTTAATCGGAGACGCGGAATCTGACCTTATCGATTTACTCTGCAACTATCTCCCTTATGGGTTAGTCATGCTGAATGGATTGGTGATGGTCAGGAGGATCGTGAGTTTATCCTCAGATCCTCTTCTGCTCGCCCAATACAAGGACGTGGCGGTTAGCAATAAAGAAGAGAGCAGTTCGATCTTTAAGAGCCAGAAAAAGAAAATCGTTGAAGTGAATCATAATATATCGTTCCCTTCAACACAGGTAGGTGTTGAGTTTTCTGCATACGATTTTCTCGATTAGCATTTAAGGAGCTAGCTAGCGCTTTTTCCGGTAATCTTCGTGACAAAGCCATATATATAATTGTTTAATCTGCATATTTCTCTGACCAAAGATCTTTTTTTAAGGAATTGGGAAATATTGTTCTTTCAATCCAAGGAGTATTTGTGGCGATAGGCGTTTTATAGTCCAGAATTAGGCAATTGCTGCTAATTCGAAAGTAGTAGACCAAGTATTTGTCGATGTAATTATTGGTAATGATAATGGCAATTCACCATGGGCTAAAAAATTATGAATTTAGTAATAATTAAGAAGTATTTATGCTGTTTTCGAATTTAAGGATGAGGATAGTTATAAAAATGAAATTTCAATGGTTTTAGCATGAACATTGAGTATCTAGGTACTGTAGTTGGTACTACCGCTACAAGAAAATTTCCAAAAAAAACGCCATATAAAGAGTCGAAAAAATTCATTGGTGTGCTTAATTCTCGTCCTCGCTTTCGGGACGAGTAATCGTCTTTGTCGTAGTTCTTGCGGTATTTAAATCTACAACGTTTATTCGTGAGTTCAAATCAGTAAGAGAGTCTGATTACATGATTTGTCTCTTCTTGTTACATTTTGACTCGAACTTCTGAGGGCGTGCTTACGATGCGTCAGTTGGACCTCGTTCTCTAACTTCATGTTTTTTTGTATTTCTTTCTTCGCTCTTGGATTCATCTGAAAAAGTATAATCAGAATGGATCTAGAACGGTGGGGTTTTACATGCAGAAAAGGATCGGGCAGCTGCTTGGGTTTGTACAAACGGTCGACCAAAGCCCTTTGCTCAAAGGTTTCAAGCTTTTTTTGCGTTTTTTCGATCGGATAGAGCATCGCTTGACCATCCAAGCCTTTCCTCTCGACCAATCCAAGTTTCTTGAGGCAAGTGCTCTCGAACAATTTATCTTCTGTCTGCATGATCTGAAACAAACAAGATAATTAACTCATTGCCTGCTGTTGAAATGCTCGTGGTTTACATGGTTAACTAGTTCCGTTGAATCCATACCTGCAAGCTCCTCCATCGTCGGGTTCCACTAGAAAAATTTTAAGTTTTTGCCTACTAATCCGTTTGATTACAAAAGCGAAGCCAGGCAGATCAAGAGATGGAGTCTGCCTCTTCACAGGTGACTTCTGGAAAGGTTTTCCGTACATTTAACTCAACTCACTAAGCAATTAAACTATTTTATTTAATCTCTAATTCTGATAACTCACAACGGTTTCATTACACTCGGCTCTGCATACTTACAAAGCTATGGTATTTTGGTAAATCCATTCCTTCATTCAGAATGCATCAGTTCGTGATCATTGCTGAAAATTATAAATGTAAATGCATATATCAAGATTATCTATCCATCGCAATATAGATTCCTGCGTCTCTAAGGCTCAAGATCAGGCTCATCATCAGGTAATCCCAGCAGTCTTAAAGACTCTTTCCATAATCTTCTTGCTGCGACAGGGTCTTCAGCTTCACAATCCTTCAGGTATACCTGTCTACAATCTTGGTAAATTCCACCACTCGAGAGAGCAATATGCTCTATCAGAGCACAATGCACTGTCGTTTGCGCGGCTTTATTGACACTCTTAGTAATAAGCCACAGAATCGGATATAAGGGATAGTAGAAAATCTTCACCCAGAAATTTCTGAAGGAAATGCTTGACAGTTCCGTAAGGGATACCCCAGGATGTACACTGCACGTTCTCACATTAGGAAACTCGTATCTTCTCGCCAATTCTTTTGCGTGTAAAATATTAGCCAACTTGCTCTGGTTATACGCTTCAGCCAAATTATAATTTCTTTCACTTTGCAAGTCATCCCAGTTCATTTTTGCTGTGAAAGCGATTTTAGATGTAACGTTAATGACTCTCGAAGGACTTGAGTCTTCCAGTAGGCTCATAAGTTTGGATGTCAGGTAGAAATGTCCCAAATGATTGGTTCCGAAAGCGAGCTCGAACCCATCCTCGGTTGTTTCGCGCTCTCGAGAGAAGCCCGTGGCAGCGTTATTGATGAGGATATCCAATCGTGAGTAAACCTCCCTGAACTCGTAGACGAACCTGTCAATGGATGCTTTACTAGCTAAATCGAGGTGTTTGATGACGATATCCGCGCTTGGGACTTTCCGTTTGATCTCAGCTCGCGCTTTTTTTCCTTTTTCAATGTCACGGCAAGCCATGATCACATAGGCTCCTCGCCTGGCTAGCTCATAAGCAGTTTCTTTTCCGATACCGGAGTTTGCTCCGGTGATTAACACATACTTTCCATGTAAAAATCTCCGAATCTCGCAAGAAGGTCCATTCGCGTACATCTTAATTAAAATCAGTATGGAAACGACCACGCCAATGATGATTCCAATCACGAAGAGCTTACTTTCATCCATTCCAAACAGTTGAGCTTGCAGTCTAAGCAGCATTGATAAGGTACTTGAGAGTTTTTTTTTTTAAAGATTTCGGTTTTTATACTCGTTACCAAATTATTTTCCATAGAATTTGCGAAAATATCGACATCAATAGAGTTACATCGCCCATAAAAACCTTTTTTTTGAAAAGTGCGAAGAGCGTTGATTTGTAAACAATTGATAATATATTAGCTCTGTTGATCTGGCTTATTTGGATTTCTTTCAGCTATCAATTAAAATATACAACATCTATAATTTTTCATTGTCTAAAGGAAGTTACGACTAGCCTGTCTAAGTCGAAGTTTAAAAACATTTTTAACTAATCTAACTATCATATCCAATTATTCACAGACATATTTGGCCATCAAGCTGCTTCTGTACTGCATTGATCACAAAGCACCTGACTGGGCTATCTTTGGTAATTGCTCTCACAGAAGATTAGCATTTGTTATCATCAAAAGACCTTGAAAGAGAAGAAAACAAAGATCAGCCTTGAATCGTAAAGAGTTCAAATACCATGAGAAATCCTTTGGGCCTCTGCCGGCTGCTCGCTTACAAAACTCTTTATCATTGAAAGGTCGGCTCTATAAGTAATTAGGCAATTATTTCCAGTGTTCTCAATACTTTCTTGGTAGCACTCGAAAGCATCGATAACAAGCTCATGCACACTGATGATACAGTCAGAGCAGCGCTCCATTCTATTTTACGAGGTTAAATCAGGTGATATACCACATATCCACTTACCATCATACAAAATAGACATACAAATAAAACCGTTGGAGTATACATGCTCGTGATCAGGCGTCTTGCCTAAAAAAACGACTTCAGGAGCTTCGATCGGCTGTTTGATAATATTCATAAGATTTGAATTTCTAAAAAACGTGAGCTTACGTAGTCATGAGCGAACTTAAATTGGAGCCTAGAAATATATAAGGAAGGGTAAGTTTAAGAAGAAGGTATAATTTTAAGTTACTTGAATTCTTCACCTTCATAAAGGGAGCCTTTTGCGCCAGAAAAGGTCACATGCCAGGTTTTTAGGTCGTTGTTTGGAAGAGTAACGGTGAAAATATCTTTGTAGTTCTTTTGAATGGCTTCGAGGTCCTTTGTAAGACGTTTGGTCATGCGTGACTCCATGTTTCCGAATTGTTATTGGCTTGTAAAATTAAATTTTTTTCTCTTTAGCTCGGTATTATAATTATTCAAAATTCGTATTGAATCAGAAATCGGAGCTTCCTCGAAAATTCTGTTCTCGAATAGAAACTTTTTTAATTTCTACTTTATTGTTTCTCGTTTTGTCTCCGTTTGAGTTGTCTCTAAAAGAATTAAAACTAGTATAGCTTAATTAGCTTGCATTTACAGTGTTAGGGAGACTACGCAAAGCATTTAACAGAGCAAACCTTTCAATACTAAGCATATTACCTCACTGCCCTTTTAAATTACATCAAGAAAAGCAGGCGATCTTTCTTTAATTAGTAATTCTTGGTGAGATCGGTGAACTATTGGCCTATAAAAAGTCTGGCAGTTTTGGCTTGAGGGAATTCATCTTTAATGAGATATTCGATTATTCTATTTCTGTTATTACTTGTCACCCTCTCATTCTTACAGATAATTTTCTCATAGCAGGATCAACAACCATCTCAGGTAATCAAAGCCATAGCAGCAAGATCTTGGAGCCAAGGTCTTCCAATTCAGCAAATTACATTCGAAGAATTTACTAAGAGGTAGTAGAGAGTCAATGAATGACATTCTCCGATGAACAATAGAGTAGCGAGAGACTCATGTTGAACACTCTTTTGAAGTCTACTAGGCATTAACTACTACTGCAAAGTATTGATTTTCACATATCGAACAAAGAGGATTGCTATCGAATTGTATAATATTTAAAGAAATTAAGTGCTATGAATTCTAATTTTTTAATTAGTTGCTATTTATACTTTTTTTTGGGAGCTAAATAATTAAACAAATTCATTTTCTTATAATTTATTATTTTGAAAAACTAAAGAAAAAATGAACTTGGATGGTAATGCTGTAGACAATTGATTGAAATGCAAAATATTCATGGGAAACGGTACAGTTGTTGAATTGGTAATTGGTATTTGGATGTGATAGTTTCTTATTATTAGATTCAAGAAACGGAGTTTCTGGGATCGAGTACTCAAATATGAAGATATGGAAATTCTGTGTAACTTTTTTAACTTACAACGAAAGATTGAGTTCGTACAAAACATAGCAAACAAAAACAAAAATAATCATTTAATATTTTGAAAAGATTTCAAATGCACACAAAGCACAAAGATTCTTACATAAAATTAAGTTCGAATCAACCAACTTTGAATTATTCAATTAGCTTAAACAATATCTCGAAAGACAACGAATTTAAATTAACTGTTGAACTCGTCAATTAGACCCTAGCTTCATAATAACTAAACGAATCCCTAAAATATCCATTACGAAATTCTCTACTATGTTTCTCCTGAACAACTAAAATCCACATGAAAAATATGTGCCTCACATTAATATTAGTTTCGATATGCTCATACTGTTTTTTCTTTTTGTATCTAATCAAGCGATTTTATATATATTTTGATTAAGATACACACTATCTATTTCACACCATGAACCTGGGGACACTTCAAAGGCTCCTTCTCAAGCCATTGGTTCCAATGATAAAGATCAACGGAGTTATCGACAACGCCCAGTAATCCACTCCCACTATTCTCTTACTATGAGTTTCCAGGACTGTTTTGGTCTCAAAGAGCTTGGAGCGCGTAAACCCAAACAGATCTAAGGCCCTCGTCGTCGTGGTCAACTCCCATGGTAAGACCACATATTCCACCTCCCTTCTCACAACATATTCAAGGCGGTTCTCCCACTCAAACCGAACTCATTATCGATAAATTGCAATCATTTTGCCATGAGCATCATTTAAAATTGTACACCTTCGGTGAGCATACCGTTACTTCCACTGGATACTGCATCCTAGCTTCAGGTACCCTCAACAACCCATCTTCATTTCAAACAACGCGTTTTTCTTACTTTTCAGGCGATAAAGTCTATGTAGACTCAACGACGATGGTTGGTAATGTTGGCGTTTCGAGCCAATGGATGGGAGTTAATAAATTTTTGGAGAGATATGGGCTCAGATACAGAACTTTCTACTCAAGCGAGTAACTTTCCCGAGAATCTCACCGGATATAATAATCTCTCATAGCGATTTGCTCACAAAAAAAGTGAGTCCTTACAAAGACGAAATCAGCGAGCCTGCAAAGAATCTTCTGAAAGATGTCGTAAAAGATATGGATGAGCAACTTTACAAACAAGTTGAAAAATACCGAGGCAAAAAGCTCGGGGAAGGCAGCACGAGCCACGAGGAGGTTCTCAGAAACCTTTGGACAGGCACGAAAGCACACCAACTGGGGTAGGCTGCGATTAATGAATTTCCATTGAGCGATATGTGTTTTAGGTTGGCGGACCAGCTTGGAAGCTATGAGTCAGTGCTTTACAAAGAATTCCCTGGAGCTCGAATTGTAAACATAACTGTGAGAAATAATTATGAGCAAAAACTGAAAACATCAAAGGCAGCTATTAAGTTGTTGACCTCAAGTAATCTGACCTTCGAATATTGGAGTGGTTAATAACAAATTTTGAATTGTAGGAGCGTTGCCTATCTTTATTGCGTATTGGGTGATCAAGACGGCTATTAAAATCTATATTTTAATTTGGGCAGTGGCCAAAAGCAAAAAGGAGGAAAAAGCTGTTGAGGCCGCTGGCAAGAGCCATCATTAAAGGAAAAAGTTTCAGCTGGCTCAAAGTATAAATGTTTGTATTTGAAGTGCGCTCTCCTTTTGCTATGTGGAATGTTGACGTAATTAATTCATGTAATGGCAAAGTGAACCAAAGCTTCTCTTTTGAAAAACATGTTGTCTGATGACCAAATCGCTTTTTTTAATGGAAAATAAAGAAAAAACAATCGAGATTAACCTCTAGGAAAATGAAACAAATATGCTCACTAACAGAAACTGAAAATATCTGGGCAAATTAGAGTTGAAATACCTGGTAGCGAACTCATACTTTTCAACACGGAAATTTGGTTCATTGATTAAGTCAAAAAATTCATAGACTGATATTTAATAAAATGAATAAAAAACCAGGAAGCACCTTGGAATATTCAAAAGTTTCCTTTCTCTTTTTTAGTCGTGTGTACCAGTATTTTTAGATTCAATTATTAGAGAAGGATTTAGAATCGAAATAATTTGACTTCTTTTGGAACTAACAATAATGAACACAAAACAAAGTATCTTAATTCAGTGATTTATTTAATCAATTCAAATTATACAAGAATTATGAAATCTTTTGTCTTCTTGACATTTTTTGCCCTCTCTCTTGCCACACCGGCTTTCGCTAAGGGTTATAATTGCCAAGACAGAGCAGAGACGCCTATCTCAGAGGACAATGCTCACATTTTGACGGCTCTGAACCAGTCCTTTTCAATGATAGTTATCATGATTTATCTAATTGCTCTCAGTATGACCCAACTCCAACAAGTAGTCAGCTGGATTTCCACTTAAATCCGAGTCCTTTCGAGATTCTACTTAAAGAAATTGAATATCATTGAGAAGCTCAGAAACATCATGAACGCAAAAACAGATTGCAAAGAGGTCAAATCCAAAATAACAAATATTAACTTTGGATTGCGAGTCATTTACCAAAATCAATCTTGAAACGACACTGGCAAACTATGAAGAAGAAACTCTTGAAAGTGAGTCCAGAAAAATGGTATAAATTAATATAGCTAGGGTGTACATATTGAATTTATTGCTATTAATTTACAATATGCTCGAAAGAGATGATATTTCTTTGAAGAATCTGATTATCGTGTTCTTATATGTATTATAACTAATTCTTCCATAGCTAATTTGCTTAGTACATGAAATTTCAATCATATATTGAATTTCCCAAGAGAAATGAAATGCACCTAAACTTTGTTTGCAGCGAACACAGACTTACTTTCATAAAGCAGTATCTTGTTTGAAAGAAATAATAACCAACAATTGGTCTGCGTTTTCATTGATCACTAAAAACTCAAATGTACTTACTTATATATGTTTCTATCTCTACTATTTCATGCCCATGGTCATCTGGGTCCCTTTGTCAATTTCCAAAGGGAGAATAAGTATTAATAATTCTTATTTCTATTTTCAAGGAAAATTTTCATAGATGATGTATGCATCGAGATGATCAATATTTATTTTTGTGTCTTTCAGATATTTGTAATTATTTTTTTGAAATGGAAAAAAATTTAATTTATTATTGAATAATGTATCGCTTGAGACCTGTTTAGATTTGACTTTCTCATACAAAACGAATGTATACGGGTATTCGGTAACAAAAGTTTCATATTTTGATCAGATTTGTACTGGTTGAGCAGTAAGAAATTTGCTATGCTTTCCAGCTGTGCTATGGAATATATAAATTGATCTTATATTTGGCTTTGATTTGTATTGGTCTCCTTCTGAATGATGAATTGACAACTGTTTGAAAATTTAATTTAAATTCACAATTATCACACTTATACGTTGGATCTTTTGTAACTGAGACTATTTATTATTTGAAAATCCATCTCAATGAACTTTTCAATTGAATGAAATTATCCTGCCTCAGTCTTTGATGAAATTACTGCTAGTAACTATATTCATAAACCAAGAATTGTATTATTAAAATACTTATACACATCGTCCCAAGCAGTAATGCACAGATGAATTTACTTTTGAAATTTAGTTAGCCATTCTAAAATACTGATCTGTTGTAAGAAAAATATTCACAATAATTTCTATTTGAAAACATAGGAACTAAACATTTTCACTTACCTGCTCTGCACATCTCTTTTTTTACTCATAGGGCTTCATTCTCCTCACCTCTATTATAAATATTTTTCTTTTCATCTCAGCTTTACTTTTTGGATTTGCATTCATGCTGTTCAAATCTTAAAATTTGTTATGATTTACTTACTACTTTTTTTGCTACTATGATTCGTTTATAAAGCGACATAGAACAACAAATTAAGCAATTGCAGTCTTAACTTCAGCTTCAGCCAAGCATCTGCTTCTCCAGGAATCTTTCTCCTTAGTCACTTCTTGAAGAAGTTTATTCAATCTTTCATTCTCATCCACAACGATTTGAAGCTTTTCCTCAGCGTTCTGAATAACAGGCTCTGAACGATAGGTTTTATTCATCCAAGGACTGATCTCCATCGTATTCTCGGCGCTCCATTGTTTCTGCTTATCATTCTGCGGGCTAAACAAATTCCCCTTCTTCACCGTGTCCAAGTTCGCGAGTCTGGAAGCGTCAAGCTCTTTGCGTAAAGTTTCGCTTTCTCTCACATACCTTGTCAGCAAGTCATTTAATCGTTGATTTTCGCTGACAACGTGGCCAATATCTACCGTAGATTTTCTTTCGTATTCTTCTATTTTATTGCGCAACTTGTTATTTTCTTCAGAGAGTATCGAAAGCGTTTTTCTCATACTCTCAGTGTCCAAGAGCCTGTGCTCATTGCCCTCGTATCTGCTCCTCAAGCTCGCAACCTCTTCAGCTTTGTCGGAAAGAATCAAATTAAGGTGCTGGTTTTGCTCACTCAAATGAGCAAATTGCTTCTTTGCTTCTTCGATTTGGCATCTAATCGCGTCGAGTTCGAGCTCTTTGGAGTGGAGATCATGGATGTGCTCAGAATGCGCGAGTTTTAGAGCAGATGTCTCTTTTTGTTGCTCAGATAACATCAAATTGAGGTGTTGGTTCTCTGTGGCTAAGAGAGTGAGCTTATTTTGGAGGTCGTTGAGTTTGACCACCTCGCTCTCGAGGAACATTATACGCTCTTGCTGAGAGGTCAGATCGGCCATGCGATCCTTCACTTGCGCAGCAAGTCTCTCTTTTTCGCTGGTAGCCAGAGAGAGTCTCATCTGGAGATCATTGATAGCGAGGTCTCGTTTTTCTAACTCTTTAAGATCGGCCTTCAGAGCTTCACAATCCTTCATTTTTTCATTCAACAGAGTAGAAAGTCGATGGTTATCACTCTTTAGGAGCTCCACATTGCGTCCAAGTTCCATGCTTTCCATCAACTTCATCTCTTGATCACGAATGATCAGACGCAATTGCTCAACCTCTCTGTTTTTCTGCTCAAGGAGCGTATTCAATGTACTAATATCAGTATTTAATTTTGCCTGGGCCGCTTTTAAATGTTCTGATTCAGTCACTTGGCTTTGCAAGCCTTCGATTCTTTGTTGGAGCAGCGCGTTCTCGGCGTTCTTCGACTCGATGATCAACTCGAGTCTGCTGTTCTCATCGATGACGACTCTGACCTTGCTTTCCAACTCGGAGCCGTCAGCAAGCTGTTTCTCGAGTTCAATAGTGCGGATCTTCCAAAACTCTACATTTTTTTCTAACTCCTCGATTCGCTCGAATAAGTGAGAATTTTGGATCCTTCCAACCTCGATCTTATCCTGAAGAGCCTGATTCGTTGATGCTTCTCTCTCTAGATCCTCTCTAACCTGACCCAATTCCGTTACTAGTTGTTCTAACCGCGCTTTATCCTGAGTTAGCTGGCTGATTTCAGAGCCCATCTGCTCCAATTTTGCCTTTAGTTCGGTGTTTCCACTGGCTTGAAGTTTCCACTCTTCAACCAGCTTCTCCATTCTTTCGTTATCCTGGACGATGAATCCAACCTTCAGCTCGAGGTCAGCGTTATTTACCTTAAGTTCGTTGAATTGGGCTGAAATCAGTCTCAATTCATTCTCAAGTCTCTCATTCTCTCGGAGGAAAAGTTTCAGTTTCCCTTCAAGTTCGGCCTTTGAATGCAGCTCTTCAGCTCTTTCAATCTCTTTCTTCTTCAGCGAATTGATGAGCTCTTCCTTGGCAGCGATCGTCTCATATGCTCTGGCTAGCTCGAGATCCTTGGCTTCAAGCCTTTGTCTCAGCTCATTAACTTCCTGGTAGCTGGATTCCAATTGAGCGTGCTTCAGTTTCAGTGTTTCCAATTCTTGAATTTTCAAGGCAAGAACGTGATTAAATTTCTCATTGTCTTCCTGAAGCAACTGGTTTTCCCTTCTCAAAACTCCCATTTCACCATCCAAACCCTCGAAGTTCTTGAGACGAAGGAAAAGTTGGTCCCTTTCCCCTCTCAACGCATCGATGCTTCTGTCTTTCTCTTGTAAAAGTCTTGAAAGTCTCTCGTTTTCTGAGACTAATTCCTTGCTTTTCAGCTCAGAGCTCATGTTTTGAGACCTGTAAGAGTTTAACTCTTGGATTTTCTCAGCTATCGTCGCGTTAAGCCTCTGTATATCTTCCTCTTTCGCTTTCAGAACTGTCAAGAGTCTTTCATAATCGTTCATAAGATTCTGGAGCTTCATTTCTGACTCTCCCATTGTAGCAAGTCTCTTTTCGCTGTTAACCGAGTGTTGTTTCCAGTTTTCGAGATCTTGATGAAGTTCATTGATTAATTGAAGCTGCTTTTGGCTCTCGAGCTCAGCGGCCTTACGTTTTGCTTCGAGTTGAAGGATTATGAGGTCTTTTTGCTGAAGAGAGTCTTTATCTTTGGAAAAACTGCAAATCAGGTCATGAAGATTCTTGTTCTCGGAGTGGAGGAGCTCGACGCGCTCAAGCAATAAAGCAAGAGTCTTTTCGTCGTTAGGGTTGGCGTTTCTGGCGTCCATGAGGAGCTGACTGGTTTTGAGGTCGTTGCTGTTGTAATAGCTCTTTGGACTCAGATATCCAAAGGTTCGTGAATCTTGCAGTGGTGAGGATTTCTCAAATTGATCGCTGTCTTTGAGGTTAGACCTGTGGCTGATTGACATTTGAGAATCTTGGTGCGGATTTATTAAGTTTTTATTTTTATAAAAAATAAATTTTCGCGTAATACTCATCCTAATTCAGCTCCTTAAATTGATAAATTATTGTAGTCGGATTAGTATCAGGCAAAATACCCTGTGCATCTAACTGTGAAAATGAAAGTTGAAAAGAGATTTTAGCTAATTGTATCACATTCTAGAGTTGGATGAGTGAAACAATCTTTTTTGAGGGGGAAAAAAAAAGAGCCATGGTTCAACTTTGGATCTATGAAATATATTAAAATCATGAGAATTTAAACTCCCATCATCTTGTGAAGTTTCCTCTGGAGGTTGAAACAATTATTATCAATAATTTCAATTTGGATTTTCGGTATGTGAGGAAGAAGACGTTGATATCCACACACGATATTTAAAATAATTTGAAAATTTTGATTACTTCTTCAAGATAAATATTCTATGGGAACTGTCTCTCACAATTGTCTGAAAGTTGAGAATTTAAATCTTCATTACACTCTTTATGTGATTTCAGAGAACTTGTGAAATTTTTATTAATAAAACTCGATAATTGAACAGTTTGTCATAGTTTTCATGGTTTTTCGTTTTCCACGACAAAGAATCTCCCAATGAAGGCTTATGAATGGCATATTTGCATTGTGATTAGGAGAATGTCTCTAATAATCCATGAATAGAGTAACCTTAAGTGAGCCATCGGCATATCAATAGATTGTATTTTTTTTCTTTGCTTTTCGAACTCAAATGTTTAGAGAGAAACTAATCCTTGGATGAAGATAATATTTCAAGCATGCATCGTGAATGGAGTCAAACAACTTTAAATCTTGAAGAAATTAGCGTTTCATATGATTTCGTTTCGACAATAGAAGCTCGTTCAAAAAAGCCACTAATCTAGCTAAATAATCAAATAGCATGATAATTCTCAAACGAACTCGCTGGGATCCAGAGGAAAAACGAAATCCACAGATACTTGGACGAGTTAGCAGTTAATTAATTCTATTAAAAATTGAAAAATCTAACTCCTATCTAATCAAATTTGAATTCGAATTAGATAAAACTCAGAGTGATACAAAAGATATAAAATATTTGATTTTTTAAAAAATGGATACTTGTTCAGCAGCTTTCAGAGATGAGGCGATTCCCCTCATCACCCTCAACCCTCAAACAAACAGTACACACTATCCCACCTATTTCATACAAACTCATCACGATTAGAATTCACCATCAGCGATGAAGGCCAAGATTTCTTAAAATCTGTCCGTGGTCCTGTCGGAGTCGTCAGCGTTGCCGGCCTTTACAGAACCGGAAAGTCTTACCTCCTTAACCGCATGATCCTTAACCGATCTGGTGGATTCGGCGTCGGCCCAACCATCAACCCTTGCACAAAAGTAAACCACACCACTCTCTCATCACCATTCTTACTATTATCCTCTCAAAGGGACTTTGGATATGGGGAAAACCTGTTCTCGGTCGCACGGCCACTGGAGAATCTCTCAAAATTTTAGTCATTGACTCTGAGGGAATCGGAGCTCTTGATCAGGACTCTACCCACGACTCTCGCATCTTCGCGCTGTCAATCCTCCTCAGCTCATGCTTCCTCTACAACAGCGTCGGCAGCATTGACGAAAGCTCGATAGAAAATCTCTCTCTTGTCGTTAACCTCACCAAAAACATCCAAATTAACGCAAATTCCGCAGCGGAAGTCGACACCGAAGATTTCGCTAAATACTTCCCTACGTTCATTTGGGTCGTTAGAGATTTCACTTTGCAGCTAGTCGACGCAGCCGGAGAAGAAATCTCTTCGAAAAAGTACTTGGAGAAAGCACTGGAGCCACAACACGGATTTTCCGACCAAATCGAGCACAAGAACCGCATTAGACGGCTTTTGAACTCCTTTTTCCCTGAAAAAGAATGCTTCACGCTGGTTCGCCCATTGCTTGATGAGCAGAACCTCCAGAAACTCGAGACTGTGGATTTCGATCAACTCCGTCCAGAGTTTGTTGAACAGATGATGACGCTGCGAAAGCACATTTTAACGAAAATAAAACCAAAGCAAATCGATGGCAAGAAGCTCGATGGGCAGATGTTCCTCGGCTTGATTCAATCTTACGTGAACGCGATTAACAACGGCTCGGTGCCTAACATCCAAAACGCTTGGAGTTATGTCTGCGAATCGCAGTGTCGTAAAGCGCTGGAGGAGAGCATCGAACTCTACGATAAGCAGATAAAGTCGTTTATTCAGGAGAGAACCGCGGTTAGTGAGGCCGAGCTCGACCAGTATAGTCACGAGTTGAAGATCGCAGTATTGGAAACGTTTAGAGAGAAGGCTGTCGGAGACTCGAGAGAAGACTTTGAAAGAATGTTGAAGGATAAGATCCGCTCAAGACAGCAAGCGATTCGTCTAGAAAACGAAAGAGAATCAAATGTAAACTTCCTTATATCATTAAGACTAAACTAATGATAATTTATCAGCGAGTATGCCAGGCGTTTATTTCGAAAGAGTTTGCGAACATCCACAAGAGGCTCAAATCAAACGATTACAACTCTTTCATTGAGTATGAAAAAGAGTTGAGGAGCTTCCATGCCTATTTCCTCGAAAATGGTCCTAATGGTCCAAACCATAAGACGATTATACTAGATTTCTTAAAGAATGCGATTAGCGAAGGAGCTGAATACTTTGTTTCTCAGCTGCAACATGAGCTAAACCTGCAAAAAGGGGTCATGAAGTAAAACAAAATGCTGTTAAATATCAACTCATCACGATAATTTTAAAAAGAGAATTGCAAAAGAACCTTGAACAGCAGCTATCTGAGCTGAAAAGAGACAATGTTAAGGAAAGAGAAGATTTCCAGCAAAGACTCAGGGAATTAGAAACCGAGCGAGCTGATTTTGAAAGCCGAGAAGCCATGCTACAAGAAGAGATCGAAAGGATTGGATCTGATAGACTGAAATTTGAGGAGGAGCTGAGAAAGGAACTAACCGCGGAAAAAGAAGCGCTTCTTAAGCAAATTGAAGAGTTGAGCGCCAGAATGATTTCCAACGAAGAATCACTGAAAGAGAACCAAACCAAGTCGTACTTGGTTGAATCTGAGTTCAAGAAAGAGAGAGCCTTGCTTCTACAGAAAGTGGAACATTATGAGAAGTCAATCGAAGAGATGGCGGCTAAGGAAAAGGTAAATATCATAGAGTTTTTGACCTGTTTTTCAACATAATTGGGTACTTTAGGAGCTGTCAAATGAGCTGAAAAACACGAAAAAGGAGCACAGCGTACAAATGAAAGAGATGAGTGCTAAGAACGAAAGCACTGCTCGTGGACTGCAGCAGAAAATAAGGCAGCTCGAAGACAAAATCTCTGAAATGGAAGTAACTGAACTCTCCTTTGAGAATCATAGAGCTAATAATAAAACTCTAGAACGAAGTTAGAAATCGTGACCAGCAGCTTCAGTTTGAGAGAAGACGATGGGAAACAAACGACCTCCATGCTTCCTCTGCTTTGGGAGAAGCCCAAGCAACAATTGAGAACCTTCAGAAGGAATTATCCGAGAACAGAGAGATGTTCTCCAAAGAAAATAAGGAATTGAGAGAGAAGTATGAAGGAACTTTGAACGACCTCAGAAGCAGAATCGCTAAACTCGAAGAAACGTTGCTTACAAAGGAAGACAACGTATGAAAATTCTCTATTAAGCCAGAAAGAAATAATAATGAATTCTCTTTATAGTTTAAAGCTGTGAGATCAGGCTTGGAGAAAGAGAAAGCGCTTCTGGTGCAAAAAGTTGAATTCTTAGAAATCCAGCTCGAGGAGGTCAGATCGCATCTCGCGGAAACAAAGAAAGCTTATAAGAACACTCTCAGCATGTTCGAGTCTCAAAAGGGCGGAGACCTTGACGAGAAGGTCCTCAACGAAGTTAAAGAAGCACACAAAAACGAGATTCAGAGAATGGAGAATGAATTCAACATCATCAAGAAACGTTTGAACCAGCAAATCGAGGCTTTGAATGAGGAAAACAGCAAACTAGAAAGTCGCATCCAGACCGAAAACTCTGAAATTGAAAAAGAATTACAGGCTCTGAGACAGGACGTTCAAGCGAAAGATGAGCAACTGGAAAGGTTAAATAGCCAGTTGAGGGCAGCGGAAGAGGAAAAAGCCAAGGCGATTCGCGAAACTGAAGAAAAGTACTCAAAAGTCGGAAAAGAACTCGAAAATAAACTCGAAACAGCGAATCAGAGATACCAACAGGAAATAACTCATCTCCAAAGCCAGTCTGAGAAGAGCCTTAACGACTTGAAGGAATTGTTTAAACAAGAGAAAGAAAAACTTGAAAATCGCGTTTATGAAGAGAAAGAGAAATACGAATCAAAGCTGGCGGCTCAGTTGGAAGAGTATGAGACTAAGATGAAAGAAGAACTTCAAAATCATGAAGATGAAGTTGAAAGTCTTCGGGACGAACTGCGAGAGAGAGAATACCAGCTCTCTGCGCTGGAACAGCAGCATGAGCAGGAACTATCCCTGAAGCAGCAGTCCATTGATACGCTGGAAAAGCATCTGCAGGACACAAGAGACACGATAAGCCAGTTCCAGAATAGCAATTCTGCTTCATTAGAGAATCATATGAAGAACTTTGCGGACGAGAGAACGAAGCTGATGACCAAAATAGAAAACCTGACGATGGAGATCTTGAAGAAAGAGAAGGAGATCTCGCT
>ENA-UOTZ01001423-UOTZ01001423.1-compost-metagenome-genome-assembly--contig:-NODE-1423-length-16329-cov-3.792579_pt1 | contig 16329 bp, 13 predicted proteins | sample MGYA00238144_ERZ746983 | MGnify/ENA primary metagenome ERZ746983 (study PRJEB28759, sample SAMN06268863) | compost metagenome | isolation source: single cell | place: USA: California, Emeryville, Joint...
TTGGTGTGACTCCCTCCATCGCTGGACTTTTGGCTCTGTATAGCCTGACGCTGGAATTCGATGTGAGATTTATGCTCTCTAGCAACGTGGCTTTTGAGAAAACGCTTGTTTCTCTAGAACGATGCAGCTCTTACTGTAATCTAGAGCCAGAAAAGTCGAATATCATAGATGGCAGTGTAAACAAATCTACCGGACGGTGGCTTACTCAAGGAAAAGTCAAAGTTCAAGACCTCCAGATCAGATATCGAGAAGACTTGCCATTTGTTTTGAAATCTGTGAACTTCGAAATAAAATCGGGTGAGAAAATTGGAGTTGTTGGAAGAACTGGATCAGGAAAATCCACTCTGATATCGGCACTATTAAGAGTGATTGAAGCTAGTAGTGGTTCGATAATCATCGATGATATTAATATTGCAAGCCTTGACCTCAAAGAACTCCGACAAAATATCACTTTGATTCCTCAAGAGGCGACGTTATTCGATGGAACTATGAGAGAGAATGTGGATTTGCTCCATCGGCATTCAGACCAGGAGATATGGGCTGTGCTGGAGTCAATAGGATTGAAAAAGACTATTGAAGATAGAAATGGCTTAGATTCGAAAGTTGAAGATAGTGGAGATAATTTTTCTGCAGGTGAGAAACAGTTAATCTCGATTGCAAGAGGGCTCTTGACGAAAAATAAGCTTGTTTTAGTTGATGAAGCGTCCTCCAACATTGATATGGAAACTGAAAAGTTTTTCCTGCAATCAATAAAAGATAAGTTCCATGATTGTACCGTGTTGATGATAGCACACAGGCTAAATACGATTATTGACTTTGAACAAATATTGGTTCTGAAGGATGGTGAGGTAGTCGAGTTTGGTCCAACTCAAGAATTGCTAAGTAATGAACAGTCTATATTTTATAATATGGTGAGAGAAGCTGAAAAAACTCAGAATGAGATCAGCGTGCTCCAATAATATGGGTTAATCGAGCTCTGGTAATGAATATAACATTAGTCTTGATTGCAGTGCTTCCTGAATTTGGAATGGAATTGCATCATTAAGAGTTTGAATCTTCAACGTGAATAGAATGTACTTATATAAAATTTATCATCTTCGTGTCTGAATACCTTTGTGCTGAGGAATTTGATGAAAGAGTCGTCGACTAGTCTAAAAATTTCAGACTGCAACATGAATCAAGTTAATAAAATATGAACTCATAGCTCCACAATGAACTCTCGGTTCTGCCGTCGTAATTTCTTTAAAATTTCAATCCGAAAATGGCAGTTTTTTGCTTGAACTCAGCATTGTAATATCTTCAAGTAAGGATTTATTTTTGAAGAATTGCAGAAATTTACAGCCAGAGAGAGATTTAAGTATGATCTTGAATTAAAGGACTCATAAAAATGCATGGTTACACTAATCTTTGAACTTTTAAACAGGAACAAAAACGGAATACAGCGGATAAGCTGAATACGGCTGGCTCAAACAATAAATCTTGTTGATTTCGTTGTAACTAGGCAAAAAAACAAGAAAAATGATAAAAACTGCATATTTTTGCGTAACTTCCACAAGATCATTCTCATCTTCTTTTATGAGAATAGAATCTCTAAGTTTTATCTTTTTATTGAAAATATCTATATTCCCACAAAGCTTCTCAATTTCTCCAGGTTCCAAAGAACAACTCGCCACTAATTCAACTTCTGCAGGGCGAGATTCTGTCATACTCTCTGTTGCTGCTGCTCGAGTCAGCTTATATCTCTCCCAAAGAGATTGAATACTGAACTTGTATGCTTTGACATCGCATTCTAATTGAAACTTGTTTTTTAGCAGACTCACAAGATTCTTATATTCAAAACTGCGGGAATTAAGTCTTTTCGAAAGTGAATCTTCCAGTTGTATTTCTCTGTAAGCTTTTGTTGAGCTAATGTTTTTACCAATCTCTACGTTCAGTTTAGACTCTTCTTCACTCAAATTTGTAGAATTTCTTTCTGGTTTACAAGTATCCAATCCTGTTGCAGTCGAGATCATATTACCTTTTTTCGATACTCTACTTTCTTCTGATATTATAGTTGGATTCAAAACTGAAATTTTGGTTTCAAGGACTTGTTCTGAACCAATCCTTTTTTTTTCCTGAGCAGCGTTCCAACGAGCAATACCATTTTTAATTACAGCATATTGATTTTCACAGCATCTCTTGACGACCTCTGTAATCTCTTCAAAAGTCCCTTCCAATTCATAGTTCGACTGGTAGCTCTTTCTCTTAATATCCTTTAAGATGTTTCGATGCTGCTTCTTCATCTCTTCTTCGAAATCAAAGGCCTCACTCCCAACCTTGAGGACCAGCTTTGCTTTACAATTTGTTTTCTGAAAGAAAGGTGTGCTGATTAAGTGTTCGTGTAACTGTTTATAATTTTGACATGTTCCCACAATCATGCAAGTTATTTTCCCTCTACCTGTGGCTTTATACTCAAAAATCGCTTTATCGTACTGGAAAAGTTTTTCTTTATACTTTTCGATTTCTTGAGCTTTCATTTTAAGTGAATTCTGTGTCTCAAAAGAAAATGTAAGCAGGAACAGTTCTTGACCCTTTAAATTAATTAGAGATTGTATCTCCATGAAGTTTTTAACGAGGTTTGATATGATAAAATACGTCTCCTTAATATTGTTTGTCTCCCTTCCTTTCAATTCAAGTCGGACATCTGGATTCAGCATCTTCACATATTCTCGCAATTTCTCATCAAAGATGGTATTAATATAGTGATTCATCACGGTAAACTGATCCTTCCAGTCATCTGAACCCATCTTTTCGACTCTCCACAGGATAATCCTCTTAGGAGCAAATGCATCCAGCCCTCGCTTTACGATTTCGAGCGACTTTGGATCCGTACCAACTAGAAAACCGAGTGTGTAATGTGCTTCCAATTCACGTAAATTTTTGAAATCACATGGATAGCTCACAAGAAACACATTATTCTCTCTCCTCAACTGAGTTGAATATTGTGCTTGAATCAGGAGCTGAAATTCTGAATATCTCATTGATCTGTTGAGTTGGCAATAATGCAAAGAATTTGAGATTTTCAAAATTTTTTTCTCCATTGCAGCAACATTGTTCTCGTAGCCGATCAGTCGGAGTGGCTTCGAGTGACTACGAGTCAATTGAAATTTGCAGGGGCTATCTTTCAAAAGCTTTTTGAGATCATGATGAAGAAATAAGTATCTCATCTTAATGGGATCTGCCTCGATTTCTTTTTCTTTAATTAACTCTTTAGCACTGAAGAAGGAGTTATCCAGACTCATATTCAGCTGTTCAAGAGTCTTTTCAACTTCTTCTTGCTGAGGATCCATGCTGCTTTGTGAGTCACTAATAATTTCTGATCCCTTACTTTGACTGTTCGACTGACTAGTCACCAAAATTGCTCTCTGCTGGTGAGTCACATTAGGTTTTTCTGTTCTTTCCTGAGCTACATTCTCGCTAAGATCGCTATTTTCAATATCCGTTGATTTGGAAACTTCTTCTGGATCATTGGTGTCATTTATGTGAGTATCAGTTTTGCTTTTTTCAGAATCGAGAGCTTTGCTGATGAGCAAGCTCTTAGATTGAAAGAAAAGTGGCAAAGTAGCGGGATCTTTCTTTTTAGAGTTCAAATGCGACTCAAATTCGCTCTCGAATTTTTGTTTTTGGTCTAAGGATTCGAAAACGATTTCGATCTTGGGATTATTCGCCAGTTTGAAGCGCTTGCAAAGGTCTAGACATTCAATTAATGTGTCTGGACAGCTTTCATATGAAAATATGGTCAAATTCGAATTCATGTACAGTTTATCTTTTAATTTGCGAATTCTCAGGTAATCTTCGGAATCCGATGTTTAACTTCTTTCTAGTAGTTTCCTGACTGAAAATTGCGAATAAAATAGCTTATTGATCTCAGTATACCAATATTGAACACTGGAGAGAGAAGATCTCTTCTTTTGTAGACTTTTTCACTGCAGGTTTTTTTTTTGAACTACAGATCTATTTTGACTTTGGCAAACTTATGGTTCTCTTCACAATATTTTATCATGGATGAATGCTGATAACAAAATTTCCCTCTCTCTCTAATAAAAACTCATTAGAGTCGTAGACACTTACTTTCCTATTAAAACCTTTGTGTTGATTTCTAGGGGAGAGGCAGGATTTTCGATTTTCAGTAAAGTGTTTTGTCCCAAAAATGCCATATTAATTTCTTGATATCATTACTTCACATTAAGTAAGGTGCTGCAATTTCCAAAAAATAAAAGTTTTTTGATTTGAAATTGAATACACTAACAGACCAAAAAATTTCCTGGATTCACGTTATAGTTGTCAAACCATTTTTCAAATGATTCAGATATTCTGTCGATATGATATCTAACAATCTTCATGTCAGCAACGACTCAGCTATGAGATTCAATTAAAGGCACGTATATAATTTATCCGTATAGCAAATCAAATAAAGCTGCACCTTACTTACATTTTGTAATACTCTGAAAAATCACTTTAATGACTCTGAATAATCTTTGAATCATTAATTTACGAGCGATCTATTGGGGTGTTATAAATTGATTTATAAAATGTTTTACTGGATAGAATAGGTTTTTCAGATGCAATCCAAATCCAACGTGTAGTGCTAATAGCTTCAAGACTCGTTTAATTAATAGACTACTACCTACTACACCTTTATCACTTCTCAAAACTTCTTCGAGTGTTTCTTTAGGATTTTTTTCTTATTGCTGTGCAACATACCCATATCCAACTTCATCAGCAGGTGCTGTATACACAGTTTTTCTTCTACTTTTCTTCACAACGTAGTAGATTGCTGCAATTAGAGCAGCCAATAGAATCAAGGCTCCAGCCACAATAAGAACAATTTGCCATGGTGTCAAAGCTGTGCAGGATACATGATCAAATACTGAATCGATGCAGACCTTTAGCCTTCTTAATTCGCAATCTGCGATTGCTTCATTTTCGTTGTGTCCTTCAGAAATTGTAGATGAACCATCGCTACACGTACAGTAGCACGTTGTCTAGAAAGAGATTTATGTGAGCTGATGAGATGAAACTATTGTGTTTACACAAGAGCTGGGGAGGCAAAGGCAAAGGAGGAGTGCGCTTACGAGGAAGAGTTTGCTCATTTTTTACCGAGAAAAAATATTATATTCTATACAATTTCAGATAAATTCGATATTTCAAGAGATCATTTCGAAGATATGCTTGAAAATCCGTGTCCTTCGAGTTTTATCAGTAATTCTATATTCAGTTAGAATTATTCCATAGAAATTTCTTATTTGATTAGAATTCTAAACCCAGTAAATTATTCCACCTTTAGGAATCGTGAAGTTTTTTAAAGAGTGATCGTTATTTATTCTCAAGTTTGAAAGTTTGTTTTCTTTCAAGCATTCCAATGCTCCAAAAAGAACCCCTATTAAGAACACTACTGCTTTTTTGAAAAGTTGAGTAGATCAATTTGGCGCTTGAGAGCATCTTTGTCTTGGTTTCCACTTGGAATAAGTGCTAGTGTTTTTGGCTTCAGATTCCTTAATGGTATCAAGGTTTCGAATCTTCCATTAGAAAATATTAGCCTCTGTAAACTTTCGCGGGTAAATTTTTTAATTTGGATATGACTACTTTTCAATGATTTCCTCACAGTCGAGCAATGAAAATGCTATATCCAAGAAGGATCAGACACCGCTAGGTAGCTTACTTCTTTTTTTACTTGTAACAGTAACAATTCGGGAAGATGAGAACCTGAATGACGATATCGATGCAAATCTTGATGAATTGGTTGACGCATTACTTTTAAAGCATTCGCAAGATAAGGAGAAAGGCTATTATCAAATTATTTCAGCTGACAACAGCACTTTTCAAGTTGTTGAAGTCACTAGTTATTTTGAAGTCACTAGTTATTTTGAAGATATGGAAAAATTTCAGACTTTATTTGTCGTGCACAAATTATTGGATCTCAAAGGGAGTCTCTCCCTACCAATCAAAATATTAAGTTTACTCAGTCGTTCCTTCGAATGTGACTTGGTGTTTTATGCTATACTTCGGGGTCAATGGAGCAACTTGCTTGTGGAAAAAGGAGATATTGTTCAAATTTTTGGTAAATTTAGTGAGGATACACATGCTCTTGTTGTCGCAGACGCCTACAATGATGATGGCTACTTCTTCAACCTTAACTTTGTGATTGTAGAGCCTTCGTTGCTTCTTACCCCGACAACCATCACGGCTTCGTTTCCATGCTACCGAAGAGTAATTTTACAAAATATTTTCCGCCAAAAAGAAGACGTCTCGTTGGCAATGACAGTAGGGACTATGATGCATGAGCTGTGGGAAACCATGGTAACAAAACCAGAAGAAATGAGTAGCGAGAAGGCAGAAGAACTAATAGATTCTTTAATAAGAGACCAAATAAATGTGCTATATTTTTTGAAAGCTAACCTTCAAAGCTTACGGCAGGACATGAAGAAATTTGTACCCTTCATCAGAGAGTGGACTGATAAATACATTGGTATCAAGATTTCTATATATCCTAGTTCCTGAAATAATAACTACCTTTTTTTGAATATCTTCAAGGACAAAAGCTTCGTTTAGATGTACATGGAGGAAATGTTGACATCCGAATTCTACGGATATTGGATTCAGAGCAGATGATAACTTCCTTAAATCTCGGTATCAAAGGAAAACTCGATTTAATTGCACAATGTGAATACTCTGCCAATCAATATAATACTTTACAAAGAGCAATTATTCCGCTGGAGCTAAAAACCGGCATGAGCGAAGATTATGCACACAATGGGCAAACAATAATATATTGTTTGTTACTTATGCAACAGCATCAACAACTCGAAAATATAAACGGTTTGCTGTACTATTTGCGCAAAAACAAGCTTTTAAACATAAAATTCAAGCCTGCTGAAGTGCTGAATTTACTTATGCGTCGCAATTTCCTTGCAAAATTTGTGAAAAATCTGAACGAGCTGCCAGGAAAAATTTCTTTTCCGCCCTTGATAACAAACAACTTTGAGTGCAATAAATGCCATATGAATCAAATTTGCAGCTTAGCAAATCAGACCCTGGAGTCCGAGACTAAAGTGTTGAATTTCCGAAGTCAAGTTGTCGACCTTGAAGAACCTCCTACATTTAAAGCGTATGGGGAAGTTGAAGAATCCTTAACTATATCTAAAAGAATGTATTTCAAACGTTGGATACACCTTCTTCAACTTGAAGAAGACTATCAAAAGAGGGAGGAAAAAGAGAAATCGACGCAGACGAACGAAAACACATGGATAGTAGAGATGGATGATGAAGAATCATTTAGAAAAACTTACTTACAAACACGGAGGCCCCAAGATGATCAGGAAGTAAGCATCGCAGTTTTTTCCAAAACCTTTCAAGAAAAAGAGAAGAGTTTCTTGCTTTTGGACCAGTTTAAAACTGGAGATTATGTTGTAATTACAGAATCAAGCGACCTATGTAAAATAAGAGGGACAATTGTGGGTGTAAACTTTCGTAAGACTTCGAAAAAAGCATGCAATGAGAAATTGTATATCCTTTCTTTGGAGGTTAAGTATCTCCTCAGAGATGTTGAGATGAGCAAAGGAGCATTAAAAGCTGTCGAGGATAGGAATTTTTTTGCACATTGGAAATTACAGAAAATAAAAAAGTACTCTCCATTTTCGTTGATGAGGGGGAACGTCGCAGAATTGATCCTTCATAAAACTTATACTCGGCTTTCAGAGCTTCTTATAGAGGAAAAGGCCCCTAAATATAATGATTTGGAAGAACCTTACAGAAAACTTCTCCAACACTGCAAAATCAAATACACTCTTAATCAAGACCAATACTTGGCTGTTGAAAAGGTAAAGGACACATGATAGTAGTACCTCTATTTATTAATTTTCTAAATTTAGTGTTTGAAATCTGAAGACTACAGCCTAGTGCTTGGTATGCCTGGAACAGGAAAAACATATATAATTATTATCTTGTTATATATTTATATCGAGCGAGGCAACAAAGTTCTGCTTAGCAGTTATACCCATCCTGCCTTGGACAACATTCTCATCGAGTTTAGTCGAATATTCCCTCAGCTTAGAGAGAAAATTCTCCGTGTCTCACAAAATCCATCCAGTGCCAATGAAACCATTCGTGACTTGATTTACGATAGAAGAAAAATAAACTCCTTTGAGGACATTGAAGGAACCTTGATGGGCAAACAGATATTTGCTGTCACCTGCTCGTCAGCATCTGCTTCATATCTACTTAGTAAATAAATGTAACGTGAAAGTTATGTGACTCTCAATAGACAGCATAGCGTTCGACGTATGTATCATAGAAAACGCTACTCAAGTGATGGAGCCTCTTTGCTTAGGACTCCTCTTTAAAGCTCGCAAATTTATCTTGATTGGAAATCACCTCCAGGTCAGTCACAAAAGAATTTAGCACACGAACTGTAATTTTTTAATTAGTTATGTCCAAAAGTGAAATCTGAAGATGCAGCCCGGAAAGGTCTCTCAATCAGCTTGTTTGAAAATTTGTGCAATAGACATCCAGAAGCTATCTCTACCTTAACCTATCAAGTATACGAGATCTCTTTCTCCCTTCACTCAAATTTGTAAACGATTTCAGTATCGAGCGAATAAAGAAATAATGAGTGTCTGGAATGCCTTACTATACAACAATAGACTTAAACCTGAAAGTGACAAGGTATCAAAAAGCAAATTGGAAATAACTAATCCCGATCTGCTTGGGTAAATAAAGTCGAGTCCTCAAATGAAAGTGACCCAAATTTAGTGATGAAAATCGTTGGCTTTGGAACATTCTTGATCCTGAAAAACGCGTTGTATTTTTGGATGTTGATCATATTAAGATAATCAAAGAAGAAGATGACCAGCAGCAGCAGCGAAAAGATTTAAAAATGATTGAAGAAAGGCTTGCTACAGATTTAGGAACGAAGAGAACCTTCAGCTCAACTCATTGGTTTCAAAATTTGAAAAAATTACGATCTGCTCAGAAAGTTCTTGACCAAGCCAGAAAACCTCTTCAAAGCTCAAAAAGAACGTTGCAAAATGAAGTTCAAGGTTTGAAATTTTTCAGATATAAATTGATTGTCCAACTGGGGAAAGCTCTCCTCCGTTGTGGTGTGCCTCCTGCTGAAATTGCAATTATCACTTCTTCGAAATTCGAGAAGAACCATCTTCTCACCAAACTCAATGTATCCTCAACAAAAACTGAACTTATTTTAAATATCTGTCATTGTAGAGCAGCATGATTAATATTTCCATTGCTGGAGCCACGCAAGAACTTACCAAAGATTGCATCATTGTGGTCATGGATTTACATAAGGTAGCTTATAACGAAGTATGGACACCATCACTCTTCAAAGTTGAAAGACTTAATCTTTTGCAGGACTGGAAGAAATTCAGTATTGTCTTCACACAAGCGAAGAAGAAGCTCGTCATTGTAGGCTCAATGTCTGCTCTGAACAACACTCCAAATATGAAGAATTTTGTCTCTCTCATTGTGAGCAACAAATGGGTGTTATATCATCTGAAGCTCTATGCTAACTAATTGTTCTTTGTTCAAGGTACTCAACATTGAAAAGCAACAAAAAGTGATCGATTCAAAACTTTACATGAACAGCATTTTCAAATGACCACAGAGTGACGAAGAAAGTTATTACGTGAATCTGTTATTTGATTCTGAACAAGATCTATCATGCGCTGGATGTGAATAAAGTATTGACTTTTGAGAGAAATTGCTCGTAGAAATTTTCTTGAACAATTTGTTTCGGATGAGGAGTAATAATTTTTTGCATTTGAGAAGAAGAAAATAAGACTGGAGCTGAATTCAGTTCCATCAGTTCCAAATGTTCCCAAAAAAGAAAAATAAAATATTGGAATAATTAACGGATCTGTAACATTTTGAGAGAGAGAGAAAAAAAAAACCCCTTCTCATATCATAAACGTACTCTATGTGTGTCTCTTCAAAGAAATGAAATAGTATATACCTTCTCTCAAACTGGTTCAGAAAACGGACATGCAGCCCATCAATACTATCTCGCAACGCAAGTCCTATACAGAGGGGTAAAATATTTCCTATTTGAGAATCCAACCTACGATCATCCCAACAACTACTATTTCTGAGAATCTTCAAGAGCTTCTCTCAAGCTTGCTATCAATTTTATAAAAACGCTATCGCCATTTACTGAATTACATTCCTCTGTTGAACAAATTAATTCGAACATCGAAGAGGTTAATATGGTAAATACCGGTACCAAGTTCATAGGACAATTGTATTAGTCTCCAAGAGGATCTTCTAAATGACTCTTTTTTTCCCTAGTTAATTTGATACAACTAAAAAAACATAGCCGCCATTATAATATTGAAATTGAGACAGTTCAAGTTTATCAGCTACCTCCAGCCTATATTGATTCGTTCACCTTAAATTCTGCAAGATTTTTAATTCCAATAATATGATAATTTAATCATAGAAAATATTATTTTCTGATGGTTCTATTTGGAATTTTTAAAAGGAAGAAGAAGACAAACCAGACTCCCGCCAATACGAATACAAATCCTACTGTCACCAGTCATCCTGGAACAAGCCATCATGTTGAGTCTAAATATACTGACACAACCACAACAGCAAAGCAGGCTGAAACTCATTTAGGACATCCAAATACTGCTGCAACGAACTTGGCTTCGGATCACTTAAAGGAACCTCACCATACTGAAAGAGGACAGATAAAGCAAGTGAAAGCTGCTGATCCTGACGTAACTCAAAAAACTGTTGCGCTCTTGCTGATTTTTTATTTTTTTTTTGATAGGTCTGGATCTTTGAAACTGTCTTACAGTATTTGACTTCTCCCCTATGGAAAATACCTATTTTCTCCTTCATTGACGAGAACTGTATCATTTTTGATGATGAAGAAGAGAACAAGTTTGAGTATACTGAAATTCATCAAGTAATTATTTTTCTCGAAAAAAACGGCTTTATTACTCTCTCAATCTAGAAATTCAAGAAAATGATCGAAGACATGCTTTCGGATCTGCTCGCTGAACTTGAAGTTCCAGAGGAGCAGTTTCTTAAAGTAGTCAAGAAAGGTCTCAATATGAAACAGCACAAGAAAGTTTTTGAGCAATTACTTATTGCAGACAATTTCCTGGTGTTCAAGAAGATCATGGTAAAGAGGAATAAAGAGCTTGAACTCGAAGCGCTTCGACAACTTGAAGAACAAAATCAGGAGCATGATCTTCAGCTTCACACTCACCATCATGCGAAGCACGAAGCCAGTCTCAACCCTGAGATCGAGCGGCTTAATTTGGAAAAGGAACAAGCTGAAATTGAAGAAGCTATTACTCGGTCACTTGCTCTTGAGCAGGAAAAATTAAGACTGCGAGAGCTTGAAGACAAGGAACTCCAAGAGGCTTTGCGACAGTCGCAACGGGAATTTGAAATTATGCAGGAGCTTGAAAACCGAAAGCTTCAGGAGGAAGAAAAAAAGAAATATCTTCAGCAATTAAATGAAGCATTTTTGAGTGAGCAAATGAGAGAAAAAGAAAAAAACATGGAATTGCGAAAGGAAGAGGAAATCTCAAATCAACAATCTCCTGCTGAAGACAAGGAGTCAGAACAACTGACAATAAATAAAGGCGAACAGGAGAACCATCAAGATCGAGAAGCTAGGGAGAAATTGAACCTGGAAGAGCTCCCTTCCGTCAGTGACAAGAAAAATTCTCCTAAATTTGATCATCTGAACCAAAATATTGAAGAATCTAAAGAAAAGCTACCAGAAATAAACCATCCGAAATGGAAAGGAGTCTTACCTCCAATAGAAAGAAGAAGCTACGATGCTTTCTCAAATGAAGAGCTACTCAAAGAGAAAGAGCAAATAGCTCAGAAATTAGACAATCTGGATGCAAACAAAAAACTTGAAAGCACTCAAGAGAGTCTTGAGGAAAGGAAAAAGCGACTTCAAGTGCTGAGAGATGTAATATTGAAAAAGAAGCAAGAAGAAAGAGAAGCTGAGCTTAGGCACTATGAAAAAGAGCAGGTAAAATTCAATTATTATTCTCTTGCCTATGCTAATGTAAAAAAAAAAACAGGAAAAGCTTTTGACCGAAGCGCCTTCTGTTGAACAAATAAATGAAATCGAAAAGAGAAGAGCCATATATAGTAAACTCAAGAAAGAGCTTCAGAAAGATACAACTCCCTTCAAAATGGATTAGATAACTGATAGAAACTTGGTCCATTTAAACATTTTTGAAGGAATATATTGTGTTTTTTTTGTTTTGTGTTGGTTTTTTAATAGTATTAATGAGGTGGACAATTGCTTGTTTAAATTTATTCTCATTGCACGCTAAGATTACCATCCAATCGTATTTCTAATGGTTTTGCGAGTCATTATATCGTTAATATATTTTTTCTTTGCTTTTAATCAATGTTAGCATTGTTGATTAAATTTGGTGCTGCAGCCTCGACTAATCACGCTGTTAGCAGTTTTAGGAATACTTTTTTCAAAAAGACAGTATTTATTTTACCATATTATTACATATACAGAAATTCAGGGGAAATTTTGCAGATTGTGTCATGAGTAGTTGCATTTTTAAATTACTTCACTCATTCACAATGATAAAAATTATATCTCTTTGCAAGCAATCACAATTCTAAGACGGAATTCATGGAAGCAGATAAGAACAATCAGCAAGTCATCACAGAAAAAAATTTGGAGCTTGAAAAGCCATCGGACTCTAAAAGAAACTTATTGCTTGTTTTTCCAAAAAGTCCAACGCAGAAGCCGCAAACTCCAAGGATGCAAGAAATAGCTCGAGTCTATTATAATTCTCCCAAACGAGCCCAGAGTCTCTCTTTGGCTAGACTGTCGCCACAAAGAGTTCCACTCGAGAGTTTGAATCTTAGCCATATTTCTCAAAAGCATCAAGAGAACGAAGGTATGAAGATGATATGAACACTTTCAAACGTCAAGAGTTTTCTTTTAAACCGAAAAAGGATAACCAGAGCGTAGTTCGTAATAAATCTCCAAAAGATGTGGCATACGAGGCAACACGAAATAATGAAAAAGTATCCACTCTCAACCTTGCTCAAAGAACTGCACTTGGTAGCCCATTTAGGCATCGTCAAATCATCTGCAGTTCGATGTCGCCGGAGAGCACCCAGCATAGATTTTCTCAAAGAATCAGAAATTTAGGTCGATTTATGAGCCAAAGCAATACACCCAGAGGTAATTCTTTCCTAAATTCCGGCGCAAGCAAATTTTTTTTTCAAAAAAATAAAATAGAGACTAGCCTTGATCAGGCCGCTAACAATCATGTACATATTCCCCATGAACAAGGAAATCAGAGAACTGACGGAATTGTCATCCCGAAGAAATTAACGCAAGAACAGAAATTTACCTTTAAGAGCGCGTAATAGCACTATACAATAATATTAGTTCTAACTTTTCAATAGTAGACCTAATAATAGACACAGCGATTATACAGGAAGGCAGGTGGTGATGCGCAAAGCGAGTCTTCAAGAAATTTCAGAGACCTATCTAAATTTGAAGCCAGCAGGAGACATGCATAAAACCTCGAAAACACCTAGTCGCACAGATTCCTATCGGCTTCCTGTATTGGCAAAGCATCCCATTTCAAAACAAAGTTCAGCGCAAAGTTTAAACACAGTTTTATATCAATCCACACCGAATATTCGAGACCCGCACCCTAGAACAAATAAAGCACGATCACAACAAAAGTTTGCAAGCTTTGATGAGGAAGTGGCTCACATCGCACGATCCACATTGTATACAAGAGCAATAAACATTAACTATAACAACCTCATGAAAAATACTTTTGATAAACGAATTGACCTCCGACCAACAGCCATAAAATTTAATGAAATTTATGAAAAAGAAGCGAAAAGAAATGGAAGTAGTCTTGAATTTCAAGAAAAGATAGATCAGCTATTCAAGGATGACCCAACCGACCAACTTCAAAGTCTGCTCTCAGAGTTTGATAAATATAAGGTAAGGTTTTGTTTTGTCGATCAATGCGTATTTTTTATATTTGTTAGAAGGAGAAAAAAGCGAAAAGACTGGGAACATTCAAAGGCAATTCTGTTTTCGAGAGTAAATGAGAAGTGGAAATCAAAGAAAAAATAAAACCCAATATAATAATCGCACCAAAATTGTATTTCTTAGACATAACCCGGCAGGCAACATGTGTAGAGAAAATTAATCAATATACTCATGTTCCGATTACTAAACTTTTATTATTGTTTGGTTTTTTTGTTCGGTGTTGAATAATACCTAAAAAATAAAACCGCAGCAGTAAGAGAGAGATTTTACACATTACAATATATGATTGAGAATAGCTGCTGTTAACAATGTAATTAGTTAAGACAATGGAAATAATGAAAAAAGAATAGAAATAAATAAATCTTAAATTTCAGAACACTTTGTCAGTGATACACATCCATATTAAACGAAGGTTCAGCTAAACGAAGAAACTCTGAATATCTCAAAAAATTTATTATTTATAAATGCGTTACTTACTTCAGATGTCTCTTTAGAAAATATGGCACTCTCTCTTAGGTTTTCCCGATTTCTCAGTTTTCGTAGGCTGGATGGTGGCAGATCTTCTTAATTCAGAGCCTTGCTGATAATTGTCATCTTTAAATTTTCGAAGTCATAATTCGAGGCAAAATTTCAGAAAATTACTGTAAATATCTTTAACTTTCTTCCCTTTGCGATTCCAGGTGATTTCTATTTCTAATGATCAAGCTCTAGAGGCCAAATTAATCAATCAAGAAGGAATACCTTGAACAAGGAGTTCAAACGTTTCCCATACGTTATAAAAGAGATAACCGCAAGTTTCAAAATATAATAAAGAATTTTCTTCAGCAAATTGACGAGCTTCATCCTCTTCGACTTTACGCGCTTTTGGATCATCAAGACACTTACAAACTTTATTTCCTATCAATACAATCGCGGCATCTGGATCCGCGAAATCTCTCAGTAATTTCAGCCAAGACGAACATTGGTTAAAGCTCTCACGATTAGTGAGATCAAAAACAAGGAGTGCACCAACGCTTTTTACACAATGCCTATAATTTCATCAGTAAATGAATAAGCGAGAGAAATTATTTTACGATGCCCCAGCTGAACTATTTTTTATGTTTCCATCTATTTCAGGGAGAGAGAGATCAGAAAAGTCTGAAGTAGAAGTGCATATACCAAGAGAAGAGATTTCTAGTTCATAGGTCATGCCGCCGAAACGCACACTTTTGGAACAACAAATAGCTTCTTGGAGATATTTTGGCTCTGGGTCAGTGTACGGCTTCTCAAGCAAGAATCTTATGAGATGAGGATAAGACAGCCAATATAAAATAGGGAGTTTACGAATTCAGAAGTGTCGACTTTCCCACACCTGTCTCACCCAGCAGCACAACTATCGTAAAATGTTCTGAGAAATTTGTACCATGGAAAGAAGTTTACTTTTGTATTTGTCAGGTTTTACGTCTTCGTTTTTTTTGTTGCTTAATTGCTTTTTTTTATCGACTACTTGTGGTCTAGTTCTCAAAAATTACTTTGGCTTCAATTGATTGGTTTGAGTTACTCTATCCATTTAAGCAAACGATGGTCTTTTTTCTCGGGAGTAGAATCGCTTTTCTGAAGTGCAGGATTGGTAGCTAAGATTTCATTCGCAGTTGATTTTCTACGATCGAATGATTTTGATGCCAAATTAGAGCCGAACAATTTATCATCTCTGTTCTTTCCTTCCAGATTCCGAAGCGTAACCAGCTCTGTGGATATTTTCTTTTGAAGATATACCATTTCCATATACATTTGAGGTGTTTCTGGATACCATGGAATAATTTTATTAGGCTTGAAGCCAATTACGCCTCCTGATATCCATGGGTGCTCAAATAACTCTTTGAAACCTATTCTTGCTTTGGGATCGACGCATAGCATTGAAGACAAGAACTGTTTTCCAAGTTTTGAAATATAGTCTGGGAAAGTGAGTGGAGTCGACTTAATCTCATTAAGTAATTCTTGTATTGAGAAGGTGCGCGGATAGTATGGATAGTTCCCAATTAAAATTGCATACAAACAGACCCCAAGAGACCAAATATCACATTTTGCGTCATAAGGCTTATTCTCAATTATTTCAGGAGCGACTATAAGTGGTGTTCCTCGGAAGGAATTCATGAGTTCATCCGAACTTGCCAGTATACGAGAGTACTCGAAACCTCCGATTTTAACAGTGTAATCGCTTGAGATGAGCAAACAACTGAGCTTCAAGACTCGGTGAACTACTTTTTTTTCCATCA
>ENA-UOTZ01001427-UOTZ01001427.1-compost-metagenome-genome-assembly--contig:-NODE-1427-length-16296-cov-9.523768_pt1 | contig 16296 bp, 18 predicted proteins | sample MGYA00238144_ERZ746983 | MGnify/ENA primary metagenome ERZ746983 (study PRJEB28759, sample SAMN06268863) | compost metagenome | isolation source: single cell | place: USA: California, Emeryville, Joint...
AGACTTTAAAGCCGTATTCTAAAAGAGATTTTCTATATTTTAGATACAACTCTTCAACTTATCTCACATTCCATAAACTAACATGAATTTGACATATTTTTTGGGACTATTGTTATTGTTTATTACAGGAGGAGGTCAAAGTTGTTGGGAACTTATATTTTTCGAGACAAAAGGATTGCATGTTCTTTTTATTTATGGTACACTGATGCTAAAGTAAGTGCTTTAAAGTCAAACAAAACGATGTAGATGTGAGAAAGCAAATGATCGATCCAGAAACAATTAATAATTCTTAGGATCCAAAATATTTCAGAAATTTCAAAGAGAATATATATTTTCAGAGACTCGGTAAAGTTGCGATCAGAAAATATTGCAACCCTTTTTGCCCAACCTCGTGAATAGTTTGCTTTTGACTTCATGGAAATGATACTTGAAGCCATTATCCCAAAACTGCAAATGATAAATTCTAAATCCTTGTTTTTCATTAATGGAATGAAAAATGCATAGGTTTCTTGCAATTCCAGAAGTGTCTTGTAAATGCGATAAATAATATTTGTTATTATGATTAATATGCAAAGTTCCAGAATTTCAGATAGGCAAACATTTTCAATAACTTTTTCATACAATGATGGAGCAATTATACGATTCATTTGCTTTCGTTTTATTGCTCAACAATCACAAGCAAATCAAAAATTTCATTATTCTGAATATTATAGTCTAGGAACTTAACATCTTCCTTAAGCCGTATTTTAGGACTCCTCCTACACAGGTAAGCAACGCTGGATGAATTTTCGATCTTAACTTCCTTCACTACTTCTTCGAGTATGTTACCAATAGTTTGATTGAGTGCCACGCTTTTTTCGATGTACAAACCTTTGTAATAAATGAAAATTCTTATTTCATTCACTACAGTGTTAATTGAACTGTTCATCATCAACTTATTTTCACTTGGAAGTACACTTTTTGCTCCAGAATTCAGTTTCGTCACTTTGTTTTTCATCTCTTCGCGTATACTAATTAGTTTAGTAAACACTTCTGGAAACTGGTTTTTCAATATCATCATGCCATGATAATCATCAGCATTTTTCAGATGCTGTTCGAGCTCTTGAGGCTTCACTTTATTCGTGCAACCTGTCTGAGCAAAAGGACAACTAATAAAGCATTCTTTTTCTATATGCCTGGTCTTATTTTCTCGAGTGTATTTAATTCCACACTTCTCACAAAGTACCTTTGATTTTCTGCAGATATCTGAATGAAAGCTTAAGAGCCTCTTTTGGTAGGACTGTGAACAAAATTCACAAGGGATCAGCGCGCACTTGCATTTGGAATCAGTCTTAAGAAACGAATTTCGAGGAAGTAAGATCCCACATTGGCATTTCAGAAGAATAAACCCACATTTTTTGACATGAGATTCAATATCTTTGATAGTTAGCCCAGTTACTCCACATGAGAGATAACTAACATCATAAAAAACTGAAGGACAAACAATCTCTTGATTATCAATAATCTCGGCCAGAGCTATATTTTTTGAAGGAAAAGGATTTCTTGAAAACGAAGTTTTGCAAAGCGGGCATTTGGTGCATTGAACAGCACAATTTTTGCAAAAAGAATGTCCGCAGCTCAACGTTATGGGATGATTCATAATTAATAAGCAGACTGAGCATTTAATTTGGGATCTAAACTGCTTAAAACAGACCATGTCTTCAGTAACACCCTCAAAGTTGTACGTTGGTAGATATTTGTCGTATTTTAGGAATGATTCTTCTGATACTGGTTCCATAGCTATCCGAATTTGAGAACTTTTATATTTATTGTAGAGCTATTGATAAAATCTGCTTAAATAAATGTAAAATCAAGCTCATCATGGCTTCCAGAACACAATTCTTAAGAAGTTGCTGAAGCTTGGCTATGCTTGTGCTCGAGTAGTATATCTTCCAAAGCAATTGATATCCAAAAGGGTCTCAACCTCATTGAAAAAATTGAAAGTAACATACACGAAAAAATTAAGATCATAGAATGGTAAATCAGTTTGTTACCAGAAACTTTCCAAATAATATTTTGTTTCTGAAAGATATCTCAGCAACGCATCATTTTACATTTAAATTCGGAGCATTTGGATTCTGGTAATCAAAAGTTGCAACTTTTCATAAGCAATCTTCTTAAGTACGGATTATCATCGAACTTTGATACATATTTAACTAAATATTCTAGCTTTCAAGGCGAGTGCCATTGTAATTTATCTGATGCTTCTGTAAAATATGCGAGAAGCCAAGTATTTCTTGTAAATCCTTACATATTTCAAATTTTTTGGTTCAGTTTATGCTAATATGTACTGCAAAGGAACCTGTTGGCGGACCACCCCTCAAAGCCACTTATTGAATTAAACTCTGAATTTGTAGTGCAAACAAAGAGACTCATTTCACTAAGAAAAGCAAATTTCTGCTTCCTTTTATTTATTTTTTTAAACTTTCTTTATATAATCCTCTCTAATTCTGGTCTATAAAGAAATCGAAGCTCCAAGCAAGCTTTAATTTATTGGGGCATCTTTCCTTCCTGACGTAAATTTACATGAAGCTCTGGCTATATTAAATGCGCAGCTATCTCGAGTCCTTTATCGGAAATAAACAAACAAATGAAAAATCAAGTGAGAAAAAGTTTGTTGTGGAAAAAATGTTAAATTTTTTGATTTTTCTTTAAGAAAGTTTTAACAAGAGTATTCTTCGACACGAGCCCTATTGGAATTATCAAAAAGAGCTCTTTGACGGCATGCAGCTCTCTCTTCATGCGATTAATGAACGGAACCCACGCCAGTGCTAGCAGCAGCAGACATATCACCAAACCAACAACCAACACAATTACTTCAGATTACTTCTGCGCATTAATCGTATTCGTAACGCTATTAGATGAAATTCGATGCATATCGATTATCACATCATGTATCAAATCAAATGCTGAACTTGTATCATAGAAATGGTCAGTTAGAGTATACGATTGAGCTAGCTCTATGTCAGTCGGATTGTTATAAATGACATGATGGACCATATCCACTTCTTGCTTAAGAGCCGTCAGCAACACCGGTACCGAATTTGTGACACTGTTCCACGTGGAAAAAATAAACGAAAATAATGGAAATCAGAAACCTGATGGAAATCCAAATAAAAACCGATTTTAGGGATGCTTCATTTCAAACCTTTGAAAAAAAGAGAATCTTTACACAAGAAATCGAACCTTTACTCATATGTAGAATTGCTAAGAAATATTTTCAGAGATTCATAATACTTTCTAATTATGAAAAATATAAGCATGCATTCAAACTATATACTTATCCTTTATCATGTTACGATAGAGTGGTACTATTTTGGATCGTAAACTTGGAACTACTTCCTCCTGTGGTTAAAAAGTTATTTAATCGAATACTGCCGTTCCGAACTGGAATATTCGATTCATTTAATAAATCGGTTCCTGAAATGTTGAGTCCTACTTCTGTCGAAGATTTCAAAGCCGCCAAAATTGTAGGAGGCTGCGTTTGATTTGATTGAATTGGGGCAGATCCTACTTCGAGTTGCAACCTATTCAATTTTGATGGCTTCTTCATTTGTTTGCTGAGAGATAATCGGATTTTCATAACGATTTCGTAGATCATCCCTCCAATAGAGAATAGAGTATTCGTCGCAGTATTAATGCCTATAACGGACACAATAGCCCACCCGAGTTCCTCTCTTTTTGAAAAATCAGGATTTACAGTGTTGGTGATTGCCACAGATAAGTTTAAGACCGCTGCAGCGAGAATGCATGAGAAATTGAAGTAGTGCGAAAAGGCCGAGCTTTTTGTCTTGAACGGGTTTGCGATGAACGGGAACAGCAAAAACGCGATAATTAGGACAACGATGGAGAGACATTGTAGTACTGGAGCACTTTGGAGACATAATATTAGAAGGATGTAGATTGCGTTAAAAGCCGTCATCCAATACGCAAAGAAGAACTGATTTTTGCTCCAATCTTTGAAATCGCCGATCATGAACTCGTATTTCTTCTCTAGCCATATGCATTGATCATGATTCTTCCTGGAGACTGCGTTTTTCGAAGCTTTTCGGTTTTTGAACACACTTAGGACTTGGAAAAAGCAATAGGTAAGCACTCCTATGAGAATAGAGATCGTGGCAATTCCAGTAATGAGGCTCAGCCGAGAGTAAGTGTCGAAGAATAAATTTAACTTGACTATCTGCACCAAGGCAAATAATACTTGGCTCTGAACTTTTCCAAGTATATTTGCCATAAAAAAACTAAATGTTGTGACATATACTTTTCTAGCAAAGGAATGAAGTCTCTTTTTGATTTTAGAGAAGAGTTTAAAGAGTAGTGCGAGGAGAAATAGGCCTAAGTATATCATCAATTCTGTCAAGGCGTCTCCAAAGTTATCGAGAAAGAGAGCACTAATCTGATCAGTTTCGAAAATTCCCCAATTAAAGATAATTGAGCCCTTATCTAAAGTATTGAAAGAAGCAATCCAGTTGGGGAGATAAGAGCTTGCCATTCCAGCGTAGATGGTGGATGCTATATCAGAGTGATTGATGTTGAGGTATTGCATGTTTGCGAGAGACTCGGTCGCAACGAGACACATCATCATGTTTATGGAGAAACCCCCAGAGACAAGGCTCGAAGCCGTAAGTGCAGTTGATGTAGCAACCGGAGCGGCTACTAGAGCAGCTGATTCTGCTGGTGAGATATTGACCAGGGAGGTGACACATTTGTTTGAGATACGGTCAGGTTTGTAGGCTGAAGGGCAAAATGAGAGACAGTAGGAGCCTGTAGAGTTAGCGAAAAGGAAGTATCCTGGAATGCAACTCAAACATTCTGATCCACCTGATCCGGAACAAGTTTGGCACCCGGCTTGGCATTCTTTGTAATTAATGAGTTTAGATGAATTGAAAATCTATTTACTTTCACAAGTCCTAATCGTTATATCAGCAAACTTAGATAGAGGGCAGTTTGCTACACAAGAGAAATCGTCGAGGAAGAAACCACTGTTACAGCTTGTACATTCGTTCGCATTGGCACCATTACAAGTTGGGCAAGTTTGAGGGCATTCTTTTGAAGATTTAGAGAGAGAGATAATGTAAAATAAAAAGAAGTTGGAAATACCATAGCATTTGGAATCTGTAGTGTTTAGATAATATCCTATTAAAGAGTGAGCAATGCTTCAAATAGAGGATTCTACCTGGATAGCAGGCTGTGCATTGATTGGAATTTGTTCCAATGCATTTTCTGCAGCTCGGATCGCAGCTCACGCAATGAGGTGGCACAATTAGCTGCCCGTCTCCAGTGCAAGGTGAGCACAACATGCTGGATATGTTCTATTTATTTTATGAATTCTTGACCAAACCAGTTTTTTGTTACATAATATTGCCCGTAGAAACACCCTAAAAATCACAAGTTATTAGTTTGGTTTTAAATATTGAGTATTACTTTGATAGGAATTTGTTTGACTATGCAAAACGTAAGTGTCGTCTGATGAACTTGGTACACAATTGATACTATCCTGCCGATAGTATCCGGTTGCACACAGCAAGCAACTCGATTGATCGGCCTGTAGCAGCCCTTGATACTTACAGTTTGTTACTTTTTAGAAAGCAACAAATAAATCCCAGTTAAGTTGATTTTTGCAAGATTGACAAAGGTACCTGTGTTAGGTTGGAATATGTATTGAGCTCCTTGAAACCACACAAAATTTAACATATCAAAGTATCCTCCCTTGGAGGGACTTACCAAATTGGGGCTTGTAGGATCATAAACTCCACAAATCTCGAAAGCAGCGTTGTTCCCATTCGCAATTGTCGTGTCTCCAGCGGCAAAGTTCCCAAAGAAGCGTTTTGAGGTGCTCGTGCTATTGATTCCTATTCTGATAGAAGAGAAACCAAGGCCGAAATCTTGAGGTTGCGCTTGCACGATTTCTAAAATAACATGATTCCAGCCCTCTATTACAATTTATTATTACAATTTCATCAAATGAATTTGCTATCTAATTCAACTTAAACAATTTCGGCAATGCGTAAAATGATCTCCTTACTGTGTTTACCTTTGTTAATGATCGGAGGAGAGCTACTATACACATAGTATGGAGTGCCACCCACAGGATTTATCCAAATATTCAAAGCTCCAGAGTCCCGGAAGTAGTCACAACGAAGAGAAATGTAGTTAGTTTCAGTGTTACGAATGCTGAATATTGTTTGAGTCGAGGAGCCACTAGGATGAGGATAAATATCCATGGCAACGATCAGTCCACTCTTTGAAATCGACGAATTGAGAGGAAACGAGGCTATTTGACCAGGCCGACACATCAGCATATTATAGGGCCCAAATGATGGATCCTGTGTCGACTGAGATGCAGAATATCCTATTAATAAAGGCAACACATAAGGTGTCCCGTTTACTCCTGAAAAAATTAATCACCTCTAAAGCCGATTGTATTTGACTCAGTTATATTCATCCTTTTGTCAACAATAAACGTTTGATTCTGATTTACAAGCGGATCGGACACGAAATAGAAACGGTAGAGTTTGCCTTTGCAGAGTATTAATAAATGGCACTCAATCAGAAAGAAATCATACCTCCACCGTCAGTGTCCATAATAGCAAGATTTATCATGTGATTTTGTGAATCTGCCAAATAATCCCAGTATATTCTCAAATACTGAAGATAGCACGTGCTCGCATCATAGTATATATCTTTTCCACCCCATGTCACTTTTGAAGAAGGTCCCAGATCAGTGGTTTGACCGATAGTTCTGGTGTTATAGATCACACGATCTGAACGACCATCCAAGTCGAGGTAGTATCGAAATCCAAATTGTTTATCAGCCGTTTGGTCCACAAACATACTGATGAAGATCCATTGATTCAAAATCAACGCATCTGATTCAGTTGGCTAGGTAAATCGATTAGGTTCCTTTAGGAAAGTATTGTTTACATCTCTCCAAGTCCCCCAAGCTCCGACACTGCCAGTCAAGGTACCCATCCAAAAAAGATTATATGAACCAGAAGAGGAACAAGATAAAAACGTTCTTCCATTAAAACCATCAAGCCTTAAGCAAATGAGATGAAGTGATTTCAGCACTTACGTTGGATTATTCGCAATTCTAAACAAACAACTCCAGCCAACTGGGAAACTAGTCTTGTAGACCCAGACGCTAACTCCATATTGAGTGGTATTTGAACAAGTCGGGCATAAGGCAGATATTGTCGCTTCTCCTTGTGGAGTAGTAGCATCTGCTGAGGTTGCGTCCAGTTTGGTTTCTTGCACATAGAGTATTTTCACTATGAAGTAAAAAATAGATAAATTGGTGGGAATCTCAGGAAATTTTACTCGGAAGTGCACTCTCAAGAGACAAGAGAACAGCCACGGCCAACGATAGAAAAGCTCTGATGTTCATAAAATGTTTTTATATGTCCTTTTCTAATACAAGTTGGATTGAGCCAAATTTATAGTTTAGCTTTTATTTCTGTGCTAATTTATTGCAAACTCTGGATTAACCAATTTGTAAAGTCGTTATTTGAAAAGATTATTTTGTTGCAGTGTTTTTTTTAATTTTATTGGACAGAGAGAATTGCCTTGAGATTCATAGCTTTTCGAGCCAGAACGAAAAATGTGAATGACAGGCTACTCTAGTCGAACTTTTAACATTTCAGAAAAGTGATCTTTTCATTGTTTTGAAAAGGGTTTTAAAAGTAGCGGCATTTAAAACAAATGACTTTCTTTCTCTATTTCACCCTTGTAGAGAGTTGCTCTAACATTTAACAATCCTAAGACAGAAATTATACATATGACTTGACCAATGGTCAGTCTCAACTAAATACCTTCGTTCAGATGCAAGATTAAGCTACTTTGGTACCGTAACAATTCTCTTCTCTCCTCTATTAATCAAATCTTTCAACCTTTTAGCAGTATGATTTGAGAAATAATAAACATCACATTGATTATTTAGTAGCAATCGAACGCATAACTGAAAGGCATTGCGATGCGGAGAGCTCTTCTATCTGCTCTTCTCAAGTTTGTCCACAAAATTATGTTTTTGATTATTCTAGACACTTCGAATAAACAATTTACAATACTTATTTGAAATTTCAAATAACCAAACGCAAGAAGAAATCGTCGTACAATATCAAAATGAAAGAGAGACTATGAACGACCTACTCTTATGTCGATAGATCTTACACTATTTCTGAAGTACTAACATCAGTTCTAAATCCTCATTATTTTGAATATCGTAGTCCTTAAAAGTCACATCCTTTCTCAGGGCCCTGCTTGGGTTTCTCCGACAGAGTTGCTTCATCTCTTTTGCATCTTTCTTGCCAGCCTCATCCAATACGCTTTCAACCACATCACCAATTATTTCTTCAACTCCAACATGCCTTTCAATGCGTAGAGGACCAAAATGAAAGAAAACCCTGATAATATCCTCTAATTTGCAAAATATTAATCAAAATATTTCAAGTGTTGTTACTTGGTTCAATTTTCTTTGGACGGGCTTTGCTGAGAATATCTTCAGTAATTTTCCTGACTTTCCCGAACACAAGAGGAAACTGACGTTTGAATGTCAAAATTGTATGCAAATCAGCATTTTCGTTAAGATGTTTATCAAGGTCATTCCTTTTGATTTTGTTCTTACAACCCATTTGAAAAAAAGGACAACTAACGAAACAGTCCTCATTCAAATGCTTCATCTTATTCTCTCTAGTGTATTTAACTCCACAAGAGTCACAAAGGAGTTCTGTTTTTCGACAAATCTCAGAATGATATGGTAATAGCCTCTCTTGTGTGTACCATGAGCAAAATTCGCATGGGTACAGCTCGCACTCGCATTTTGAATTGCTTGCAAGAAACGAATTTCTAGGAATTGAAGTCCCACATTTGCATTTTAGAGGGATGAAGTCACACACTTTGACATGTGACTCAATATTTCGAATAGTCAAGCCTGTCGCTTTGCAAGGAAAAGTGTAATCGTTCAGATTAGCTGGACAAATCACCTCTTGCATGTCAATGATTTCTGCTAATGTTATGTTCTTTGTGGGCAAGGATTGCTTAGAGAAAGATTTCTTGCAAAGAGGACATTGAATGCACTGTGAACTGCAGTTTTTGCAGAAAGAATGCCCACAGCTCAGGGTAACCGGATGGTTCATCATCGTGAAACAAATTGCGCATTTAATAACGGCCACAAGCTGCTTGGAAATCATCATGTTTTCGTTGATGCCGTCAAACTGATAATTTGGAAGGAAACTTATGTATTTGAGATGGTTTTCTGACGCAGGTTCCATGAAGAAAGGGAATCTTTTTCGAAAACGTTTAGATTTATTGAATCTGAGTTTATTTTTCAGATATATTCAGAATTGCTCTAGTATTATCGTTGGTTCGAGATGGTAAATTTCTCAGACTACAATAACAAAGTGAGAAAATGCTTCCAACAAACTTTGCATTTGACTAGAAACTCTTAAAACAGAGACCTTATCATCATTATTATTCTTGGTTGTAATTTTGGAAACTTTTGAAGATGTTATATATGATAATCATTTTTTGAAAGAACTTGCTCTAATCCCCCATTTTTATTGGAAATATAGTATGGATGAAGAAATATCGATGTCATATGCAATCTAATAATTTTCTTGCTAGTTATGCTGAGAAAGGTTTTGAACTTTAATTTGAACACCGATAAGACATGATTTTTCGTTTTGTGTTATTCTTTTTTACAGCTGAAAATCTTCGGTGGGAGTTTATTGCTGCCAACTCAATGTGGGAAGGAGGTTGCTTGTAGAAAAGGAATAATTGAGAAACCAAATACCCAATTCGGATACAGAAGTCCTCCAAGTTTTAGACGCTCTAATAACTAACTTTTATTTGCAGAGGAAGAAGTTTGAGCAACCTAAGCGAACATCACTCTCATAAAAGCAACATTTTATATCATGCCAAGATAATTAGTCATAGCGACATCCTGAGACAATAAATGAAACCTCGGATTTTTTTTCTCCGAACAACAACGCATGAAGGAACATATCTTCCAGCCAATCCTCGGCACATAATCCATCAGACTCTAGCGTATTCCCTCTCTCTAATCAATCACTGATGATTATCTCTCTACTTTTTATCAGAATAAATATTAAGACGCATCAAATCGGGAGAATTTAAAATTCATATTTGTGCGCACTAAACGTCATGGGAAGGAGGAAAATTACCATCAAAGCTATCAACGACAAGAAAGTCAAATACGTACTCCTATCTTCCACATCCACCGTTAATTCTCTTCTTCTTACACAACTCTAGAGCACCTATAACAAAAGAAAAAATGGCCTGGTTAAAAAAGCAGCGGAACTATCAATGCTATGTGATGTGAAAATGCTTTTGGTTTTTGAAGACCTCAACGGAGAACTCATCCGCTATTCAACACATGGAATCTATGACCCAGAGGAGTATTTCAAAGACGCTTGGCACCATACTGAGCGTTCTTTTACCTCAAAGGACGTAATTTCAAAATTTTTTTCACCCAGCTCACCTTTGGCGACTTCTAATGTAGTACCCTGATTTTTTTAAAGTCAAGCAGTATAAGAAAGTGTTGGAGAGAAGAGAAAAGCGAAAGGTGAATTTTCCACGTTTCTTGATTAGGAATTCACTCTTTTTTAGGCCGAGCTCGGCGAGGCTTCAAAAGAAGAGAACTCTGACGAATCAGACGAAGAAGAGTATGCTCAAGCTTCATTTAAACATCTAAATGAATTAACAAATGATAGGGACTCTCCAGAACATAATGAGAAGCCTGCTTATAAACCCAAGCGTACTGCCATGAGCTCGAAAGCATCGACAAATGAATCAAACAAAAACGCCGAGCAAGTTGCTCCAAAGGAGGACATGAAAAGAGCCGGGAATCTTAACCAAAATGTAAATACAGTGAGTAATGCCAGCAACAAGCAAACCATTGTTCCTGAAGGCGTCTCCAATGAGCAGTATTTAACTAGCGATAGAGTGAAATTCGATATGCCCGAGAATTTCTTTAGGACGCCTCAGATGTTTGGGTTGCATGACAAACCGCCACTGGGACTTCCTAATCTCATGAACTCGGACTTTGCGTTGGATATGCGGTCTCCGAACTTCGGGTTTTTGAACGAGCAGTTCATGAAGCCGCAGATGATCCAGCAAAGATTGAATCCGCTTAAAGAAGAGTTTGGAGCCTCGCCTCCGCTGCATAATAATTTCTCGTTGAATGAGGCCCAGGACGCGTTCGCTGCGCCGAGAAACCGCAAGAGTTCGTTTGAGAATTATTTCCCTTATCTCCCGAACACAGGTGAGGACCCCAACAGCATGTGGAAGAAGATGGATGCGGCTAATAGCTTGAAGTACCGTCCGCCGCAGTTCCCACTGATGGGAGGTCATGGTATTGGAAATTTCCTTAATTTTAATGGCGGAGGCTATAATCAGGCCCCGTTTATGTTCGATGACACTTTTGGAGAGAATATGAGGTATGATCTTTCGCAGCTGGGAGATTTCGCAGTCGGAGAGATGCGAGGAGCGGATCCGAACAAGAAAGTGAAGAAAGAATAAATGAATGGATCGATGCTTTCAATTTTCGGAGTTTTATACGAGAAAATAGCGTGTTATAAAAATGTCATCATTATCATTTCGTGTAGGGGAATTTTTTCCTAAAGAAAGAGAGGAGATAAGATAGAAAGTAATTTGTATATTAATTTTCTATATTTATTCAGTGTTGATTTTGGAATTGAATAGCCTTTGCATGAAAACTTTAAATCATAGCCATCCTCCAATGCTGATGAAAGGCGCTCCTTTCTCTGTCTAGAAGAAAGCATTTTTCATGCAATGCTAAAATGATACCGAATTATTCTCCTTAGCCGGTTTCTTGCTTTCGAACTTCAAAACTGAATAAACTATGCTTGAACCAAGAGCTCATTGACAGCTCTATATTCCGATTTATTTGGATATATGCATGAGAAAAAGATGGTTGTAGCTGATTTATGAAGACTCTCTACATGTTTTTTATGATTAACTAGATAAAAAAAAACCTATAAAACACTGAGGAAACTACTTCGAAGCCATTATTGCAACAAGCATTGATTTCGAACAATGAAGAAAAGGTAGATACTAAAAGATTATTATCCAAGAACTATAGAAAGGGAAAAAAATTGGATAGAATTGGCAAAACTGATTTTTTCTCTCAGATCTGGGTGATATCCATCCAAGCCAGCAGAGGATACTGGAAGGTGCCGTTCTTTGATAATAAAACAATTTTTTTTTTTACAGAGTTGGTACATCCGAAACAGGAAGTAGGATAAATGATTTCCAGAGGTTGCTACGGATCGATCACCACCAAGGAGTTATTCTGTGGATCAATGAATGAAATCTCAGGTCACCCAGCACTTTTTTCGAACGCAATAGAGTGGAGCTAAATACTCAGATTTCTGGATGAATTACTCCATGTAGATGCCACCAAGAGTGAACAAAGACTGATATCAAGCTAGAGGACCCGAAAAAGAGACAGCTTTTACCAGAAGATCATTTGGAAATGATAAATCATGAGTAGGATGATTGAGGAATTAGCCATAAAAAAACTCATGCCAGGTGGAACCATCAAAAGAAAATCCAAGCGAGCTAGCTTAATCTGAGGCAGGTTGTCTACTATGGGTATGAAATTTAATTGCGGATAATCAAGCAGATAAGAGTCGAGCAGTTTTTAAAACGCTCTGATTTAAAGAATATACCTTCATTTTAAAGTTGGATTGTATCTATTTAGGGTTCGCATCTACAAGTAACTAACACTCTAGGCCTTACAGCGAAAATCAGCGTTCAACAAAAAATCGCCTCTACTCAGAGGTAGAAGCCAGTCAAAGCGTATCAGAATGTAATCCGTTGTTAGTACTTGTCTGTTTCTTTACATTTTAATTCATATTGCAATTTTATAACGTTGAATAAAATTAGTTAGGCTAATTAACATTGAACCCGTGCTGTATTTACAACGGAGTCTGAATTCCAACCACAGGTTCTTGATTTTCATTTGTTGGTCTGGAATGCTGTATTACCTCTCATTAGAATGAATTTGAATTCCTTAGAGCTACATTAAAATTGCAAAAGTGTCACGCATTATTATGGACACACCAACAAAGTATTTCCTCTCCTAAGGCCTACTTTCATAGAGATTCTTCTTCGGCACAGAGCTTTCGAAAACAAATTCCCAATTTCTCGCTTAGAATCTTCAATAAATTGCAAATTATTAAAAATCCACACCAGCTTCGCTGAGCCAATGAGTCTCAAGGTTCTATAATCAATATTAGTCTGTGTTCTCTCTGTTAGATGCCTTCTCATAAATATAGTTTCGAAAAAATTACCCTCAATTCAAGGTAAGGCCACCTATGTTGTTTTTCATAACCAAGTTCTTGAGTGTCAAAGTCTGCAATAAAAAATCGACAGAACGCTTCTTTTCAGAGGCCCTAACTTGAATTAGCCCAGAAAAACTTGCTTTCGATTTGTTTGTCTTCATTTTTCCTCATTTTCTAAAAAGATCAAAGAACTCGGAAAATCGAGTCACTTAATTTAGCACTGGAAAATTTTAATAAAACATTTAAATTTCACAAATCAAAATTGTGCCTTAATTTAGCGACCTCAACATGCTTGAGCTTAATGTCAGCCATATCCAAGACGAACTCAGCAGCCCGAGTCGGAATTCAGGCTTTGATTCGGCAAGGAGCAATCCAAAGCCGAGTCTAAATTTTATTATCACCAAACCTAATAACCGACCTCGCAGATCGGGTGAGCGAGAGCAACTCCAATTAACTGTACCATTAACTGTACCTCTTGATCTCCTTTCTACGAGCGTAATACAAGATTCTAAGTCAGAGATATTGTCGAAGCCAATGACAACGGAGATTTCATCTCCAGCGAAAAGTTTCTGTGACGGCAGTCCAGATTGCAGTCCGACTATACGTATTGCGAAGTCAGGTAGACGAATCGAGCTTGACTCGAAGAAACGACACTCAATTGAGAACGACTTTATGGGGATGATAGTGATGCAGCAAGATGATGAAGAGGAGAAAGAAGAAGAGAAGTCACCTCATCAAGAAGAGTCAAATAAAATTATTGTACATCCTGTAGTACAGGAAAAAACCTCTGCAATTAAAAAAGTCAATAAAATTCAAAAATTTTTAAAAAATAGATGGATTACGGCAGTCATTGCCATTTTTAACCTCTATGCCCTCTACGGCGATGATTTGAGGCTCCTTCTGTTCAGGAAATCCGCTGATCCAGCGTTTGGAGCACTCACGATTATCACTATTGCCTTTTTTTTAGCAGAGATTACCTTGAATCTCATCAGCATACCCAAATACAGATGGTCATTTTTCTTCTTCCTCGAGATCGTGTCAACTCTCTCGCTAATATTCGATATCCCTTGGATTAACGAAGCTGTCTTTTACCCTGAGTAATTAAAATCCTCTTGTATTTTTATTGATAAAATATTTTCTTAGTCCAAGGAAGAATACGCAAACAGCATTAGCTGACCTCGGCAAAGCTGGTCAAAAGTAATAAAACCATTTATTTCTCAAGCTAATTTTGAAATTTCAGAGCTGCTACTGCATTAAGAGTGTTCCGTTTAGTTCGATTTTTCAGAGTCGGAAAGATCTACAAGGAGCTGCTGAGACTCAAGCATCAATATGACATAAATCGAGCAATTAAAAAAGAAAAAAAGAGGATAGAGGAACAGAAACAAAGAGAATATAAACAAAGAGTCCTGGAAACGTTCAGAAAATTCGGTAATCGCAGAAGAAGAGTCGCGCCATTGACCATGGCTCAAATGCAATCGATTTATGAAGGGAAAATCGAACTTCCTTCTGGTTTCTTAAACAACATAAGAAAGCGTGACTCATTGAGTATTATTCGTCAGAAAGAACAAGCGGCAGGCGGACGCCGAGATTCATTGAATGGATTGATACAAAACCGCGCGAGCTCGATTCTCAGCAACAAGTCAGGGGGATCGTCCATCGACGCTGGTTCTGGTGGTTCTACCTCATTGAGTTCACCGGCGCGAAATTCGATATCGTCGGACGTTGTGTATTCTCCTGAAGGATCCGCCTCGAAGTTTCAATACTTGAAATCGGATCATCCGTTAAAACATATGAAAGTCGGAGGGAAATTGAGCGACTTGACAACCAAACGATTGATTTTTATGGTCATCCTTATGCTGATGCTATCGCCTGCCTTTGAGAGAGATTATTACATTCATTACCAAAGCGCTGGAACGTTTGCCACGGACGTTTTCGCTCAAGCTTACACAGACGACGTAGATAAGACCCAACTTCGAAAAATTTATGATGCATCTATCGCCGACCTTGCCAGCAGGCAAAATCCGCTTATCTATTTCAAAGTGCCTCAATTCGAACCTGCTTTCTGAGCTTCAGTCTCCTCGTTCTCTCTTTTTGGAGGTAATTTCGTAAGATCCATATCGATTGTATATAAATCGATGATCTCAGTCGTGCCTTTGAGGGCAACTCTATCGATTCTTCTCAGCAACTTCTTCAAACTATCAGAGCATTTGCTGTGGAGTCTACCGCTTAAGAGCAGCGGAACTCCGTATATTTTCGTTGCTGCTTCTAGCTGAAAAGCGACGTTGATATGCGGGGAGAGGTAGCAAGGGTCAATTTTGTACTCCGAGCCGACCACTCCTTCGATTGCCCAACCAAAATGCAGGCCCATGCCGATATTGACTTTCAACTTCTGAGGTTTCTCCTGGGGAGCGGATTGAGTAGAGCGTTTTTGGAATTCAATGCCTCGAAGGAGCCTTATGTAAATTTTCAAGAAAGCAATAACGGCGAGGTTGCAAGTGTTAATGGCCCTCCTGGACATCTTAAGCGCCAAATTACCCTCCTTCATTATTACGTGATCATTCTCTAAGAAGTTCCAGACAACCGAGAAGGCCTCTCGGAACAGTGAGCCTGGAGAGCCTTTATATTTGACGGTTTTTCCATGGATTATCTTCGCAAGTACGTTTACAAAAGAAACGACGTCCTCATCCAAAGAAGCAGTCAACTCAGAGAAATTTCTCAACCCACAGTAGCCGAAGAGACCCAGACGCTTGCTTCCTTGTTTAAACACATCGATTTCGTCCATCTGTTGGACGTTTCTTAGCAAAATTTCTGTGCCGACTTTTCCAAAACTAAGGGTTAGAAGAGCACTCATTTTTACAATTGAGTTCGTGACAGTGACAGTTTCCAAAGTGTCCTGCCTGTCTTCCTCGAGCATGTTCTTCCAACTCAGTGG
>ENA-UOTZ01001429-UOTZ01001429.1-compost-metagenome-genome-assembly--contig:-NODE-1429-length-16263-cov-15.911776_pt1 | contig 16263 bp, 9 predicted proteins | sample MGYA00238144_ERZ746983 | MGnify/ENA primary metagenome ERZ746983 (study PRJEB28759, sample SAMN06268863) | compost metagenome | isolation source: single cell | place: USA: California, Emeryville, Joint...
AATTTTTAAAAAGATATTGTGTTGAGGATAGATGCTAAACTTCGCGAGCTCACAGTTTGAATGGTTTTAGTGGCATGTGATCCCTAGGTCATCGTTTGCCAGCTCATACCCTTACTTTTTCCCCAGTTCTTTTTCAGAGAAGCTGTCCTCTCGTAAGTACTGGTTTTTTCTCTAAATTTACGACGGGATTTGCTTCTTCTCGCAAAGAATACAGTATATTGCGATATCAACGAGAGTTAGGATAGAATACCAGTAAGCAGATTCGTTACTGGCTATAACAGTAAAAGCAACTATTCTAAATCAGCTAGATGAATAGAAGGCTACATCCCAGAATTCGACTGATATAACAAAATCTTGCTCTCTAGTCAAATTAGAAGCTCTGAAGTCATTGATCAGCAAGTTTTATTAAGAATTACATAATTCAGATAAATTAAGTCGGAATACTGACTTGGCTTATTAAATGACCGACGACGAGTTTCGACGAACTAAAGAGGATCAAGTTAGCAAGGTAGTGTTAAGTTTGTGAACTTGGGACTTGCAGACCCTTTGATCGTGTTTGATTTTCACGCCATAATAGAGCCCTATTTATATCCAAGATCCGATTCGTATCAGTAGGTTTGGTTTATGAATTTACTTATCATCAGAGCATCTCCCTAAGGTAAGAACTTTTTTCGCATGAACTTTAGTATAATATCAACATAAATGCTATTTACACCAGTAATGAAATCCATAGATTGTCGACAAAAATCTGAAAGGTGGGCCAGGTTGAGTTCCTCATCATTGAATTTCTGCATCCAACAAATCCATACCTCTCCACCAAAATCAAGAAACTTCATTGTTGCGTTAGAAATTGCCTGCGAATCATCGATTTATTAGAGCAATCTTTAATTTAAATTTCAAACAAAGCAATGTCTTATCTTAAGAAATCGGACCGAAACTTTACTCCTCAAGGGAAGTTCACCAAGAAACCCAAGCAAGAATTGAATGAAGTAACCGAATTCGCCACACCATTCACTAACTGCTCTTCTTTAGGAGCAAAAACAAGAAATCAAAGAAGCATTCGACTTATTCGACACTGAAAAAACTGGAACCATCGATTATCATGAGCTGAAAGTCACAATGCGAGCTCTAGGCTTCAATGTGAAGAAGTCAGAAGTTATTGCGCTTATTAGAGAGTTTGATCGGGACAATACAGGCAGAATCGAATTTCCTGATTTCTATGAAATAAGTAAGCCAGTCTATTATCACCGAAATTAATTGCTGTGCAGTGACAAGAAAGTTCAGAGAAAGAGATCCCACCGATGAAATTTTAAAAGCATTCAAATTGTTTGATGAGGAAGGCTCTGGAAAAATCACACTGAAAAATCTGAAAAAAGTGGCTCGGGAGATGGGAGAAAATCTCTCCGATGCTGAACTCCAGGCAATGATTGACGAGTTCGATAAAGATAATGACGGATGCAGTAATTTTTTTATGAAAAGCAGCTATATCTAACGGATTTTCTAGTCAATGAAGAAGAGTTTTTGGGAATAATGAAGCAAACAAGCCTTTACTAAGATAAAATACAAATTTTTGCTGCATTAACTATACTATGCTGTGTCATCGCTCATATTATTTCACAATAACAACTTGAATTTCAGAGTTATCTTGCAACTTTCTAATTGGTGTTGTGTGACTAAACGCAATTTATGCAAATAATTATCAATATATAAATATATATCGAGTAACTTTCTAAGCTAGCTCATCTTTAGCTGTTTTCAGTTTTTTTCATGTGCTTCCTCTCATGAAAACCTAGTATTTTAGTTAGAATTTATTTCGCTCTTGTTCACGAATTATATCAACCTCTTCTATGGATTATTCTCATTTTTTATAATATCCACGATGAAGAAAATATCACTTAATTATAAACTTGTAAAGTAGGCTTACTTATTAATTCATCATTATCATCTCATCAGAGACACTATGCTTTCCTTTTTGTGGCTTTTCTGCATCATCAAGACTCCAAACCTTCACAGAGTCAATCTTAAGAGCAGCTTGCTCGCCCTGCCAAGTCTGTTGCCAAGTGCCTCGTGCATTCCAGAACTCATTAACTGACTTAGGCGAGGTATCAGTCCAAGGTTTTCCGCCTTGCCCATCAGGGAAATAGCCTGAAGTGCCACCCACAGCGAGATTCAAGATGAGATAGAATTCTTGATCGAAAGGAGCAGCGTTTAGTCTGTCAACCCATGGGTTGTCGAGGGACGATGGGAATTGGCCTCTGTCCCAGAAGCTTTGCTTCGTGAAATCAAGCTGGAGGACCTTATTGCTCTCGCTATCGATGTAAGTGTAAAGTCCATTTGCATCCCAATAGAGACCATAAACATGGAAATCATCGCCCAGGGATTGTGGATGCTTGTAATCTGCGTGGGTGAGCTTGTACCTGTTTTGGTCCCAGTTGGGTCCCCAGTGGAGAGTTGAGCCGAAGGCATCGTGGCCTCCTGATGGGTAGCTGGCATCGTTACCTCTGGATTCCATTATATCGATTTCGCCGGAGGCTGGCCAGTTCCCATAGAAATTGTATCTGGGAAGCATCCAAATCGCAGGCCAGAGCCAGTCACCCTTTGGCAATTGAGCTCTAACCTCAACTCTTCCGTATTTGAAGTGGAAGCTGTTTGCAGTTCTCAGTCTCGCTGATCTGATCGGGTTAATGACGTTTCCAGAGCCAGCTGCACTTCTTTGGCAGCCGTAAAAAGCATTGGATGTGCAAAGATCAGCTGGAGAACCTCCCCAGATGTTGGCCTCACCGTTGTTCAAGGTTTGAGTGCCGATGGCATCTTCAGTAAAGGTTGGCTTGATGTATAGGACACCGTTCTTGACGTAGGAGTTTGATCTGTTGTTGACATACCATTGGAACTCCCAGTTACCGCCACCTGAAAGAGTGAGTTCATGCTCCCAGGTTTTCAAGTCGAAAGAGTCAAAGTTGTCTTCGAAAATGAGCTTCTCAGCAGCTGACGCTGTGCAGACGAGGGCGAGAACGAGGATCAAGAGTTTCATTTTGATAATTCCAAGATAAATCTATTTTATTTAAAAATGAGGCTTAAATAACCGCAGTCTGATTATTCTTTAGTTTATACAAGCATCAAATTTTTTCAGAGGCTAGATTTCCAGAAAAGTAAAGGATAATGCCTTCGGCAATCTCTATAAAAAGATGATCGGGCTCAAGAAAATAAGCTATTTTCTTAGGTTCGATCGATCAAACAAAAAGTTGGAAATCCAAATATAAGACAGTGAAAAGCAATTGGCTCATGCAGAAATTTCCAACAGATTCTAGTGATCAATAACGCGCATGTTTTATGATCAGAAGGGATATTCTTGTATCTGAATGGTTCTTAGAAGATAGGTATTGAGACCTTCCCAATATCATTCAACACAACAAACTTTTTGTTAGAAATTGTGGAGTTTTTGAGATCTCAATAATTTTAGATCTCTTGAATTTTGGGTTTTCAACGCAAAAACGTGATCAACACTGGAAATTTTATCTTCGAGTTTTTGCATTTATTTAAATCTTATTGGGATCAGAATCCGAGCATCAAAATAATTTCCATGAAGAAAAAGAAAGTAGTAGCTCCTACTAAGATCTCAAAAGAGAAGAAACTGGTATTTGATGATCCGCCACCGATATTACCAAAACAAAAACAAGTTTTCGTGGAACCAGACTCGAAAATGCTCATGGAGCAGGCATTTGAAGTATCAAACTTAGCAACTGAGGCCAAAAAAGCCAAAATGTTCAAGCTTGCCAAAACTCATTTCGCTAATGCAGCAGAAATTATGCTTAAAGCCATCAAAGGTGAATAAATTAAGCTTATCAGTTGCTAAAAATAATTCTCACACAGCTGAACCACAAAATCCTTTGGCTTCTGAATGGAAAAACGAACTGCGAGCAACGATCTCTCAGGCAGAAGAATGCAATAACATGTTTAAAGAGTTATTAGAAGTACATTAGGCAGCTGAGATAAATTTTTGAATCAGTGTGTTTAGATCGAGAGGAAGGATAAATACAGTTTGGAAATATTGACTAATATCCTAGAAGACGCTCCGAAGGTCCGCTTTGAAGATATAGGTATATTTAAGCAGTTTGCTTTGACAAATCTGATTTAAAGTAAAAAAGCTGGACTACACGAAGCAAAATCAGCGTTGCAGGAATCTTTGATCTATCCTAGTTTACGACCAGATCTCTTCACTGGCCTAAGAGCACCACCAAAAGGTTGAATTCTATTGCATTTGAGACCCGATATTGAGAGATTACTTTGCTCTTTTCTTAGGAATTTTGCTATATGGACCGCCAGGGAATGGCAAAACAATGTTAGCTAAAGCCACTGCCGCTGAATGCAAATCATGTTTTATTAATATTTCTGCTTCCAACTTGGTCTCGAAATTCGTGGGAGATAGCGAAAAAATGATGAGAGCACTGTTTCGTGTGGCTCAGCTCTACCAGCCAACCGTAATGAGCTTTTGTTAATCAAAATAGGGAATCAATCATAACACATGTAGGTTATTTTTATCGATGAGATCGATTCTATTCTCACGGCGAGATCAGAAGATGAGAGTGATAGCAGCAGACGCTTAAAAACAGAGTTTCTTGTACAAACAGACGGGATAGCTGCTTCGGCTTCTGAACGGGTGACTATTATCGCAGCAACGAACCGGCCAAACGAGCTTGACTCTGCTGCATTCCGCCGCTTCGTAAAGCATATCTCCAAAAAGAAATGGCTTCTTATCAATTTCCCTATTCGATTAGCCAAAAAGAATTCTCATTGGTATGCCAGATGCCTCAGTTAGACTAAAACTCATTAAAAATCTACTAAAAAACGAGCCGAATGACATCGACGAAAAAGATCTAATAAAAATCGCTAATTTTTTAGACGGGTATTCCGCAGCGGATATCACAGCGCTTGTCAAAGAGGCGGCGATGGAAGCGATCAGAGAGTTAAAAGGCAACCAGGATTTCCTTGTCAACGCTTCCAAGCCGATGCTCAGACCCATCAATCGAAAAGACTTCGAAAAGGCAGTGCTAATGGTGCCGCCCTCCTTAGATCAAAAAACTATTCAATATTTCAAAGATTTTGAAACCAACATAAAAAAATAGCTTAGATACCAAGGAACTGAAAGCATTTTAATTCAGTTATTATTTCTTTTTGTCTGTTTAACCATATACTGTAAAGAACTTTGGATCTTTTCTAATTTTTCGACAATTTCGAAAGGTTTGATTCGATGGAACCCAAAAAAAAAAAACGGAATCTCTTATGATAGAAAATCACAGCTTTATAGAAATTTGTTAGGAATATGGTTTTGAAATATTAGTAATAAAAACGTAATCGATGCGTTTACTGACTCAGTACTCGAAAATAAATAATATGATTTATTCTCAATTTCCAAGCTAAAACCAGTTCAATGGGGTTTTCTAAGAAGACCAGTAGCTTCCAAGGTGAGTAAGATCGCTAGGGATAATGAATCACGGAGAAAATATTATGCGTTACTATGAGGCAATTATGAGCGCTAGAATTGAAAAAAGCAAGAATTTGCCACTAAAATGACCTTAGCGACACCACGATGATTAGAAGTGTTGCAGTGTGGTGCGAAAAAAAAATTTCATGGCGTTCGCTAGCGGTCTGCGCTATCTAATCTGCAGTAATAGTCTCAAGATTTCGAAGAATACACGCTTATATTCAGCTGAAAATACGTAATTTGAGTTGGAATTTCCAATTCGTTAGGATAAAATAAAATAATAGACTGAATCAGAAACCTTCTTTTTAATTCAGTAACGTGGTCAGGTTTTCGGCTAAGGTGATGCCTTAATGATCATTTCCCAATCAAAATTTATCTGAGTAAAGAGTGACATGGATAATACCCTCTCAGAATTTGTCGCGCGGTTCGAAAAAGAGCATTTAGACACTTTCGCGCTGGTCAAGCACAGTATTGCTGACCTTGAAGGAGTCTGTCTCCAACGGAACCAGCGCTGTCGGTCAGGAACCTCGATAGAAGAACTAATTAGGCTGGAAAAAAGGACTAAATCTCAATCATCTTCAAGTCTTAGCGGTTGTTTAGTTCTAACCACAAGACCAACAAGAGAGAACAGTAATTTGATGGACCTTGGTCTTGAGGAACTTCAAGTAGAGACTGAGACGACGTCTCCATTAGGTGCGAAAGCTGATATTGATAATTTTTTGGAGACGCCAGCAAGTTCAACTGATTCTGGAAATCTGCAAATGGAACCTATCAAGACCAAATCAATGTCGGTTTATATGGAAGGAGAGTACACTCCATCAAAAAACATCAAAATATCACCTCTCCATGAGAATTTTCAAAGCAGAAATACTGGAGGAGAGTCCAGCGAAAGCCCGAGCATGAAACCCCTGGGTGAGAAAGTGCCATTTTTTGCGTTAAATATCAAGACGCTTAAACTACCAGGTATTCATTGGTCTTTGATTAGAGCAATCTGATTGACTTATCTATCAAATCATTAGAGCATAAATCTATCATGGCTTTGGATCCGCATTGCTCTGTAAAAGGCCACAGTCCGATTCTGCGTCCAACACATTCAGATGTCTTAAACGTGAGGGCTGCTCAAAGTTCGAATTCAGAGAGCCCTGAAATCGAATCTGCAGTATCTAATGATGGAGAAAGAAGGCGGAAGCCCCTCCTGAAAAGACTCAGGTCTCAAAAAATGAGTGCAAAACTAGGTAAAATATCTTTCCGAAGTATCTTTTGACTCATATCGCCATTAATTCAACAGAGCTTGATGAAAATTTCTTTGAGGAGGATTTCTTATTGAACATAAGAGGAATCGAAAAAACTTTCTCGAATCGCAAGCAAATTTTTCAAAAAATAATGGAATATGTATTCACTTGCAAAAATTTCCAGGAAAACGCGCATAAAAATTATCCTCGGAATGAAGTTATCTATTATCAAGACGTCAATGCCAGAGCGTTATTAAAGAAACTCAAGCATTTGATTGACAATCTAAACCATGAAGGAGTCGCCGTGCAAATGCAGATTATTAATGCAAAGCAATGCTTAACCACGCATTTTGAGAAGTTTCTAAGAGTTTTAGGAACCAATGCAGAGTCAGTTCATCGTCTAAAGCAAACAATTTCATTAGATGAAACGGAAATAAAGACTATTTACGACAAAATCTTCAAAATTTCAACTCATCTAACCTACAAGAGTACGTCCAAAGAGGCCATCCGGAATGCGATGTCTTTTTTCCGCAAATTACTTCTGAAATTTCCAGCAGATCACTCAAATTCGGATGACAGAGCACCTGTTAACGCTGACGTTGACATTAAATTCATAACAGTTAGAAAGCTCGTTGAGAAAGCTACAGAGGCAGTTGATACGCTAATCGCAGAGAAACTCAAGCAGATAATGATATTAACTTACGATCATTTCATCAAGCCGTTGAGTTTGATGCTGCTGTTAACGAAGAGATATTATACGCCTCGGCCATTCGCAATGACAGATCAAGAATATAACATGTTTAAGGTACATCATTCGAACACGCGAAGAAAACGAATAATCGAACTGTTGACGTATTGGGTTGACCTTCGACCGAACGATTTTACGGTGAATAGCGATTTGCTGGCGCTGTTGGTGATATTCCTTGAGAGTATCTTCAAGTTTGATAAGGAGCACGCTTGTAAGAAGGACTTTCTGGAGCTATACCGAAAAGTAGAAAAATTAATCGAAAAATCGAAAGAAGTAACTAAGAAAGAGCTCATTCGGCCACCAAAGCAGATAAGGAGGCCACATACCATGGATATTTTAAGACCGAATGTGACAGCTTTCAGGAAATTACGGTATACAGCAGACGTTCTAAGAAATGGGTTGGCATCTGACTCGAGGAAGAGCTCAATTAGCAATAATAAATCCTCTTTTATCAACGACGAAAATGATTTCAATAGATCCCATACGAGGATGAGAGCGACTTCATTAATGAAAACTCCTTCAAGTTTCATCACAAGCAGAAAGATTACTAGCTACGATGCAGAAGGTATGCTTTTGACATGGAATACTGAAGAAATCGCGAAGCAATTGACTTTGATAGATCTGAAAATGTTCAAGAAAATCCAGATAAATCAATTAATGATAAAGCGCTGGACTAAACCTGCCTATCATAAAGAATGCAAGGAAATTGTTGATGCGATCCACCGGTTTAACTCAATGTCATTTTGGGTTCAATACGTCATTATTAGCTCTCATAATTCGTACCAACGCTTTGCTTTCCTCAATAAATTCATTGCTATCGCAGTAGAATGTCTCAAGATGCACAATTATGCAAGCTCTCATTCAATATTCACGGCTCTCTTGAGACTCAAGAACACGAATCTTTGGAAACTCACGAACAAGGACGAAGACAATTGGAAAGACCTTGAGGAAGTGTTCAATAGCGCAACTTTCTTCCAAGATATGGAAAACGTTTTGCGAAACAGGTCTCCGCCAGCAGTGCCTAGCGTTCCTTTCTTCACGAACAGGTTTTTCAGGTTGCAGGACAATGTGAGCTTTTTGATCAGGCTCGAAGGGAACAGAAAATACCTGAAATGCGTTCAATTGGCTCAGCTTGCTGAGTATTCATTGCTGATCAAGAAATTTCAGAGCAAGTCTTATGATTATCATAAAGACCATGAAATGTACACTTTTTTCAAGAAAGGGTACAAAAATAACATTGATATCGACCTTGAAAGTGAGAGCGCGGAGGAGATACTAAGGTCGATGATCATCCAATTAACCAATGAAGATCATTGTATTAACTAATGATGCCAATTAATAAGTTTATGGTTATCCTATACACTAACAAATGCACTGTACTTTTGACTATTTTTTTATAATAGTTCGTACTGTATAAGTGTTGGGAAGGTCCCACATAGATATCCGGTTTTTTTAATTCAAATAATTCGAGGTTTTTTACTTTTCTCGTCGATTCGATGAGTGAAAATGTTTGAACTCATTTCTTTGAATGTTGCTGTTTATATCATTAAACTGTTTGCAAATGTCTGGGTTAATAGTACATGATGAATAATTCAAGAAAATCCTACTTCAAAAATAATTCAAGACTCAAGAGATAATGAAAAACCTGAGATAATTCGCTCTCTAACATAATTAATAAACTTCATATTGATATATATATTAGTGCGTATTTTCTTACTGAACCACCAAATTGATGTGATTTTAAATAAAGAGCTCTTTTTCTTATTTCTCAGAGTCATTACATGGGTATATGATTTTATTCATTTAAATATTTTTTTCACAGTTTCTATCTAAACTTAACAAATCTCAATGGCCCTCTAAGGAAAGGATATTGTCTACACATATTTATGCCAAATATCAGTCTAAATATGATACTTCAATCTACCAAAACCTAGTTGTAGTTGTTTGGATCAGATGTTTTGAATTTTGATGAATTGTGCTATGATTCGCACAAACAAGTATGTAGGAAGTAAAAAAAAAGTGGTCAACCAGTTTCATGTCCGCATGAAATAATATTTAGTACGAATTCAACATTGAAAGTCAAAATTGATAAAGTTGAGTTGTATAGTCATTTCATCTTTCGTTTTTCAACAATGGTAGTTACTGCTATCATAGACAAAGACAACTTTGTCCAGATCAGGCTTCTCTAAGATCCCATTCTGTGTGCTTTTGTCTTCCTTCTTCCATCTAAGCAACAATTAAAAATTCGACCACAGTTTTTGCTACTTTTCTTACCCAGAAGTTTGGTCATTGTGACCATTGCGGAAGGAAGTTTGATATTCACCTTCTGCTCGAGAGCTTTCATCTCCTGAACCACTTGAATCGCTGTTTTGCTTTGAGAATTTCACGTCCATTTTTTCAAAAATAATTTTTTGTTAACTTCCTAAAATCTTGTCCTTTTATACGGGATTTTACCGTTTTAAATTTTTCTAATGCGTCGTTGACACGGCTTTGAATTTGTGACGAAATTCAGTTTAATACGCATTAAGCGTGAGTAACTAACTACCAACCAGTAGCTCAACGTTCGCATTAACCCTACGGCAAGACCTCAATCCAAGTTTAGAGCACCAAATGCCATTCAGCGACAATTGGATGTTCGGAGTTTTGGAATATTTTCCATGTGGAATTTCTCGCAATTTCGAGAAAATATACATATTGACGCACTAACACGACAAGCAAACTTTTCGGGTACGATTTTTTTAAGTGAGTTGCTATGGTGTGGCAATCAAGCGACTTAGATTTCAAATAGGGTTAGAGTTGAAGAGAAGGGAAAAGAGTCGGGATGGAAGAAAATGTGCGTTAAAAGTGGAAGGAGTTTCTCTAAAGAAATGAAAATAGCGATTTAAACTCACGTGTTCATAATCGTTAAAATAAATATAAATCGAACATATTAGAATAAGAAAAAATTGGATACTGAATTTCCGAAATATATATCAAATTTCCCTGGTTTTTTTTTTTGTTCGGGATAACAGTTTCCTTGCCATGTTTCTGTTTTTCCAAAATTTCCAAAGCCGAAGAGGCAGCCAGCCATCGGCTGATTGGTACAGCAATGGAAGAACAGTTGGCTTCTTGGTGAGTCTGAAAATTTGAGTTTGAATTTTAAACAACGTAATATTCGCAACGTCTGATTTTATGGCTCGGGAACGTTTTTGATGGATGAATAAGAAACAACTTCAATTAGTGATGCTCAAGTATGAGCTTGAGCAAAACAAAGTTGTGCGGAACCGAAAATAAAACGATGTGATCTATATGCAGGAGAGATGAAAGTTTTTGGCAAATGAGCTTTGTCTTCTGAAAGGAGAGACATCACTCTCGATTTCGCCGCCCTGTATTTAGAAGTCGAAATGAAATATCAGTTATTTAAATTTTTTCTGTTATGACATCAAATCAACCTTATTTCCATACCGTCTTGCTTCAGTTCATAGAGGAGAACGAATCATGTGGAGTTTGGCGAATCAGAAGTGATAATTCATTAGCCAATTTTCGAAATCTTAAGAATTTCCTTTTTTTTCGAAACCTTGAGCCAAATTACTTTTTCATACATCTAAAATTTTACCCCGAGTAATTAATCTTACTTTCAATCCAAACGACATCCACTTTGAAAATAAACCGACTACAAACCAGAGTTACATGTATTTCCTAATTGAATATTTCCGATGATGACCTGGTCTCGAGCTTCTCTTGCCTTAAGACCGACAGTTCACATAAATTCTCTTCAGATGATTTCAATGGAAGTTCAATTACCAATCATCCACTTCAATTTTATGTTTCCATTCCAGTCTCGAGCTCATAATTGGTTTAGCACACACTGCTTTGATTTTGAGCTTCAGTATTCAAAATCACTGTCACAGAGGGCTTTCTCTAGCTAAATTTATAGTTCTTCTTCCCTCTGTTTGCCAGAAGTAAATCTCTGATGATGCTTTCGAGCCAAGATTCTTCCTCTTCCCTCAACTTTCGCCTCTTTTCCTGCTGTTTTCATCGAGATAGTTTGAAGCTTGATTCCGATGAGATTTAAAATTTATCTAGACCGTAAGGAAAGGGCACTTCATTTTAGAAAAATGCAATAAGAATTAGATAAGAAATTAGTAAAGCATCAGTTTATTCAATAGATTCTATAGATCAGAAGAAAAATAACGAAATGATACTCCAAACAGAGAGTACTATCAGTTTAAGAGTGTCTCAATAGTGTATTGGAACATCTGTTTCTCATCAATAGTATTCGATTTCAATTCATCTGCAAGCCTTGACAATACACCGATTCCTTGTTGATCAACTATGAAAGTGCATCGGGCTCTTTCATTCTCGATCTCTCTTTCGAAGAAATCAATAATGACTAAACCTGATCGGATCTGGTCAGTAAATCATTTGTTGATTCACTTTTTCATTTCTGGTCACCAAGAAATGCCTGTATAAAAGGCTCTGAGCTCATTAATTATCAAACAAAGTCAAACATAAATCATTTCAAACTCAATCAAAGCAAAACTCTTATCTACAAATGACTGGATCTGAAAAACAACCAGCACCTTGCAAAGTTTGCTATCAATTCTATGGGCATCCTTCTACCGACGATCTCTGTTCGAAATGTTACAGGGAAAAAACCATCCAAGCCATTAAAGCAGACACTGCAAAATATTATGTCGAAAAGAAAGAGCAATCCTCTTCGAAAGAAGATGCGACAACCGAAGATAAATCTCTTGAAACACAACATTCAAACAAAAAAATTCAGGAGATTCACCGATGCACCACATGCAGTAAGAAAGTCGGACTTTTGGGATTCAAATGCCAATGTGGGTCGACCTATTGTCGTAATCATAGAATGCCCGAACATCATGAATGCACTTTCGATTTTGGAAAAGTGGGAAAAGAGAGACTAAGAAAAGAAAATGTTGTTGTTATAGCCGAAAAAGTCATTAAGTTCTAAAAATATTGTTAAAATGTCTGAATTATGAAATGTAAATGAGTACTTCAAATTATATTAAGTATACAGTATTATTTTTATACATTATAAATATATTACGCTGGTAAGGAACCAACGATTCAAACTCTGTTAATATTATAGTCTTCACAACCCTTTCTAATCAATATTGCTCATTATCGAGCTGATCCTAATTCATTCTTGATAATACCAAGTGTGGTGAGCAGAATCCCATAATTTTTTCATTAAATTTTTTTGTGATAACTGTTTCTTTTTATTTGTAGATGAGCAACAAAGAAATATAACTGATTGAGGATGAAAGAAGGCTCCTAAACTTTAACATGGCAACAACCAATCTATTTATTCAAATATTCATCAATTTGATTGAGTTTTCGTATCTCTTTCTCTCTCTCTCGATTTTTTTTTGTTGGAAAATAGTTTTCCGTTTAAAGAAAGCAGACAGAGTAAGCAGTACCTGGGAAAAAATAGAGATAGTTTTATGTAAGAGGCAGTACAATGTTTACTATTATCTTTGGTCTTTTCAGTATAAATCTTTTTTTCAGTCTTGATGTCCACTAATGCTATTGTCCTATCATACGATGCTGTTGCGATCATATCGCCACTTGGGCTCCATCGCACACAGGTGATCGGTCCTAACAACAAAAATTTAGGCCATCACATATATTTTTAAAGAAAATATTACTTTTGTGGACTGTATCGAAAATTTTGACAATCCGTGATTCTCTTTTGTCAAATATCTGCACTTCCTTCATAGAACCTAAAACCAATAAATTTCCATTGTTCTGACAAACGTCAATCGAAAATGTATAGCCTATGAGGAGCACAAGTGAACAAAGACTCAAAAAATTAATAACTGACTATCATCATCATCCCCAAGATGAATGCCACTGTCCAAGATGCAGGTTTGCTTCTCAACATCCAGAATATTGAGATAATGCCGATCATGCTTGACAAATAATATTGATTCTTCAGGATAAATGCTCCATTTAACACGGCCCCACTCATCTAAACGGTAATTATGAGAATGCATGAAATTTCAGTAGTGTCGAAAAATATTAGCAGAAGAGCAAAGATGTCTTGTCATTTGATAATATAATAAGAATATTGAAAATCACAGGTATACAGCAATATATTATTTACCATAATCTTCACACATGGGCATTTCCATATGGAAGCGATAACTACCAGTGTTCATATCTGCTATTAAGCAAATTCCGAAGTTGTCAATAGTTGCTGTAGTCTCTCCCGTAGGATTGACATCAATACCCGCTATGAAGTTATCTAGATGCAAGATGTCATTGGAAGGGGAAAATATTTAAATACCATCATAAGGAGCATATTGAGCGTGCCATTTTGATTTTCGGATGAGTTTTACAGTGTGACCGTCTTTCGAAGTGGAGAAATTGTAAAGATGATAAGCAATTTTCTTATCCACAGAAATTGCACCAAGAAAGCCTCTTCTTGAATTATAGGTCACGTCTCCATAACCAGACCCTAAAAAAAATTATATTACAAGATAGATTTTGACGATAATTCTACTGCCCGAAACTTCCTCAAATGCATATATTTTATTCACGTGTTCTTTCCTTGAGACATCAAATACTGCTAAGTTAGCACTAGATGTATCATAGGAATGTTGAGCAGAAACTAATAGTCCTGTGTTTGCAATCTCCTTCACGTGAGACCAACGGTTTTCTTAATATTGCATTGAGATTGGTTTGATTCAAATATGAAAAACTAAATACTGCCTTTGAGTTCCACTCCATCAAAGTTCGAATACTCCTGCATCGTTTCGAGTTCAATAATACTAATTGAATTATTCATAAATGAGGACCAGGCGAGTAGGGTTGGAGAAGGTATCTCTACTAGCCAAAATTAGACAAAGGTAGGAGATCAAAGCGTGAAAAATGTAAAAGCTCCATCAAGAATAAGTAAGAATAAGTGGGAAAAAGTGCTCGTACTATTTTTTATCGATCTTTTCAGGAGATCATCACTTGGTGCGCCTTCTTTTGCTTTTGACTCTTCAAGCACTGATTGATTTGTTTCCTGATAGTTATTTGGCTCGCCTTTTGAGACCATAACAGTGAAGATTTGACGATAACACAGAAAATAAATTTTATTAACTCTTAAAACGATCTTCAAATTTAGTAAAAGAAGAAAGTGGGAGTAAGTTCAGATCAGAAGTCAAAAAAGAAAACTGAGGCAAAGCAAATTTCTACAAAATTTAATATGATTGACACAAAGCCAGTCATTACTCGCCAGCAAAGAAGCCGAAAGTGATTTTCCTCATAGATGGTGTGAAATGGCTCGAGCGTCACGAAAGGAGACTGAGCTTACAAGAGAGAGAGCAAACAGTTAGCTACCATCACATCAAGGTTTAGGTTGGACAGGTTTCCTCAGAGGGAAAAATATTTGCTTCACCCTCAAGGACAGAAAGTTCACTCTTGGGATGCCTCGCTTCCATCTGCAACCTCCTTAATGATAAAAAATATGAGAATTTCATAAAAAATCACTGTAGGAGAAGATTTATTGATAGATTCTGAGTGAAAGCAGTTGCATTTAATTTCATATCAAAGAACTTCTTGTAATGGGTACATTTTTTATTTGTTCTAACTTTGAAATGATCAAATCACAAGCTATTGAAAATTTGGTATCAGTTTCAGTTCTTTCAATGGTGATCACTCTGTCTTTAATTGTACAATACTCGGAGAGAATGCCAGTTGAAGTTGAGATAACTTAGTTGATCATATATTATTCGAAGGGAGATCTTAAAAAATTCATGAGAGACTTTATAGTTTGAGCACTGATCCACCAATTTGGGATTAAGCACACTCATGAAAAAGTTGAGATCAATTTTATATTTTCTGTGAGAAGTCCTGCATTTCTCTACCTCAGAAATTGTTTTATTTTCAGAACCAGAGAAATCCATGATTATACTGTGATATATATACGGAAGAATCGAATATTATGACTGCTACAAGTTATCCTTCAACACTGTTTATTGTGACGAATAACTATTCTTCCAATGGTTACTTATTGCCTTACTCTCATTAGGTGATTATTGAATTATTGAAATGATTCTTTTCGAATGATGTGAACAGTATCCAATTGATCCATTCTAGAAAATTATAATTCGAGCATTTATTTCATAACAGCCCTATATTTGGAATCTCGTTAGCGTGAGTCCAATCGCAGTCGAGCTCATCGATCTCGCTGTCGTCGGTCTCTGAGTAAATAGTTGTCAAACATGAAGAGTCAAATATGAAAAAATACGCTTGAGTTTAACTCCATCAAAGCCCTCAATTTCTTGCTTTATTTCTAGCTCAGCAATACCCATCTTATTATTACCACCTGACGACCAGACAAGTAGTGTTAGAGTTGGAGGAGAAGCGAAAAATGAGAATTTCATCCGAAAAAGTTGATGATAGGTTTGGTACCAGCATTTCTCAAATTGTTAAGAAATTCATCACTTGGTGCATCTCTTTTTGGTTTTGACCCTTCAAGGACTGTATGAGTCGGTTTCTGCTTGTTATTAGATTTCGCTCTTTGGCAACATTGCTTTTTCACTTTGTTAATAACAGAAGGAAATAAAATTGCGATTACTAACCCCAAGACCAAGGTAAAAAACTTTCAAATACGTATGATATTTATGTAAAATAATCTCTTTTTCTGCAAAGTTAAAGATTCTTAACTTGAAAAATTATTCTCAAACCCCAAAACCCCAAAACCCCAAATTCATACTCATTGACAACAATCCGTGGATATCAATTGAGAACATAAAAAAAAAAAAGTTGAACATTGTCATTTATTTTCAATAATAATTTAC
>ENA-UOTZ01001431-UOTZ01001431.1-compost-metagenome-genome-assembly--contig:-NODE-1431-length-16241-cov-13.434175_pt1 | contig 16241 bp, 9 predicted proteins | sample MGYA00238144_ERZ746983 | MGnify/ENA primary metagenome ERZ746983 (study PRJEB28759, sample SAMN06268863) | compost metagenome | isolation source: single cell | place: USA: California, Emeryville, Joint...
TTGCCAAATCTGCCTTTATTTTTTTCTGAGAGCTTCAAAATGACGAAATTGCTGACTGAACTTGCAATAGACTTTCTTCTTCTTTAGAGCTTGATCTCAACTGCTGTTCTAAAGGGCCAAGGAAACAAAAAAAAGAGAAAACAACAAGTCCATTCTCATTTCTTGTCTAAATGCTAGCATTCTTGCTTTAGCTAGAAATTCTAAATCGGCATTTATGTTATTGAGTTAGCCATTCTCCTGTCAGAAACATTGCAAAAACGCATGGTGTGATAAAGACATTCAATCTTTGCCCTATCATGGAGGTTTCCTTTCAAATTCCAAACATAGAATTCTCGATCGTATGTGCTACAGCGAAGGAATATGATAATGCTCCATCAGCCTTTGCTTGTTGTAGCTTGAGAATTCTATAATTGGAGTTCGAGCTTTAAAATTTACAGCGTTTGTTTTTGTTATGACGCTTAAGTGCCCATAACTCATATTTTTAATCAGTGCGTAAGGATTTAAATTACGCTATAGCAATCAAAATGAGTTACCTTTAATAGGTTTTAATCTGACAACCATAAGTTCAAAAGTCAAAAACAATTTAGATAAACTTAAACTTAACTGAGATTTAAAAAACTCTTTTGATGAAAGCTTTCATTGTGAACTTCACAATCCTTTCTGCTATCGTCTCATGCGTGTACTTCCAAAGACACGCATCAGAGGGTGGTAACTTCTTGGAAATTCCTAAAAAAATCGCTGATGCGGTTTCCCATACAGCAAGATTGCTTGCCACTACCACTCCACCAACACCAACCTATTCAGAGCAAGCCTGCGCTAACATCGAGCTCAAGTATAACGCATCCGAAGCCGGAACAATAAGTGCTGCTCTGTTCGGTAGTTACCGATCGGAGAACTACCTCGAGACCAACATTATGAGCAAAAGCTCAGGCAGCTGGGACTTTGTGAGCTACGGAATCTCGTTTATCCCACTGGTGGTCCCTTGGTTCATCCTTTGGTTGATCGGTATTCTCATTTACATCGTTCTCACTTGCAATCAGTGCTGCATGGTTGGCTGCTGCAAAAGTTGTTGCACTGGCTGCTGCAGATGCTGCAAGAAACCCAAGAACGACAGAAAATGCTGTAGAATGTTCTCGGGCGTGCTTGCGATGATCTGCGCTTTGGGTGTGATCGCAACTAGTGCTTCAGGAATCGTTTTCGCCGGAAGGCTTCCTGAGAACTACCAACAAACGAGTTGTGCCTTCTTCAAGGCCCTTGATTCTATTGAATACGGAAACGCCTCAGTCAAATGGGCAGGCATTTACTACACAGTGAACAATATGACCACTCTATCTTCGAAATTCACAAGCTCGTTTACAAGTTCTACCTACGACAGTACTACACCACTTGCGACCTTGACCACTGCATCGAACGGCGTGACTACCGCTTTAAACAACCATATTACTACATACTCAAGCGTTGTTGTTGACACTGCCAATCCAAGTGGTGGATCCAACACTGTCGCTCCTGATATTATTACTGTAAATTTAATTTTTTTCGCTTCTTGAATTAATTTATTGTGATTGTAGAACCTGGGACCTGCAACTGCTTCCGGAACATGGACAGGAATAATTGAAGCCGAGAGAGCCTCGAAAAAGACCTTAGCATCTTCAAGTGCAACCTCCATTCAAACTAACTACGACAAGATAAAGAATGATCTCTCGACTTATCAAGGTTACATTGATACCGCTCTCTCCAACATGGATGGTTTAAATACCCTTATTACTGATGCTCAAGACCAGACCTGGAGCTGGCTCAAGGATGTAAGAGTTCTATCATAGACATCCAACTAATAAATTTTAATTTCTTAGGGAGATAACATCGTTTCGAACTACGTGAAAAATGCTCTCCTTGGAATGTTCATCGCCGCCTTGGTAATGGCTTTCCTTACCTTGGTTTGTCCGATTTTCGTCTGCATGTGTCAAAAGAAGTGCTGCAACTCCTTGATATTCGTCGCATGGGAGTTCTTTTCGCTTATTATGCTCATCGGTTTTGTTATTGGAGTGGTGTCTTTAGTTGTTGGAATTATTGCCACACAAGGATGTGATACGATGTATAAATCCATCACAGTAGAAGGACACATTAACAGCATCACACAGTTTTTCAGTTCAGCTGCTGACTATACCCAATACATTAACACTTGCCTCACTGGCGATGGAAATATTACCGAAACGATCGGGATCAAGGATGCTTTCAGCACTTTAGACGCCATCAAAACCGACATCGATGCTGCGAGGCCACTTTTCCAGAGCACGAACGGTGGAGTCTCTACATCTATCCCTCTCTACGAAGCAGCTCTCACCAACACAATCGACGGAAAGTACCTGCTTGTTTCGAGTACCTCTAACACAGATGGTACAGCTTACAATCTTGCAGCTTTGAACAAGCTTTCAGATTACACTCAATCAGGAAGCACTCAAGGTTGCTCTGTGAGTCGGGATCAATGGGTGATGAACACAGTGAATTGCACGTACTCGTATGTTTGGGCATCACCAGATGCGAATGACGCGAATTTAGGCTCCCCAACTTGTTTAGGAGTAGATTCGTCAGTATCCACTACCGGCCGTTATAGTGGCAAATTCACCTCATGTACCAGCGGAATAGAAACTTCTTTAGATGACCTTAGACTGAAAATACAAGATCAGTACAATGATGGACAAAGCAAGCTTGGTACAGTCAAAACTCATCTTACTACTACCGTTCAATCCGCCTGGGATACCTTTAAAACTGCAATCTATGGCGTCACGGATCCAATCGAAGCTCTCGATGGAGATATCAATTCGGTGACAGCAATTGTCTCAGATCCAACCGCTGGACTTTACAATAACTGGAATTGCTCATTTTTCCATGATGACATGGCCACTCTCAATTACGCCATGTGCTCAGGTTTAGTCGTCAATTTCTATCAAATCACTCTCGCAATGCTGATTATGGCCACTTTCGCTTCTATCGGCTCCTTATTCCAGTTCTGCTTCGCCAAGTACATGAGAGCTGTGATTGAAGAAAAAGAAAGAGAAGAGAAAGAGAACAAATCAAGAACCTAACATGCCTCTCAAAAATACTCATCTTTATTATCTTATTTTGTAAACAAAATTTGATAAGGTTTCACAACGTCGGAATTTATATTCGTTTAGATCACCCTTGAGCTTTATTATTTTATTGTCACGCTCCTCTGCATAGTTCTGACCTTTCATCAAAAGCTCTTTCAAAAGAATCATAAATTTAATAAAACAGTCACGAATTTTTTTAAGCTACCCACTTGGGAAATATTAAATTAATAAAATCCTATAAAATATAGGTTAAATGAATTGTCAATACCTACCATCGAGAGAAGAATCGAACCTATCTGAGCCCACTAATGAGTTAATCATCAGGAGGTCTGCCTAATCTTCCTCAAAACACATGAAAGAACCTAAATTTAGTGCGCTACGAACTTCATAGCCATGTTTTTTTGAATTCACAATTGAAATGCAATAACAAACAAGTAATTAACTGCGCAAACAATTAATTATTTTTACAATTCAATGATTTGGAGAAGAGGTTTGCTAACTTCATTTTCATCTGGCTGCATTTGTTTATCATCAGTCTGCGTTTGAAGAGCTTCACTGGTATGTGTTTGCTGCTGCTCTGGCTGCGTTTCTTTGGGAAGCGGTTCATATTCTCCTCTCATCTTTCTAAAATTCTTTTCACCGGTTCGAGTAAAGCGCTGTATTATCTTATAAAGATTAAGCCCTCGGGCCCAAGCCTCGACCGGGGCTCCTCCAAGAATTAAATCGTATTGGCCATTAAAATCAGAAGAATCCTCTTCATCGTCCTCTTCATGAAGAAGAACTCGCTCTGTGTTATTCACAACGAATTTTGACGCAGTGTCCCCCTTCAAAAACATCGTGGACCTGCGAGTCGGCGACGCGGATTTTTTCTGAAACATTTTATTAATCTTACTCATCATAATCTCCCTTGATTTCTGCTGTTTGAACTGTTTCACAATGTCGCCTTTGTTCGTAATTTGATAAAGCATTTTATCAATAAACATTTTCTTGAAATTGCTCTTGTTAACAATATTCACGAAAGGCAAAGGCTGCGCGTCTTCCTTTTTCAGGTAGGGATTAGTGATGTTATTGTAGCCTTTAACAGTCTTCTTCTCAAGCCAATCAATCTTTCTGCTGATAGTTTCTCCTTCTGTTTGCGTCTTTTTGAAGATATCGTCACAAGCGCGACACAAATCCTGACCTCCTTTCCGCAACGCGCTTAAATCTTCATTCGAACGATTAGAGAGGACAGACCTTGCTCTTCTATTTTCTCTCGGAGGTGTGGTCATAAGTACGTTTTCGTCGGCTATGTTGGTTAGTGATCCGACAGCAGGAGTGAAAACTCGTGATACTGTCAACGATTTGTCTCTTACTTTGCCTTTCTTCCTACTTTTTAGCCTCGCAACCAAAGCTTTTTCAAAATTAGTTTCTAAAGCTTCGCGGTATCTCTGCGCATCGATAGTTTCGAGAAAATGATCATTAGTCAGTTTAACTTGCGTCTTCAAGGGAGTCGCGCTTACTGTACCCTGCCGAGTTTGCTTCTTTATCTCCAAGGACTCTTTATGAGGAATTCTACGCCCTACGGATGCTGGCCTAAACGAAGCAGCTGTGGACATCGGCCGAAAAGCAGTCGCTGAAGTGCTCGGTCGAAGCGCAGTCATTGACGAATTCGGACGAAATGCGGTGGCGGAAGAGTCAGGACGGAAGGTAGTCTTAGCACTCGAATTAAAGTTAATATTTGCCTGGGAAGCGCTCATCGGTATATGCCTCGACAATTGTGACTCATGAAAATTCGCGCTTTGTGAGACTCTGCCTTCGCTGGTCGAAGCTCTTATCTTCCGAAACTCCTTGCCAGCGATCGCTAAATAGTGATTGCCATCTTTCTCATAGAGTTTCTCGAACTTTTTATCATCTCTCACGAATCGCCTATTCACGCCGTTTTGAAAGTTATCAGGCGCTTGTCGAAATATGAGATTTTGCTTGAGAAAATGTGTTTACGCCTCTCTGCAAACTGAAGGAGTTCATCCTTTATTCGATCTTCTCTCGAAACTCTGTCTTGGGCCTGCTTTAGCTTACGGATTTCTAAATCAGAAAGTCCAGCGCTCCGAAACGCTTGGCTTTCAACGAGTCTGAAAAGCCGAACGACTTCTTTCTCTTCAGTTTGGTTCTCGAGGATCTTCCTCACCTTTCTATCTCGGTGTTTTCGGATTATCTCCTCAATGATCCGCTCTTCTGGAGGCTTCTGCGGGACGGGCTGTTTCTTTATCTCCTCTAAAATTTCAGTTCATGATAAGACCGAAATCACAGGTAAAAACACTTGCCTTTCACATTTAATAGTTCTTGGACATTTAGTTTTGGGTCTTGTAATGTCTGAGTTACAAAGAATTCATCGATTTTCTCGATGTGATCTCCCTTATCGGCCACATCCGAAATTTTTTGAATCAATGCCTCGTGATTGTTCCCATTATCAGCAGATTTGTTGTCATGGATAACCTGTTTCAGCTGATGCATTTTGTAACTTTTATATAGATCTGTTAGCTTATCGTTGCTTATCTGATCATGAATGAAGGTCTTGAGAACGTGGTTTTGATCTTTGTATGTTTTCTTTTTATTTACGATTTTTTTGGTGTCATGTCGGTGGTGTTTTTTCGCTCTCTGCTTGATTTCTTCAAGCTCTTCCTCGAGCTGGTCTTTGATTTTTTCCATTATTTTCGGGTCTTTTGACTGCTTGTCCATACCCTGCATAAGTTCCATGAGTGCGTCCTTTTCAGAAACATATCCTCCACCATCTCGCATCATGATATTATTAAACTTTTTGTTGATGAACAAAGCCAGATTTCTTTTCGCTGTCTGCAGCACACCCAAACTTTTTTCGCCCAATCGCAGGTTTTTTTTCTGGATTGTTTTGCGAATCATAAACGCACTAGCTGAGAAAGCGTTCTGCTCCGTGAAGTCCATGTCTCCAAAATCTTATTTTATGAGTAAATAAGTTTATTTAATTAAGACTAACGTTTTATTATTTTTATTGCAGCTTTCTGCACCAGAGCTGGATTCACTTTCTTTACTATTCATTTGAGTTGCTTTCAAAGGAAAGCTTCATAGAATCAATGATTCAAAGCATCAGGCGGATAAATCTCTCGATTTCATTGAGATCGAAGAAGTGAAGAGTTTTTCAGACAATTTTAAATGAACGATGATCGTGAAGCTTCGAGCTAAAAAAAAAAATTCTTTGAAAGGCATTATCACTGTTAGTATATTAATGAATTTCTAATTTGCTAATATAATTCTATGAAAAGAAATTTGAAGTTTGGTATCAAGCTGGCGATCAAGAAATTCATTTTGATCATCTACACGAGATAAAGCGATCTCACTAAACTCAGCTGATTGAGAAGAAATTTTTTAATTGTAGGAAGAATCATTTTACAATCGCTTTGTTCAGTCTCTTATGTATATAATTAGCTAGTAACTTCAATAAAAGCTGTCTAAGGTAAGCTTTGTTTCGTTTACAAAGAATCGAGAGAGTTGAGAACTGGAATCAGTCTGTATAATATTTTTCTCTTGCTCGAAGCATCTACTAATTAGAATTCTAAATGTTAGTTTGTAGGTAGTGCAAATATTTTAGAATTTTTATGCTTTGATATAGAAGTTTCTCATTTTAATACATGTGTAGGTAAGTGTGCATCTTTCCTCTCATTCTTATTCAATTAATCTTTCCAATAACTTGATTATTCGCAAATCATTCATAAATTCTGGATGCATTAAGACTCATTTAATATGCAGGAGGACGGGTTTCGAGTCCTGTAGTTGGTTTCTTATTATTAGAGTGCAAAATATAGTCTTCAACTTCGAATTGGCTCTTTCGGGTTCCATTTTTCTTGGTCACGTTTGCGGTAACGTTCTTCTTGGAACCGTTAAGGATCTTTCTCAGAGTTCCGAATCCAATTGAATAGTCTTCAACCTCATCAGCTTCAAAACCGTTCATTCTGGTTCCATTTCTCTTGGTCACATTTTTCTTAGTAACGTTGTTCTTGGACCCATTAAGAATCTTTCTGAGAGTTCCGAATCCAATTGAATAGTCTTCAACGCTATCAACTTCGAAATGAGTGTTCTTAGTATTGTTCTTCTTGGTCATGTTTTTCTTCGTGTGGTTCTTGCTGTTGTAGGTTGGGAACTTTCTGAATCCGAAAGCATAATCTTCAAGGCTTTCAATTTCGAAATGACTGTTCTTCTTAGTGTTGTCCTTCTTGGTTTGATTCTTCTTGGAGTTGTTTCGGAGTTTTCTGATTCCGAAAGCATAGTCTTCAAGACTTTCAACTTCGAGATGATTCTTCTTGGTATTGTTCTTCTTGGTCTCATTCTTCTTGGTATGGTTCTTTTTGGTGTTGTTTCGGGTTGGGAACTTTCTGAATCCGAAAGCATAGTCTTCAATGTTCTCATCTTCGAATTCTCTGGGTTGAGGCGCCTTCTTGAACCATCCCATTATTCTGCCAAAGAATCCAGGCTCGTTGGTCTTGTTGTGCACGACTGAGAAATCTTCAACTTCTTCAATTTTTGGTTGGTTCAATTTCTTGAACCATCCTCCGAGTTTGCCGACGAGTCCCTTGCCAGTGTTGTTACGGAGGAGTGTCCTGTCCTTTTGGGTCTTGTTACGGGCAAAGAATTCAACAACGTCGTCAGCGAGATCATCGAACTTGTTGCGAGCATTGTTGGTAATCGTCTTGAGCATGCCCCACCACTTAGAGATCTCAGTCCTGGTATTGTTTCGATCTCCAATAGACTTTTTCGGAAACTGAATTTCCCTGTATCCTTGAGAAGCAGCGACTGCGAAGAGTGCTACCAAGGCAATAAGAACTAATTTTCTCATTTGATTTGGTAAAACTTTAATTAATTTTCTCTCAGAAATTCGCAGTTTTAATAGCTCAAATCTGACTTCAAAATGACAAATCCATTATCCAGCTAAATGCTTGATTCAGAAAACGGAGGAGTTCCATGAGCAGCTCATTTTTCTGGTAGACTGCTCGTTGAAGTTTTAGTAAAAGCTGAGGAAACTCAGAAATTTTTGAATGGCTCCTGAGCCATTTTTAAAACCTGATTAGAACGAAATTATCTTTTGCACATTGACTTATAAATTTCCTTAATTAAGCCTAACGGTTGAATTTTTGATTTTGAGTTATATTTGCTATTGGGTGTCACACCTACATACTTTCACCTATACACATTTTTTTTTTTGGATTTGCGAAGTATATCATCATAGAGAAAATGTGCTTTGATATTCTAAACCAAGTTTAAGGAAAGGCCTCGATATTTTTGCAGAAATTGAAAATAAAAGATTAAGAGTGAAAATGATTAAACTCTCTGCTGACGTTGATATCTCCTCTCATTAAATAGGTTGAAAAGCAAATATGTCTCATTGAATTTGGAAAAAGATAAGAATTTCTGCCATTTTCTGTAAGTTTATTTGCACTTCATCTTGAGTCAGGTGTTGAATAAGAGGAAATTCTGTATGAGCTTGATTGTTCCCTGTACTCTAAGATGATAGGAAGTTCTGAAACTGTTGATAGAATGATGCATGATGAGTCATGAGATTGGGTGTCAATCTAAACGAGATGTCAAATCTAAGTTTAATGATACCTACACAAATCGTCTTTGATTTTCATTTTGAGAATATTTTCATTTCTCTTTAATAAATTCTGATATTATGCATCTGTTACGTCTTATTCAATAGATTGATTTACCATAAATCGGTAATTCACACATTAAAGATGAAGATACTACTCAATTATTGAGGTGGGAGGCTGGATCCGAGGAGTCCTGGAGCTGGCTTCTTGTTGGAGTTCCAGGCGAGTTCTTCAATTTCCAATCTGTTCTTGTGGGTTTGGTTCTTCTTTGGGGTGACGTTCTTCTTTGGAGTAACGTTCTTCTTTGGGGTTTCATTCTTCTTTGGGGTGACGTTCTTCTTTGGGGTGACGTTCTTCTTTGGGGTGACGTTCTTCTTTGGGGTTTCGTTCTTCTTGGTGTGGTTCTTGGTGACGTTCTTGGTGTGGTTCTTCTTTGGAGTGACGTTCTTCTTTGGGGTGACGTTCTTCTTGGTGTGGTTCTTTCTCACAGCGAAGTCTTCGGTGCTTTCAGCATCGAATTCATCGAAGAATTCGTATTCTTCTTCCTCTTGGGTTCCCTTCTTGAACCAGCTGGAGAGCTTTCCGAAGAAAGTCTTGTTGGTCTTGTTGTGGGTTCTGTTTCTTCTGGTTCTGTTGGTCTTGTTGTGGGATCTGTTGTGGTGGGTTCTGTTGTGGGTTCTGTTCTTGTTGAAGGCAACGTCTTCAATTTCATCAACGAATTCGTATTCTTCTTCCTCTTGGGTTCCCTTCTTGAACCAGCTGGCGATCTTTCCGAAGAAAGTCTTGTTGGTCTTGTTGTGGGTTCTGTTTCTGTGGGTTCTGTTGGTCTTGTTGTGGGTCTTGTTGTGGTGGGTTCTGTTGTGGTGGGTTCTGTTGTGGTGGGTTCTGTTTCTGTTGAAGGCAACGTCTTCAATTTCGAATTCTTCCTCAACAACTCTGGTCTTGTTGATCTTGTTGTGGGTCTTGTTGGTCTTGTTGTGAGTCTTGTTGTGGGTCTTGTTGTGGTGGGTCTTGTTGTGCTTGTGTTGGTGGGTTTGTGGGGTCTTGCTGGTCTTGGTGAAGAATTCAAGAACGTCGTCAAGGAGTTCATCGAATTTGGCGTGGATCTTGGCGGTGACGTTCTTGGTCTTGTTCCAGAAGTGGCCAGTCTTGTTCTTCAACCAGTTGAATGGCTTGTGGATTGGGTGGGTTGGCTTAATGGAGAAGTTCTTGTGGGTGAGGTTCTTGAAGTGGGTTCTGTTTGGTCTGAAAGTTGAGTTCTTTCTAAGGGAAAGATCCTCAATTTCTTGGCAGGCAGCAACTGCGAAGAGAGCAGCAACTAAGGCAATAATAACGAGCTTTCTCATTTGAATTTTGTAATATTTTGATTATTATCTCTCACAGAAATCTGGAGCTTAAATAATCGTATCTCCCGAATAAAAATTTAAAGTCGTGATGCGAATTAGATCTTGAGTCACTGCAAACTTTGAAATTTAAATATTGACAAACCCTTCTAATTCGTTGCAACCTGACTAAAAACTTCGAGAATTAAAAAAAATTCGTGCGCATCTTGAGCCAATTTTTTCTTCATTTTCAAGAAAGAATTCAGATTATAACGGGCTTCTTTGAATTATTGCTGCTGAGAAGCGGTTAGTCCGACCACTTTTCATGCTTTTATCATCAAATAACGAAGCTTTGGCTTGAATTCGGGTGTTTTAGAACTAAAATGAAGCAAAAAGATGGCAAATTTCTAGCATCCATCCGAAAAAGATTTACGCTGCAGCCCTTAAAAACTGGGCTCGAGGGACTAATACCATTCAAATCAGAGTTGATAAGCCAAGTATTGAGAAAATTGAGCGCAGAGCTAACAAAATTTGCGGAATTATGAAAAAGGCTTGCTGTTACTTGAACAGATCTTTTAGGCTTGGCCGTTATTGAGTTGTTCAAGAAGGCAATCTAGACTAATATTGATGAAAAATGATGTATATTTGTATGTTTTTCTGAAGGAGACTCTCTATCTGGACTATTACTAATAAATAGAAAATTCAAATTTGATGAACCAAGACAAGGCAAGCTAATTCAAATCCAGGTTATCTCAAAAGAGCAACCGCAAATCCGAGGCAAGGGTGGGTCAATTTTTCTCAATTTTCTTCGAATCAACAGACATCACGTGCAGTCTAATATCGCTTAAAATCACGTGTAAACAAAAAACACAAGAAAACAACGGCAACAGTCACACCGTACAGAGCGAGGTCTCCATTCTTTGTAGTAGATAACGATTTTCGTGTCCTGAGGAAATGCTATTATATGCTGTTGACAATTTTGTTGAACTTTCTTTATAACCTGTAAAGTAATTTGGTCAGAACCTCAGAATAACTCGTAAGACTCTCCAGGGCAGCTGGTTTTATCTCTCTTAAAAAACGAAGAGCAAGCATTTTCTCATTAATTAATGTCATATTTTTGAAGACAACGTCTATCAACGATCATTGGAAGTAATTACTAAATACTCAAACTAACTGTTCAAGAAGCCTGATTCAGACACGAGTTAGCATTGTGAGCACGTATTTTGCAAAATTTTGCTAATATTTTGCGCATTGGATTGCTGGGTTCATTCTTCGTATCGGATTTAATAAATCCTTTCGTTTTAGAATTCCGACTTGAGTCGAATTGATCTTGATTAAGCCTGCGTCAGGAGAAACAAATTTTAATAAATTGCTTTAATTGGAACGGAAGGTAGACCATTGACATCCACAAAGAACTCAACCAATCCGTTCAGTCAGTTTTGATCTCGTTTGGCAGGAAGAGAACTTTACGTGATGCACCAATCTATTGTTGAGTGAAATCATTATTGAGTTTCGTACAACATTTACTAATGGAGTAATGCAGCACTTTGCTAGTAGGAGACCACGGAAAATATAGGATTGAGAGAAATAAAGGCACACTTCAAAATAAGTAAAGAAATCCTCCCTTCAATAAGAATAGACCGTTCCACAGCGTTGACCTTGGCTTCATCTGTAAAATTACGACTTGTTAGGTAGTGCGCAACCGTTTTCAGCATTTATTCAAAACTATAAAACTTAGCGAGAAAGGCAAGCTCTAAACCTATAATGTTGTAGTAATAGAAACACATAGATTCATATGTTTTGATCCTAGCCTCTGCAGAAACCAATGGATAGCTCTAAAATACAGTCAAGAGTTTTAAATACGTACCAAGTTAAGGAGTTGAGCACTAAATATCTTAGTTTGAGAAAGAAAGTTTTCACTTTTTCTTAAGTGCTAAATTTTTAATTACTTTTTTGCATTTATCATTAACAAGCTATAAAATAGTTGTTTGTTGAGGAGAAAAGCAGATAAGACCTAATATCAGAAAAATTCCTTTTTAAAACATCAAGAACGGTCCACTGGATATTATGTTGAAAATCAGTAGGAGTCATACAAAAATACCAATTGTTTGATCGCAAATGATGTTGCTTCTATCTATGTTGATAATTCCAAGGCAAGAAATGAATACACCATTCCGAAAGCCTCGCTGCGTCTCTCCAATAAGTCAAATAGTAGTAACAATACTTCATCTAATTGGACTTAGGTTATGAAAGTTGAAATCTCATCCTCTTAGGTGAAGAGAAAAATTATAAAACAATGCAAAAGAATCTTCTGATGATGAAACAGAATGTAGTGGGTTTACCCAACTACTTTTCATATTTTGGGTCTTACTTCTTGGTACGTCGAGAGAGAAAAAAAAAGCAATGAAGAAAGCAAATAAAGCTCAAGAGCATTTTCCTTCCAATAATCAATATATAATTGAGAGTATTGACAGTATTTCAGTGGAACAAAGTGAAAAGAAAAGAAGAGCACACAATGCCGTAACGATGGCTGTGCAATTCACGAAGAGTGTTTTTGCCTTGTCAGGAAAGAATCACCCCTCCCCCTAAAAAATATATTATCCTGCAAAAAAAAAAATGAACTCCTGATCCAATCACTTCGGTTAACCTGGAACGTTGTTAAAACAAAGGAGGAGAGATTGGCATTAAGTACCATGGAACTCTTTGGGATTCGTATCACCTGGTGCACCAATGTCCCACAAAAATTTACCTTGCTCAAATTCTAATTTATCGCTAGGCCTATGCTCAGGAAGCATGAGCTCCATCATATGATGGTCGTTCTTGTAATCGAACTCATCGCAATTTTTTTTCAGATTTTTGAAACATGTTGACAAACTCTTTGCAAATAAATTCGTTGCTTCTCTTAAAGACTTTATCAAAGGAATTTCGAGGAATGTCTGCGCTTTCAGAATTTGAGACTTCCCATAGTTTCTCATGTTCGAAAAACTCCAGTATTTTCTACAACTTTTGTTGCCTGGAAAATTTTCTGTGAGTCGTGATCAGTGCTTTTTGAAACTACGAAGATTGTTACCTTGATTGCTGTTTTGTAAGATTTTCCTATTGGGGGTTTTTAGTCTCTGCTATCAAATTAGCTTTCCATCATGTGATAAGGAAATATCACTTCGACGGCTACGAGCCTCTTCCAAAAGGAATTCAAATTTTGGCCTTAGTACCCTTACATCATCACTAAGGAACTTTTTTTGCCGAATCCATTGAGGAAGGATTAGTAGAGATTGAGGGACAGAATTGCCATTGAGCTCCTCATTAGAATAATATAATGATATGTATCATGTGGATACAAAAAATTTAAATCAGCTACGAGGATATTTTGTTTCCAATCTAAAAGGCCTACCAGTGAGAAGGATCGATGACGGCAAAAAATTTCTACTTAGCTCCTACTTTAATTACCAAACGAGGGTGATTTACTTTTTCTCTCTCTTTTTCAAATTTGCTTAATGAATCAAGCTGACGGTTTGTTGTATTGTCTTTTTCTTCAATATATTTCAATTATATTCATTGTCCTTCCTTCCAGATAATCTAATTATCCTGTGTGAGATCTAGATAAAAAGTTTGAATCTGTATTGAGAAATAGAATCATGAGTAACAAAATCCTCGCTCTGTTGGGAGATTTTCCATTTGACCCCAACGCATTAGCTGCAATTGCAGTAGCATTCACCTGCTGATATCGCTCTTCCATTGCAATATCCCAAGACAGAATATTGTACAAACTATTATCATTACGGTCATATGATGAGTGGAAGACTTTCGATCGGGACTACATGTTTGTGGATATATTAGACCTATGTTCGTTCTTTTGAGCGCGAAGTCCCTATGAAAGGAAGCTTTTTTAAAGAAGCTTACTGATCGCCTTGAACTATATTTTGAGTGCCATCCTGACGCAAGTGATAAAATCTTTTTTTTCATAATGAATAATCATAACTAATTTTTCAGGCAAGCCTTCTCCCAAATCGAATCTTACCAGTAATTAATAAATATTCGTTTCAAGAGTGACTCACATTCTATTACTGTCCTAAAATTCAGCTATGCTGCTTTGACTCCCAAGCAGTTCAAGCTTCATTTTAGCAAAGCTGCTCAGAAATTTTCTTTCAAGACCAGAGAAATAAAGCATCTCAATGACTATGCACTTTCAATCAAAAATTTCCTCTTAAAGTGCTCCTGCGTTTGGAAATTGAGCCGTGTTTCCAAATTCAACTAACGTTCAACTAGCAGCTTCAATAGTTTTTTTGAATCCTAACACTTCAGGAAAAAATGAAGATCCGAATAGAAATTGCCTTCACAAAGGTTGAAACGAAATATTTTATCTTAATAATATTAAACAATTTTTCAGAGTTACTTGGTCTTCTATTGAAAAACAGTAAATCTTATGTCCGATAGCAATACTGAACTCTGGTTTTAGCTGAATTGAAACGGTAATGATCAGTAGTATTCCAGTCAATAAAATCAGACTAATGGAAAAGAAGACAACTATCTCGAAAAAATAAGTAGTTTTAATTATCCAGGAAGAATTTTCCTGTTCTTAATATAACGCGACAAATTCTCCTAGCGCAACTGGATTGAATGCTTTCGAGAAGTATTTTCAGAACTTCTTCACTTTTAAATACGGCGTGGTTTCAGTTATAATAAGCAAAATTACAGCTTGAATAGAAGAAAATGCGAGCAAAAACATTTTTATTTCTTATTTTATTGGGCCTAGTGCTATCAGTAGGATTAGCTCGGTCAGAGTCAGGTGCCAAATCTGAAGATGGTTATGAGAACGAAGGTGTTGATATAGGAGAGGAAGGAGAGAAGAATGATCAGAGTCGCGCCTTAGTAGAAAATGATGGAGAGTTAAAAGATGATGGAGGGTTTGTGTTCATACCTCGTCAATCAAGGGACAGGAGTGAAGATGACACGATGGATGGAGACAATGAAGAGACCTCGGAGGAGAAAAATGAGCAAGAAGAAGAGAACAATGAGGAGGAGGAAGAAGAAGAGCAAGGCGAAGACGAAGATAGTCTAAGCGAAAGAGAAGAAAGACTAGATGAAAGGGAGCAAATGCAAAACGTGAGAGAGCAAAGACAGAATGAAAGAGAGCAACAACAAAATGAAAGGGAAGAAAGACTAAATGAAAGAGAGAATATTCAAAATGAAAGAGAAGAGATACAAAATGAAAGAAATGAACTGCTAGAGAAGCAGAAAAGTCTCGTAGAAAGAGATTTCTTTCGAGGTGATTATCGTGGCAGGAGAGGATATGGCATGCGAGGATTCGGCGGCCCGAGAAGATGTGGCTATGGAATGAGAGGATGCGGTTGTGGCATGAGAGGATACGGCATGCGAGGACCATTTGGAGGCATGGGAGGGCCACCTGACATGAGAGGGCCACCAGACATGAGAGGGCTACCAGGACCAGGTGGAATGGGAGGGCCACCTGATATGAGAGGACCTGGATTTGGTGGCATGGGAGGACCGCCTGACATGAGAGGGCCACCAGATATGAGAGGACCTGGCGGTAGAAGAGGATTTGGTGATTTTGGAGGACCATCGGATATGAGAGGACCATCAGATATGAGAGGACCATCAGATATGAGAGGACCATCAGATATGAGAGGACCACCAGATATGAGAGGACCGCCTGATATGAGAGGACCTGGCGGTAGAGGAGGATTTGGTAATTTTGGAGGACCACCAGATATGAGAGGACCATTTGGAATGGACGGACCAGGTGGCATGGGAAGACCTGGAATGAGATTCAGAGGACCCGGACCGCGCAACTTCGATGACTAATTTAACAACAACATCTGAATTTAGTGAATTAACTAGAAAGTAATAGCTTTCACAATTCATGCTTGAGAAAGATGCACAAATAGTTCTATATTATTGATTATTCGTAGACTTTCTAATTAAAGGGTCTGCATACTTTATAAGACTAAATAACACAATTTATCATCATCCAACTCCTAATCTTCCTCCTTTTTGACTTAAACTTTAAAGCAATCCCTTATAAAATGAATTACGGAAATCTACCAAATCAGCTTTGTCAGAAGATACTTACTCTGTGAAGCGTAATACTTCGTTGATGCTTCTCTCAGAATACTTGAAGTTTACAGAGTAGATTCTCATGGCTTTCAGTCTCTTTAATAAGTTTTTGAACGCCACAGCACTTTAATAGTTGCATCGACCGGGTTCAACAATCG
>ENA-UOTZ01001432-UOTZ01001432.1-compost-metagenome-genome-assembly--contig:-NODE-1432-length-16235-cov-5.117279_pt1 | contig 16235 bp, 3 predicted proteins | sample MGYA00238144_ERZ746983 | MGnify/ENA primary metagenome ERZ746983 (study PRJEB28759, sample SAMN06268863) | compost metagenome | isolation source: single cell | place: USA: California, Emeryville, Joint...
TATCAAAGTCGGCAGATGTAAACATTGCCTACATGATCAAATTATTGCTAGAACTCAAAGCTAGAAAGAATATCTCCATTGCTAGCAGCTTCAGAGACCTCAGCGCCCGAAGCTATCTGAATAAATGGACAAGAGGACCACATCTCCAAGTTCCTAAGAGGAATAAATCGCCCTCTCGTAATGACAGTGCAAGAATATTGAGACAGCCAAGTTTGCCAATCTCCAAAGGCCAACAAAATCCGCTTACAGTGATAAATCAACCAAAGTCGCCAGTTGCCTACAAGTTGAGGACTCCGAAATTGAAATATTCAGAACAACACGACAGTAAGTTGGATGAAAGTCGATTGCCTCACAGAAAGATGATGAAATATTTGAACGCTAATGCCGACGAGACGATCGAGATACACAAACATCAAGAGCTGCTAGATACAGTCAGGGTCAATCAAGATGACGACATTAAGAAAAAAGTAAAAGTCATTACTCGTCGTCGTGCATCTCAGAATCCTGCCCTGATTAAGATACAAGACACTGCTGCTGAGCTACAGCAGGAGAGCTCGGATACAGTAAAAAGTGATCAACTTCCAGCTCCTATACGTGAAAACTTTTTGGATTTTATTGTTACGCAAAAAAAACTGAAGGCGGGGCATTTCGGTTCTTAGTGAAAATTATTAGAAGCTTAAGACACTCTCTCATTCTCGAAATATATGGATTTAATAGGATTCGGTCTCAAAGGCTAGGTGTAAATCGTTGAATGAGTTAGGCAAGCCTGTTTCTATTCAACAGTTTTATTTGATGTTTGACTTTTTTCAGTTTGAACAATTACATTCATTATCAACGATAAATTGAGAATATGCAAACATTTCGTGAAAAAATTTCAGAGTTGATTTAATTCTTACCCCTCAAGAATTCACATTTATTCGAAAAAACAAAGAAATTTCCAACAAACTTACATAGAATGTATTATTATTTTGAGAAAGCGATACAAGATGTGCCCAGGTATATTAAATAATGCAACGCGTAAACAGATTATATGTCAGATTTCGAAGTACAAAATTTTGAATGATCCTTCAACAATAGAAACAAAGAGTTCTCTCATTCGGAATAACTCCTAACTCTAATTTGACTGCCTCATTAAAAAAGTATAAGAATTTACACTCTTTGATTTGAAACTTTGAACTTTCAAGAAAGAATTCTGCTGCTATGCTTTGTTCTGTCGAATGACTATTATCTCTGGATGAGTTTTTCTCCCATTTTTAAAAAAATCATGAATACAATGTGATTAGATTATCAAGCTTCAATTTTTTTGATTAAAGAGAGATTTTTCATTAAAATACTTTTAGTTTTGTGGTTTTATTGTGTTCCCATTGATATAAAAGCACATTTCAGATGAATGATAGATTAATTCCTTGAGATCTGTTGCTGATAAATAAATTTATCTCTCAAATTCATAAGATAAAGGTCATCGAGTATGAAACCTAAGGGAAAAACAAAGAGTTTGTATGTACACAAATATTGAAAAAAATTTTAAATCTTCAATTTTGATCAAAATTTAATAATTTCGTTCCAAATCCAAATTCAGCAACTTTTCTTCGTTTTTTGAATCAATAATCTCATCTATGAAGCAAATAAATTCATGTCATGACGGTATCGACTTCATAGGATGACCAAGAGAAAGGATTCTAACAACTGCAATCAGAGAGCAGTCTCTCTTCAATGTTGATGCTTCTCCTTGAGTTTTGCATTTTGGTATTCTTGTAACAAATTTTATCATCTTTTTCAAGCTTCATTACTCTCGGTTTCAAAGGTTTACCTTAATGTTTGAAAAGGTATTCATTTGAAATATCTTTTTGAGAAAATTGCTGTTTTCCATTAGTAAGTTAATGGATCTCCGCTCTCTGAAAGAGAAATTTTGTTTGGGCTTTTTCATCCAATAAATACTTATTATCTCAAAAATACCTTTTCTTTTGAGACCATCGATTATTCATCACCAGAGCGTTTTGATTCTAGGCAATTTGGAGGCCTCTTCTAACCGCTTTTCATTTTACAGACAAACTCTTAGTATTGGATCTATTTTTGAGATCTCAATCTCTGATGAGATTCAAGATTCTTCCTAAAGAATCCGTCTCTTTGATGAATGAATCTTCTGCTTGCTAGGAATTCATAAGACTTGAAAGGCTTTTTCATTTAACTTTGGCCTGGTAATCGAGCATTCTTTTTGTACTGTAACTTCAATATAGAAAATTAAACCTGAATTAGCATTCTACATCTAAAGAATTAAAGTTATCGAAATTCTGAAAAGGAAAAGAAGCCCCACAGAGAAGGGTCTGCCACCATTGAAAATCAAGTAAGTCCGACAGAACGCTCTCTCGTTGCAGTTTGGGTATCAGATCGAGTCTAGTTTCTCCTCTGAAATCATCAGTCGATGATAAAGCTGCTCGAAGGCACAATAACTTCATCAAATTGCAACTGAATCTAGAGGACAGTGGAGTGGTCTAATAACACATGAACCACTGCCACGAGTTAAGAGCGGAGCGGAGCAGAGCAGTGAATGCTCCTGATTATGAGATTCGTAAGGGAAAATCAGATTCGAAGAATGATTCTAAAATTTCCAGGAAAAAGAGATGACCAAACATGTAGAGTTTTGGACATTAAGGATAGCAAAAGTTCATAATGTTGAAAATATTGTGCTAATGCAAAGAAATATAATTTTAGTTGAGTAATCTTGAATGTAGTAGATTAAATTGAAGCGTGAGAGAGTAGTTATGTTGAGAAGGATATGAATAATAACCCATCAAAGTATACAGAAGGCATCCATTAATAGCAAGATTGATTGATATTTTAGGATTGGCTGAACTTCTTTCGGTAAGGAGGTGCCTCTGTCTTAGAAATATATATTTCACAAAGGTCGAGAGCACAAAAGCTTGGTTTAGTAATGAACAGGTGGCTGTGCTTCTGTTGACTTGATTTAAATTTTTCTTTTGGAAACTTACAATAAATGGCAAGAATTTATTCTGTTGCGGGTTATGTATTGGCAACAGATGGGTTTAGAGTAATTGCGAGATAATTTGACATTAAAGGTATTGAAATTGTAAATAAACTTGATTCCTAATTGGGTTCATTACAATGGCAGAGCATCAAAGTATATCAATAGCGTCAAATAAGGGTTCACCTACAGATAAAACACATAAAACAGCAAAATTCTCGATAAATCTACGGGGTATTCTGTTGGCTTAATTATTACTCTTTTAGACCTCAAACCAGTAAGAGCTAAAAATCATCTCAACCATTTCCCGTTTTTGTGTAATTGCGTTTTATAATTCTTTTTTTGCTACAGCATGAGTTTTAGTACCTCCACGATGCTCATACTCTACTGTTCAGCTACAGCAATTGAAAGCAGAAATTGTAAGGAGTAACCCACTTCCAGGCCCTATACGTAAAATTTTTTGGATGTTATTGGGACGCAAAAAAAGCTAAGAGCTGGACATTTCGGTTCTTAGTAAATATGAGCAGAAACTGAAGCCAATAGACCTTGGAGTATTTGGATTTAAAACGCTCGGATCCAAAAACTAAGTATGAATAGCTGAATCAACTCTAAAAAGCCTATTCTTATTCAATAATTTTACCTGTGAATTAAAGTTTAAAGCGTTGAACGGGTTTTAATGTTGTTGCAGTTACAATTTACTTATTCCAAAGACAGAGCTCTTCAATAGTTGGCATAGAAGACAACTTCTAACTAATTCTTGTATCAACAACGACATAAGCGTTGTAAATCTCGAAATGAATCAGATTATTCCACTTTCAGCGGAATCCAACTCAGAAATAATAAAGGTATCTTGCTTTATTTTAAATTCAGATCTTCCGAGAAAGGAGATATTTCTATAAAGATGGTGCTTAGAGATAGACCCACATGAAGGAGCAAAAATAAACTACGTCCTTCCTACCGCTCTTGGCCTTGATAGACTATGAGCGATAAATGGCATCTTTAAGGGTGGACGTTCGAAATAAGTCTATTTTCGGTGAAAACTCGGAAGATAGAGATAGTTGATACGATTTTTGTTTCTGAGTGTTAACTTGCCCTTTTTCAAGTTCTGAGTTCCAATAAAGAAAAATGTTACAAGAGGCAAAGATGATGATGAATAAAGGACACTCTTTTAAGCAATTTCTGTGAAGTAAGAATTGCTCTTCACCTATTAAATGCTCATCTCTCTTAATGATTTTTTTATTAAATAATCATCAGGTAGCATAACAATAAAACTTTGTGTTTATTGTTTGCAGTTAACTTTTGGTTTATTCTATCTAAATTTTGTAGTTTTTTCTATAAAAGCTTATACAACTAATTAAATAATGATGAGAGAATGAAAACGTTTTAGGAAGGCTCTTATATTTTCCTTGATCTATTTTTCATTAAAATGATCACATTGAATTTGCTCAACTATTCTCTTTCTTTATACTTCACTGTTACTTCGATTAAGAAGACCGTTGAAGCGCCCACTATTTTCATCCAAGCCAGACCATCCATAATAGGATGATAGAGAAAACTGGTGATTCGAAAGCAACAAACTCTTCACGAAGACTATCCTTAGAATTTTCTTTCTTTAATCTTAGAAAGAATTGTATCATCATTTTCAAACATGATTAAATGAGTTTTCCTTTTTTTTATCAACATTCCCGCTCTAAAACTCGGTTTTTGGAAAATCTATGTTTTCTGATTGCTCGTGACTTGATATCTCATTCGCAAAGGAGAATTTGTATCCGAAATTTGCAATCTGTTGAATTCCCATTGCGGTAAAGATTCTTCTTCCTTATGAGAGCATATATATATACTCGTCTCTATCGTAAGTAGCGCATTAATTTGATGAGATTAAAGTTCCGTTTCTAACCATTTCTTTTAGTATACAAGAGTCATTGTCTTAGATCTCTGTCGTCGAAGAAATTAAGGGTTTTTCATTAAATTCATTTCCATTCCTACCATGATGAACCTACTGTTGCTCTCAAGATTACGAGACTTGGCCAACCAATAAAAATTACGTATTTCACTTTATCTGCAGCATGCAACATTTAAACTGAATTAGCATACTAAACCTAAATAATTAAGTACATTAAAAAGTACAGAAGTCTTATTTTTAAAAATTCTGTAAACCTGGTACTTGAACTAGCCTTAAATGGTCTCTCGCTGAAGTTAAGTAATAATTCGAGTCAATTTGCTCCTAAAGCTAAATTACAAGATAAAGCTGCTCGAAAACCAACGTGCTCATCAAATCGTAACGTAAACAAGGGACAGTTGGATGTTTCAATAACTCAGAGCGCCTACCACGAGCGAAAGATGACGCCAAGCAAAGAACAGAACCAAAGACGAGAGTCGTAAGGTAGCAAAATACAGATTTGAAGATTAATAGTAAATTCTCAGCGAAAAGAGGAAATCAAACCGGAAGAGCTATGGTTGAAGGAAGCGTTTAGCACTCTTCTTCATAAACTCATCCAATTTCGAATACTTGACATGACAAGAAGTCCATAAATGTTGAATATATAATAAATTCTAATGTAGTGGAGTTTGAATGAAGATAAGATGAGTAGATCTGTGAGAAAGAGATGAGAATCAATTCATTTTTTCACGAGTATCCGCTCAAGTAAAGCCGTTCATAGTTGCTGAGCTCCATTTAGTAGGATTTGGTAGATTAGCACTCAGTTTGGAGAAGAGAATATTATCTACAGGTAGAGAGAACAATTAGTAATGAAAGGCTGTTTCTGCGAGGCTTGTTTGTTTTGTTTATTGCGTTATTAAGTAAAAGCAATCAAATGTAGATGGCGGGAATGCAATTTTCTTGTCAACAATGAAAAAGCTGACTTAAATACTATATATCAAGGCAGTAGTAAACTTACTTCCAACATTCGTAGACGATAAAGTATATATATCCAAATTTTGTGTAATGTAGCAGGAATGGATGCTCAATGATCCGCAAGAGAGGCAATCATGCCTCTTAAAATAATCGGAAAGGAAATTTGTGAGAAGGCAACTTGGAAATTTTAACACAATTAAATGAACGTATTTTAATTTAAGTCTGTAGCCTCAAGCTCAGCTGCTCAAAATTAATTAATCAAAATGAGTCTAAGCCATTCGGGAAATTTCTTCCTATTGCGCTTAACAGCCAAACCTGGCAATAGCTCTATAGAGAAGAACTATACAAGAGACCGCAATTACCTATGCTCGAATTGGAGCAAAGAATTTGAGCAATTTAACTTGAGAAATATGGGAAATTTAATCATATTCATTAATCCCTCTGAGCTTAGAAACTATTAAAGAGTTTTATTTAAATCCTCGATTTGCCAGTTTATTACCACAAAATGATCCGTCTGACTTTATATCTACTCTTGCTTGGAGCAATTCCTTTGTCGAGAGCTCAATTTAGCTTATCCGGGCTAGGACCTACCCCAAAATTTAGGTTTTCCTTTGATACTACGAATAGTGCCTTTTTCATTGAGCATGTCGGTGATAGCTCTGGATATTATCGCTTTAATGGCATGAATTTTAACACAATGGCTCTTTCAGTTCATTTTTACCCGGGACCTGGCTCTGTTCTCATCGAACCAGATGTATCTTTAGTGCAGATACAAAGTAATCCGGCTCTCGTTCTTACTGGAAATAAAGTCAATTACAACGCCGGAGGACCTGAATGGGCTTGGGGATCTCCAATCAATTCACTCGGCGGCGTTCGGTCTTTCTATATTACTACAGAAGGCCAAACGTGTATCGGTATATGTAATCAAGCGACAGTAGACTCAGTTTTTTGTACGGATATGTGTCCATATCAACCTTGGATTCAAACAGGGAATCTTGGATATCCATATACCAATTACCCATGTGATTCTACGTGCTCGAGCGGTAACTGCTATGGTCCTGGACCAAATCTTTGTTGTCACGCATCCTGCAAAACATGCTGGGGTCCTAGTAGCACTGTATGTTCAGAATGTACTGCTGGGAATTTCTTACAACCATCATCCACAACCTGCTCGAATTCGTGTCCCACAGGTTATTGGGGAAATTCCGCTACCAAGACTTGCGATGCTTGTCATACTTATTGCGCAGCCTGTACTGGAGCCACCAGTACTCAATGCAGTTCATGTAAAACTGGTTACTTCAAACAGCCGGCTCCCAATGCAAACACTTGTGCCTCAACCTGTCCTTCAGGATATTATAAAAATACCGGTACCAATACATGCAGCTCATGTAACGTGGCATGCGCGACATGTACAGGTGCAGCAAATTCTGTTTGCCCAACCTGTAATGCTGGCTACTTTTTACAACCATCATCCACAACCTGCTTAAATTCATGTCCTGCAACCGGATATTGGAAAAACTCTGGCACCAAGACCTGTGACCTCTGCCATTCTTATTGCAAGATTTGCACGGGCAGCAACAGTAATCAATGTAGTTCATGTAACGATGGTTACTTTAAACAACCGGTGCCAAATGCAAATACTTGTTCCTCAACATGTCCAGCTGGTTACTATAAAGACACTTCCTCCAACATTTGCGGTGCATGCGATACAGCTTGTGCCACTTGCACAGGTTCGTCGAATAGTGTCTGCCCTACTTGCAAGAATGGATATTACTTACAACCATCATCAACAACCTGCCTAACAACATGTCCTTCAACAAGTTATTGGCTTAACTCTGGGACGCATACCTGCGATCCATGTCATTCTTATTGCCAAATTTGCACAGGCGCAGCCAGCAATCAATGCAGTTCATGTAAGAATAATTACTATTTGCAGCCTCCATCAAATCCAAATACTTGTTCACCCACGTGTCCGGCTGGATACTATCAAGATACCTCTTCCAATAGTTGCAGTGCATGCAACACTGCATGTACAACCTGTACCGGACCCACAAATACCGACTGTCCTTCCTGCAATAATAATTACTACCTGCAACCATCATCAACGACCTGCTTGACCACATGTCCCTCAACAGGTTATTGGCCTAACTCTGGAACGCATACCTGCGATTCATGTCACTCTGCCTGTCTCACATGTTCTGGATCTGCTAACACCGAGTGTAGTACATGCTCCACAAATAACTATTTACAGCCAGCCCCAAATGCGAATACTTGTGAGTCAACTTGTCCTGATGGTTATTTCCCAAATTCCACCACTAATCTTTGTGATGCATGCAATGGAGCATGCGCGACCTGTACCGGCCCTACAGATACGGAATGTCCTTCCTGCAATAGTGGTTATTATTTGCAGCCATACTCAACAATCTGTCTGACAACATGCCCTACCACACCTCAATATTGGCTCAACACCAACGGAAATATTTGTTCGTTCTGTCAGCTTATTTCTGGAGGAAGCGTTTCTGTAAACCCATCCATAGGTGGTATCCCACTCTCAACCTCCTTTTCTCTGTCTATTCAAGGATGGACTCCCAAAAATGGAGGGAGCTCTCTGCTTTATTTAGTCTCGTACTCGATTAATGGATCAATCGAGAATGCCGTCCTTATTTCAGATTTCTCTTCGGTCACTCAATCATCTTTTTATCTGCCCAACACCAGCTACCTCACGATAATCGTCACTATCAAAGAAGTCCCATCTGGTTGCCTCACGAATATTTCCACGCAAGTCTCCTTATCAACTCAGAGTGCCTCATTTGAAACCGCGCTGACTACAACTACTACCTTTGCCCAGACTGTACTTTCAGAAGTTTCCACATCCTCAATCAATATACTTGCTGGTCAGATTTCATTGATTGATTCCCAATTAGCAGGTAGCTCGTCAGAAAATGGTAACTGCAGTTTATCACCCCTTGTTCAGTGCAGCAATCATGGAATCTGTAATACTAATCGAAGTATGTGTGAATGCTACGAAGGTTATTATCTGGCAGATTGTAGTATGACTGAAGAGGAATACAATCAACAGTTGGAGTATCGACAGATTTTGGTGAATTTTGCATCGAGTGCGCTTCTCAATGCGAGCAGTTCAGCTGATATCAACACAATAAACAGTGTTCTTCATCTTATGAACGTTCTGACTCAAGATCCCTTCCTCAACAATAACGCCACACTTCCAACAGCTCTTGATTCTGTAAAGACTTCCATTAGCATGTTAAAAAGTCTCTCCAGTGGTGACAATCTCACAACTGCAATAGAGAACATGGTGGGTATTCTATCCAACGTTCAAAACCAGATTTCTGCATCTGACTGTGCAATGGCTACTACTTTCTCATCCGAAGCAACAAATCAAACATATCAGTATCTCGATGAGCTATCAAATTTGATACTTCAAGATTTATCTGTCGGTCAAGAGAACACTATCAAAGCATCCAATTTGATTCTTTATTCGGCCTCTGTTGATACCAACAATCTTACAAATTTCACGATTGCACCAGATAGTGCCGTTCCAAAAATTACATTGGGAGATTTAGTTGGACAGAACATTGCTTCTAGTTCAGTGGCCATTACATACATTTATTCCAAGAGCAAGGATGGCTGTACGAATAATCCAAAACGGGATTTTGTGATCGAAGTCAAAGACGGTTCTTCGTTGCAACCACTCCAAAATCTCAAAATTCCTATCAATGTGTTTTATGACGTTTCCGTTTTTGGGAACATCAGATGTCCAGAGCCAGAATGCCAAGAGACCAAGGATGCCGGTGGTAACACCGTTTGTTCATGCAATGATATTTCAATTTTTGATGTGAAAAGCCAGCTCGCCAAAATATATCAGAATTCACAGCTGAGATACTTGACAATTAACAATTTGTTGGATATTTTTCGCAATCCTCCATATACCAAGTGGTCGTTCTGGGTGATAATTGGGTATTCGATTGGGCTCATAGTCACATGGATTATCGTTAATACTATAAATAAGAATTACTGTATTATCGCAAAGACCAGAGAACGAAGGAAAACACAAAAATATAAAAACTTTAACTTTTGCAAGACCGTTTGCTGCATTTTCCTAATGGCACATCCTCTGGTTGGGATTTTCGTCTACAAGGATAGAGCAATCAGCAAATCCTTCAGAGCCTTGCTCTACTTTCAGCGAGCAATGATAATCCTTGCTTATTCAGCTGTCTTCGCTTCCGATCCAAGTTTCAAAGTGGTGAGTATTTCCCCTTGACATTTAAAACTTATCTAATACTCTGTTACCTTAGAAAAATTCGAGCTCAGGCTTCTTCGAAAAATTGAAATCATTCAATATATACCTGTTTTTAATTCACATGATCATTTTGATGCCGTTCAGCGCAATCATCCAGAAACTGATTCGCAAAAAAGAAGATAAACCGTAAAATAGCTTCTTGATTCCAATTAGATCAGCTAATATTTGCTTTACTCACAGATCAACACAAGGTTCCAGAGCAAGTTCAGTCCTCGATGATAGTTTTATTGTAAACTTAAAAAACCGAAGAAATGCCAAAAAAGAAAATCAGCAAGGCCTCACATTGTTCCAGAAAATTTGCAAATACATTGGGGTCATTTTATCTATCCTTACAGCGATATCAGCGACACTCATCTCGCTGACAATCTCACTCAAAATAAATGAGAATTCCGAAGTCTATTGGGCAGCAAATTTTGCAAAATCAATTCTGCAAGACTTGTGCGTTTCTCCATTCGTCACGATTACAGTCAATTTCATTATTACTAAATGGTGTATCACCCGCAAGAAAAAAAACAAGTTTCATAGGCTTGTATCAAAATCGGCAGATGAAAATATATCCTACATGATCAAATTACTCTTAGCAGGGAGCACTCGAAAGCATATCTCGGCTTTGACCAGCCCCAGAGACCTCAACTTTCAAAATGACCTGAATAATCACACATTAATGCCAAATCTCAAAGTTCCAGAGAATAATGAATTATCCTTTCAGAATGACAGCGCAAGAGTACTTATGCAGCCAATTTCTCCAGCTTCCATCAGCCAACGAAACCCGCTAGTAGTGTTGAGTCAGCAAAAGCCAACTGTTGCTGCCAATCAGAGGGTTTCGAGATTGAAGTATTTAGACCTGAAAAGTGGCAAGGTGTATGATAGCAGTCAATTGCCTCACAAACAGGATATGAAATATTTAGAGTCGAACGTCGGTGAGAAGATTGAGCTAGGGATGCCCAATGCGGTGCACGCTAAAATTGACAATGAGGTTTTCACAAAGGCAAGTCTAAGCCCGATAAACCAAGGACAGACTACTGTGAATCCTGCAATGATTAAGATACAAGACGCGGCTGTTAAGCTGCAACAGCTGAACCCAGATACTGTTAAAAGTGCTCAACTTCCAGGTCTGAAACGTGATAACTTTATGGATTTTATTCTTTCTCAAAGAAAGCTGAAAGCTGGACATTTCGGTTCTTAGTGAATCTCATCAGAAGTTTTTGTATTTGAAGTTAATCCGCCCACTTTCAACAATGTTATTTGAATTTTATCTTTAAAGCTTTGAACAAGTTTCTATCAACATAAATTGAGACCTATACCAATCATTTCGTAAAAATTTCATATAATTGTGAACTCATTGAGGCTTCGCATTTATTCGATAAAAAGAGCTCTTCAAAACTTCTAATGTATGGCTCGTGTGAAATAGATATTTATATCACACCAACCTCATTAAATAACTTAACGAGCTAGCAGATGATTTGGATATTGAGAAGCTCATGATGAGTTCTTTAGCAGTAAGAATAGACTCTTTCTTGTTTCCCTCGTTTTGTTGGACTGAATTACTAAAATCCTGCGATGCAAAATGAAACACCAGATTCAAGAAAGAGCACTTCTGTCAACAAGTGATACGAACTTCCATTTGAAGATTTAAATTGCCAATAACTTATACAGTAACTCATTAGTCCACTCTTTCTCTCTCTCCATTCAGTAACCATATTTTCAAAGATCAGTGACACTTCAAGACTTGATTCATTGGGACGCCTCCATCCTACTCAAGATAAACTTCCATAGATGCAAAGAGGGTATCAAAGTTGGGTTTATTTGGTTATAGAGATTCTTAATTCAAGTCTCTTTTGAGTACAGTGTTAAGTCCCTTTGGAAAAGCTCATCGGACATCCAATCCAAATAATGAAAGTACGAAATTGCCCCTAATTACTGCGTTTACTTATTGATCCTCCATGGTATTTAATTTTGATCCGAAATCAGAACACATTTCTCGAATTAGGCTGTTTTTTCTTGTAAATCAAATATCTCTCTCCAAGAATCAAAATGAGTATCTTATAATATTCGAAGATAATTCGATAGTAATCAGTATTAACTAACAATTCGTCTTTACATTGTGGCTTCACAAATTTTGTCAAGAAGCATCATGATACAAATTTCAAACTCTCGTTTTCAGTGAGTTTTGATTTTTCGTTCTAACTGTCAATGAGGAACAAACCGACGTTTTACAAGAGCAGGTTATTTATCTCTGCTTCACAAAGGAGAAATTTTATACGATCTGTTAATACTCAAAGAATCTTCTTTTAATGAAAACCTATCTCTTTCTTCAGTATCGTGCTTTCTTTTTTGGAGTTTTGGTTTCGTTTCTAACCTAGCTATTGCGTATGGATGCCGTTTTTTTTTTGGGTTTTATTAATCTTCTGAAGAGAGACGACATGGATATCTTACTGATTTATAATTTTCGAGAGAGTTCAAAATTTCTCATCAAAACATCGCTTAAATGAAGGACTTTCTGAGTGTCTGGGCTTCAAGGACTTGAATAGTGCTCTAGTCAAACTCTTTTGGTTGGTTCATTGAGGAATTTTTCGCTTCTATTTTGCCTTCACACAAAATAGCTCCTAAATAAGCATGATAATTCTGATTAATTAAAGTTGTATAATTCCTGGCAAAATCAAGAAAGTCCTGTAAAGAAGGGCCTGCCATCTTTGAGAATCAAGCTGACCTTAAAAATGACCTCTTCTTGCAGTTGGATAACAGATCAAGTCAATTTTCTCCTCTGAGATCAACAGTAGAAGATAAAACTGCTCAAAATACAATCATGTTCACCAAATTGCAGATTAAACACGAGAACAGTGAGTGTTTTGACTCCCATACTCATCATAGGTAGAATTTTGAGCACTTATTAATGCAAGAAATTCATAATGTTGAATATATGCTACATAATGCAAAGTTAAATAATCTCAAATGTAGTGGAATCCGGTTGAGGCGTAGATAAAGCTGTGCAGAGAAACTCATTAGCATAGGCTGAAGGTAGCCGTTCATAATTTTAGAGAGAACAAAAGCTTACTTAGTAATGTAACGATCCCTATTTTACTTTTGATTTTCTTTAAATTTCTTTGTAACGAAAGGAAATCAATTTATTCTGCTGCCAGTTATGAATGGCAACAGATGAGTTCAGAGTGGTGGCTATCTATATCAATTTAACACTAGCCGCTGTCGCAGTTGGAAATACGTGTCGAACTACAAAGGTCAAGCCTATCAACTGCAAGCAGAAATCAAATTGAGGATTCTAGGTATCGAAAGGTTATGGAGCTTAGTATTGTGCAAAAAAAAAAGGAGGGCTGGACGCTAGACTGGAATCCCGCAAAACGAGTAGAATGCTCAAGAGGAGAAAAGCACCAGAGGGAAAGGAACATAAAATTGCTTTTATGAAATTTAACATTGAAATAATTGATATTTTTGGTATCAATATGAGTTAACCATTGAGAATCTAAATTTTTAAATTGCGCATTGCTGGATAATGATTTGAAATTTATTAGATTGTGAGTGCGATAGCCTCCTTAAAGTCATTGAGAGATAAGCTCTAAATAAATATTTCTGTATAAAATCACTAATCAAAGCTAAAGCTCTCATTCAGCAACACTTCAAACTATGTATTTAAATTCTGTGTTTTCATAAGAAAGCTCTTGTAACCTGAGAACGAACAAAATGAAGACATAGGTGCATTTCTCTGCTCAAGAATAGAGAAATAGGCTTTTCTTGAACGAGTCTCTAAACTGTGACCTGTAGATGGCTCAGAGTGATCCTTCAAACCAATGAAAAGCAATGCCATCCATCCATCCCAAAAAGTAATTTACTCTCTTCTCAAGATGAATCTATAGTAACAAAAGGTTGTCATCTTGATTTGTATTAGAAGCTATCTAATTTGGAATTCATTTTGAAAAAATAATTAAAGTTCTATATCAATAATGCATTTGAATTTCTCATCATGATACTCATACACGTTTATTGCGCCAAAATCAACTTAAATTTGGTAGTGAATAAAAGAATTCTGACATAAGGAGCGATTAGCTCACACTTGAATCAACCTCAGACACGGTTTCACATAGGAAACACTTGAGGAAAAGAATATTTCGTGCGTCTAAGCTTAGATGAAAAGATAAAAACGCTGATTTTTCTCATCAATGTAGGAATGATCTTTATTTTATGTTTTTCCTGTCTCCAGGATACAAAAATGTACCAAGAGCCTATGGTTAATGCTAGCAGGTAGAGCAGCAAAAAGATATCACGGATGAACAGTAACAATTCTATCGAAAAAGCTTAAAAGTTCAAACTATTAGCCAGAGTCATACAGCCAAAAGAATTTGGGGCAAAAACCATAAAAGTCATAGTATAGCAAGGCTATTGAGCTTATCGATCGTAATTTCATATCATAGAATGCGATGATAGTTCACAAAAGAAGTAATTTTGAGTATGAAAGGCATGAACACAGACTGAGTTCAAAGCTGCAATGTAGGAAATTCAAAGTTAGAGAACAAATAGAAGCAATGTGACTGACAAGATGAAAAAGATTCGTAATTAGCTTCAATTCACTAATTTTCCAACTTTAGGCTAATTATGAATTATTATGCTTACAATCACTTCTCCACAATGGCAAATTGTGACAAGCTGGTCTCTCATGATCTCTAATCGCATATAGCATTCAATAATGAAGAATTCATGAGTCATTTTTTCAATTTCAAAAAATGCATTCTTGGGTTTCTGCTTGAGTCAATTTTTTGGACTCAAGCATCCTCTATTTTGATTCAATCATTCAAAATAAATTGCTTTATTGAAACACAATTCTAAGTAGCATTGCCAAGGAATCATTAGAACACTTAACTAATGACCTCAATCTCAGAGCACGAGCATGTGAGAATGAGTTTAGATTGGGAATGAAGCCCAATTTGCTAAACGAGTTGGGTTTTCACATTTCGAAATATCGAAATTGGATTTTTAATTCCTTTGATTTAGAAAGTAAGTAATAATTAAGAACTAATTTACAAATTAGAATCTGCTAAGCTACCATCATTGTCTCTTAAAATGAGCATATTGAGCATATTACTGCTCATGATCGGGATATTTCAGCTCTCAAGAGCGCAATTTAGTCTTCCGGTAGCAGGACCAAACCCAAAATTTCGGTTTTCCTTCGATATCACGAATAATGTTTTCTTCATTGAGCAAATTGGCGTCGATTCTGGATATTATCGCTTCGATAACGTGGATTTTAGCAAAGCGGGTCTTTCAATTCATTTTCATATGGGACCTGGTTCTGTTATCATCGAACCAGCAATATCGTTGGCGCAATTGCAGAGTAACCCTAATCTCGCGATTAATGGAAATCAGATCACCTGCGCAGGCGGAGACGAGTGGGCTTTTGGGGCTTCCATCAATACACTTGGTGATGTTCGCTCTTTTACTCTCACTCCTTATGGCATGCCTACCCATATAGGTATATGCGACCCGGCGACCTTTCCTGGCACGCCGTGTTACGATTTTGGCTCTTACTCTGGGTGGATCAATGAGCTAGTTAGTGGGTTCACCTATACTTGTTACCCCTGTGACTGTAGCTGCACTAGCGGTCAATGTTATGGCCCTGGAGCGGGCCTTTGCTGCCATACTGCTTGCGCGACCTGTATTGGACCAACAAATAAAGGGTGCCTCACCTGCAATAGTGGTTTCTATCTACAGCCATTATCTACAACCTGCTTGACAACATGTCCACCTTTATATTGGCCCAACCCCGACGGGAATATTTGTTCGTTGTGTGAGCCTGTCTCTGGAGGGAGTGTTTCTGTGAGCCCATCGACAGGTGGCGTCCCACTCTCTACTTCCTTTTCGCTGACGATCCAAGGATGGACTTCTCAACACGGAGGAAATTCTCTTCTTTATTCAGTCTCATACTCCACAGATGGGTCAATGGAGAATTCAGTTATAATTTCAGATTTCTCTTCGGCCACAAAAACCTCGTTTTACTTGCCCAACAGTAGTTCCATTACGATAATCGCTACTATTAAAGAAGTACCATCGGGTTCCCTCACGAATATTTC
>ENA-UOTZ01001433-UOTZ01001433.1-compost-metagenome-genome-assembly--contig:-NODE-1433-length-16207-cov-23.986051_pt1 | contig 16207 bp, 13 predicted proteins | sample MGYA00238144_ERZ746983 | MGnify/ENA primary metagenome ERZ746983 (study PRJEB28759, sample SAMN06268863) | compost metagenome | isolation source: single cell | place: USA: California, Emeryville, Joint...
CTTTTTTTGCTGTGGGCTCCTGTTTCAAAAAATAAGATCAACTGAATTAAAAATTTTAGATTATTTACTCGTAAGGCCTCTCGACGCTTATTACGATTCTTCGGCGATGTTTTTCAAAGCTTATTTCTTCCTTTTCGAAATGATGTTTTCTAAGCGATGCCAAAGTCAACTTAAAGAGTTTTTTTGTCTCCGCGTTTTCTTTACGAATTTTAAGAAATTTCTTCACGTTGTCTTTCAACGTCTTCAGGTGAAGCTTCGCAACGTGGAAAATAATGTAGGCCACTGCATCAATAGCTGTCAATACGCTCAGGATATCGCAGGCTATGCTCAATCCTGTGTTTTGGAGACTTAATTTGAACGTAATCGTCAATAAAGTGAGGCGGTAGGCTTGAGCACAGTATTTCTCAGCTTGAAACAGTGCTTTTTCGGTGTAAGGGGATGATCTGAGCAGCAATTCGTAGTAGAGCTGGACTATCCAAAAGAAAATTTGGGCTTTCGCGATATCTGCCAATGTTAAAACGGATCCTAAAGTAAATAACAGCATCTTGAAGAAGATAATGAATATCCCCCAATAGAACGCTTTGTCGGTATATCCACTATAAAGGTGCCGAAAAAACAGTGTAAAGATTCTCTGAAAAAGGCAGTAGTCTGCGCTTCTTATACAGAATGAGGAAAATTGTGAAGGGAACAGCCACACCCCAGAAGAGGATAGCTGGGATAACTGCGACGTTTCTGAAATAGATATATTCTGGCATGTAGCGTTCAACTGAGTTCGGCAGTTTCACGTACTCATTATTAACGTAAGGATCAATTCTGTTGCAACTGAGATAGTTCGAGAGCGATCCAATGATACCTGGCTGCTCTAACAGCGTGAGGACAACCGCGGCTGTGCCCAGTCTGACCGCTATTTTTACTGTTGGTTCACGGCATTTTTTGAAAATCATCCTAAAGACCTCATAAAGCGAAAAAGCCAGGAGCTTTGCAATAGGAGAAAAAACAAATAGAAGGGTTTCTATTTGTAATGCTTGAAAAGGCGTCGAAACATGCTTGTAGAATATACATTTGAAAGACAAGAGCGCTTGTTTACTGGGGTTAGCGACAGGTTGGGAAGTGTTGACGACGCTTAGGATGGTATCGAGCCCAATAGCAGCGAAAATAGAGAAAATCTGTGTGAAGTTGGTTAAAATGACCATGAATTCTGCAGGTTTGACTTTATCCTCCTCTAATAAAAGAGCCTCCTTTTGTGAAATTGCTGACCTGCGTTTATAAACCGAGTGGGTCTCTTTATTCTTCTTAGATGAGCTTACGACCAGGAACAATTGGTAGAAGATCCCTGCCAACAAATAAGCGAGTCCAACTATATATGTATATATGTACTGCCTTTTACATCGCATTTTTCGCATTTGCCTTGACTATTCATAACATAATCGTTTTTGTTATCGCACTGGAGGCATAGAGGCCCCGTGAAACCCTCAGCACAGGAATTGTTTATGCCAGCATCGTTTCTCTTCATCATTGCAGGATAGAATAAGGAGAGCAGTCTCATTTAAACTTTTATAATATCCTTTTTGAATGATGATATTTCCACCTCCTAGGCATCTTACGCCTGCAGGGCAATCAATGCAAGTGAGATCGCTAGGATGTAAAGAGTATTTTCCCTGAGGGTAAGGCACGCACTTCCCAGTTTCGGTTTGATTGAGTTCGCCAGGGATACACTCTCGCAGTCTAGTATTGAACTATTGAAACTGAGTATACGTCTCTAATTGATAAGTCACGTTAACAAGGTACAGACCTCCTACTTTTCCTGTGAGTGCGATACTGGAAGCAGTAACCCTGCAGACGGAGTTATTGCATGAAGGGCTCGGATAGACCTGAGGGCTTAAATCGCTGTTTATGGGAATGAACACAAGGCTGACTTCTGGGTTTAAGGAGACATCTTTGACTGTTTGCATTCCATAATCTCCAACAGAAACGAGAGTGAAAATTATTTCTAACGCGCTTAGAGAATATGAAGTTAGATTTGGTAGGGTAGGGCTAGTAGAAAGAGTGCTATAATAATTTTCTAAGGCCACGGATGATGAATCTGTAAGGTCTCTGACTTTGATTTTTAGATTGGTTGGAGAATATGCAAACCCATTGCTCAAAAGTGTAGATTGCCCATGGCATAGCCATAGGTAATGAACTGCAAGTGATCTGAATATTTGAGATATTTGAAACAGATTTGCTGTAGCTTCCTGTGGCCCATATGAGCGTCTGTGATGTATCATTACCCGCCGTGACATTATTGAATGTAACATTATCGATAGCTGAGGTAGTAGGAGAACTCGCATAGATAAAAGTTGGCGAACTCAAGGCTGAAAAGTTGCTAAAATCACAATTCGTTACAGTAATGTTCGCGTAATAAACATCCAGAAGAGTGTTGGAGTCGATTGCTTTCTGCATAACCATTTTTTGTGCACTGCAGACAATATTAATGTTTGAGATAGTTGAAACAGACATAGTAGGATTACCTGTAACTTCAATAAGTATCTGCGAGCTGTATGAGCCGAACGTCACATTATCGAATGTGATGTTGTCGAAAACAGAGACATGAGGGTTAGTCGAAATGATAAAATATTGTGATGATGACGATTGTTTATTAAAGTCACAGTTTGAGACGGTAATGTTTGAATGGTACGCAGCATAGAGTTTTTTTGAGGAGAAGACTTGAGACATTGCCATTGGTGAAGAATCGCAGATTATTTGAATATTCGAGGTAGCTATTGTGGTGAGATAATAAGAATCGCAATATATGTCTACAACTGCTTTGGAAGAGTCAGGGAGCCAATTTTCAAGACTTATTGTTACAGAAGCTATAGTAATGTCTGTAGCGTAATCGATCCAGATGGGTTTTGAGCCATCGCTTGAAATAAACGCGTTTGAAATACTAAGGCTTGTGGGTGTATAAAAATAAAAATAATTGTGTTGCGATGGCATCGTCGCAATAGTATCAGTCATGTCAAGGCAAAAACTTGAGAAATTGGTGTTTGTATGTAGTCTGCCCAAAAATAATTATTACCGTTATTCCACCTGTATCGGATTGAAAGCCCAACCAGGGAAAAGGCTGCAAAATTATTGAGATAGAGGTAGAAATTATTTGTCAACGAAAGTAAAGGAAGCTCATTGCACACTGATAAATCGTTAACTGAAAGTGGAGGCGACTGATATTGAATGGTGAGACTCTCGACGCCTGCTCCTTGGATTGTAGTCGATTTGGAGAGCGTCTGAGTTTTTCCAACGCAATTTGGTAGGAGTGTGATTGTGTTGGTTGTGGTTTTAAGAGATGAATCTGTTAGTAGTGCGTTAATCGCTGATTGGAGGTTAAGATATAAATTTCCGTTAGCTGAGCTGAGAGAGGCATCTATTATTAGGTCGAGACTTGAAGTAATCTGAAGCAATGATATGAAAAGCAATATCGATATAGTATTTGGTTTTGGGTAGAACGGTTTCATTTGAGTTAATTTCATAAATAAAATTTTGGAATACGAATAATTTGATTCAATTGCTTTATTATATTCTCATTAAATTTTGTCAGTTATTTAATACCTTCTAGTGCCTTTAATTAAATTTTTAACGATTCTGATCCGAACTGCCTCAAGCTCCGGTTATCGATTCCAACAAAAATAATCGATCAACTAAGATGAGGAGTTGTCTAAAACAACGCCTCCAATAAAAAGCTTTTCAATAGCGTCATCATCTGTTTCACTCCAGAAATTAAAGGATTTAGATTGAAAATGGCAGTTCCATCAATATTAATCCCTTTTCTCATTAATAATAGCTGTCTAGAAAGAACTTACACACAGGTTGTAGTAAAATCTCTGCGTTCCTTGATGGCTTGGTTGTATGACTAGCAATACTATAATTATCAGAATTATGAGCGTTAAGTATAGTCTCACCTACTCAAAGCAACAAAAACTAAAAAATTCTTGTGAGCCCAAGAACCTGAATGCTATCTTACAGCTCTTCAAAAGATTTCGCTCGATAAATTTTAGGTTCGAGTTGGAAATCCAGAAGAAATTTTCCTAATTTAGCTGAAGAAGCTTGTTAACGAATTATTGGAGTGACTTTCCACTATTTTTAAAGATGCAATAAGAATAACGGGTTCTTCTTAGTATTTGACCACCAGAGCCACTCTTCAGGGTGAAAGTAGCAATATTTCCCTAATATGATCTCCTTGGTTTTCAACTATCACACAATATAATTTTTAATCAGAACAGAAATAACAAATTCAAATTCCTCTCTTGAGACAAGGAACAGCTCCTAATTAGCAAAACCTAAAGCTTCCAAATGATGAATTCGGCTTTGAAGCCTTACCATTAGCTCAAAATGTCCACACTATTTCTTTAAAACACGCCCAAACCTTGCTTGTGTTCCTCTTGGTTGATACAAATTATGCATCTATTCACTGAGAGTTAAGAAATATAATGATTAATATTTGTACCTATTATTGATGAGCTTTTCTTGTCCTGTTGAGGTATATCCACTATTCTATGTCCATCAGTCAAATACCAATGTTATATTTCATCATGATTTTGTAAAATTCGAGATAGAGTTTTTTTCTTGTCTCCATAGTGATTGATTTATAATGAATAACTGGAATAACAAGATTGAGACGAGTACCTATGCACCGTCATAAACGCTCTGAATGCAGAGCATTCCAAAAAGACTGATTTTAAACAGAAAACAAAAATATTAGTTATTTGAGTCAATGGTCATGAGAGCATATACCTCCAGAGCATGGCTTACAGACCAAAGATAGGAGAAATGAAAAAGTAGTACCGATTTTCTCATAGTTGCCAGTTAGTAATACTCATATTAGCATTGTCTCCAAGTATTAGAGAGAAAACTACGTGATGAGCATGCTTTGATTAGATCTTACTCGCTAGTTTTGCTGATTGTTTCCCTTCTCTTTTCATCATATTCGTTAATATTGTAATATTGGACATGATGTTTTAGTTCAACATTGAAAAGATAGTTTATATTCAATATTGTTCGATTTCAGAAAATAAAAAAGATTTCAACACTCAAAATGGATAACAACGAACCCAGCACTCGCGCTGTGTCTCAGAAAGCCGGCTACGACACCGGGAAGATGATCAAAAAGTTCGCAAAGCTCACAGCAGCAATCGAGTCTTCAAAATTCCAGATCTATAGCAATCAACTCGTCGTCTTTCCAGCTCTTGATACCACTGATCAATCCACACTCATTAAAATCCAGAAAGCTTATCCTTTGGCTGTTGAAGCGAAATCGAACATTAAAGCTACGCTCCCAAAGTTCGATAGCCTCCTCTTCGACTGTTTTTACTCACAATATGTGAAACTTGCGATTAAAGAGAATATGGCTCTTGGAATTTCTGGAAACATCCTCTCGAAGCAGAAATACGCTCTTTACAACATCAACTCATGGCTAACGTACTCACATGGCAATTGGACGGAAGAGATTGGTCTCCTTTTTGTGTTTTTCAATCGCTGATTCTTTCTATGTTAGGCGCATCGATCGGCAACCAGAGAGAGTTAAGGTGTCAGTTGTATCGTCGATTGGCAGATGATGTGTAAATATGAAACTAACCGCAGAATAGTGGATTACCCTTGATTATTAGAACTGCTAGCGTTGGAATAACCGGATCAGAGCTTAGTAATATCAAGAAAAGCAAAATATTTATGGGCTTGTGGTACAGAAGCAGTAATCATAACTAAAGTTTCATATTTGAACAAATATTTGCAAAGCATGTTACTACTTCGCTACGGGCTCGAGAAACGTTGTTGGAATCCATACTAAAAAAGCCATCTCTCCTTCTACTACTGTCTTCGCGCATGTGAAATACGGTCTCAACCAACAGAATATCGACATCGGAATCAGACGCAAGTTCCGAAGAATCCAAATTACAGTTATTTTGCTTTCTGTAAATGTGTTTGCTCAGAATTTGAATAAATAGGCCAAAACAACATTTAACCGATTTTCCTGGGTCGCAGATGTAGTCACAAGCATTCCGATCTATGAAAACTTCAAATTTTTGGTTTCGACGCAAATGACTAAAAAAGATGTGCTTTTAAACGTTGGGTAAGTGATTCCCGCTCTCTACCTTCTAAGTTGGTAAAAATTCAGGTTAAAGATCAAGCATTTTGTGATCAGTCTCCCACTGGTGACCTTAAGCCAACCTAAACTCGTTCATCTTCTGGCAGTGGTTCCGGCAATGATTGCGATATCGGTGCTAGACTACGCTCTGAAGAGATACTCTCCAAAAGGGTACGCTGTTTCTTTTGAGTTTGAATGCGATTAATTGACTTGAGATTAGACAGCAAGAGACACAGGAAGTGAAAGTTGACAAAATGGAAAAGAGAAATAAGGAGTTAGCACTTATTGCTGGTAGAGTGAGAAAACTTTACCATGCTGAGGAAGAGGCGAACGGATTGTTAGTGCTAGAGGCGTACTATGGCGACCGAAAGGCGATAGAAGAGCGTCTTGCGTTGACTTTCCAAGAAAAACTGCAAAGACCTGTCCCCATGAAGAAAATTTTAGAAGTGACGGACGCAGTGAGGTTCTGCGTTAATGACTCTCAACTTTATATGAAAGGAGGCTCCAAGCAGAATCGTATTGGATTCTACCTTCCTGATGACGTCCGTCCGGAGAAGGCAGTTCTCTATATCAGGTGATTTCTTTGTTCGCTGGCTTTGCTGACCATTTTTACTGTAGATTCACCTTACATGGTGAAGAAAAGAGCTATTTCTTCGACGACGTCCAAGAAGTCAAGATATAAACGCCATTCTCCTTTACTTTCATGATTTGTAAGCGTCAATGCAATTCCAAGGCCCTTCAATAGCTTTATTTGTGTAACTTCATAAAACAAACACTCAATTCTTAATGACAATGAAAAACTTATCTTTGTTAATAAATTTCCTTGATTGACTCTCATAGGTAGGAGTGACACACCCCAAATCGGTATTTTATTGGGAGTTTACAGAGTAAGCAATTTAATTTTCAAGCTGAAGCTCAGAGCATTTTAAGATTCATTTAAAGGCTTTTAATAATTAATTATGAGTTTATATTGGATACAGCTTAATTCTCTATTGCTTTTTATTATTAGCGTTTTATTCAGCGACAAGTCGTGATAGCCATGAATGCAACTCGCAGCACAAGTTCTGTAGGGCGAACCCGACCCAACAGTAGCCCAATCAAGGACTCTCCTCAGTCTCCAAGACAAAAGTTATCGTCTGATGCTGGCGCTCAGAGTCCTTCTCTCAAAAAGGAGTCTAAAAAAATTGAAAGAATTGATCTCAAGTCGACTCGGGATTTGAAAGGCAGATTGAATGCGCAAGGTGAAGGAAAGCTATCTCCGATTAAAGAGGCTTCTATCTCCGAATCTCGATCTTTAATAGCTGAGCATCTCCTCACTGCTAGCAGTAACAATTGACCTCAGAAGAGAGTTTCACATTAAATTAGGCCTTCAAAGCAATCCGCACTCAACCCCTGCGAAGAAACATCCTGAGCACAAAACCAATGCGATTATCAATCCAAAACGCGTAGTAGCAGAAGGGACTTCAAAAGGATTGACCCCTAGCAAGCAAGAATCTCCATTGAAAATAGATCGCGATCAAAGATCAACGGCAACAGCAGGGAAATCGGTTTTCGATGACTCACCTACGACAGATGCTCCCCATCTTCAGACTCAAAAGTCTCAAGGTGCTCTGCCGGGAAAAGTGGATGATGAGATTGCTGAGCAGGAATACAAGGAGAGAAGGAATGAGATAGAACGCAGTCTGCGTGCGTTGATGAACAAGCCCGTAAAATCTCCAGCAAAATCGAGAATAAACCCACAGAGCCAGCAAAAAGATTTGAAATCTAGCCATAAAAAACTGGTTGGAAACGCCCATGGGAATGGATTAGATATTAAAGGTACCTTTCGATAGAATCCAATTATCTCATTATATACACATTTTCCAGGAATTGATCTTGACGTTTCGAGAGTTCAAGGCACGAACGAGACAAATCATCACAGCGACGACGATCAAGAGATCAATAATTTACTACAGATAAAAGATTCAAAAAACAAAGCAAATCAATCCCCTTCACATTCGAGAAAAAAGATGCAGTCGAATCAGCTTCCCAAAAATATGCTTGATGGGATCGACGGTTCAAGTAAGACTTTGAAATTTGCTAAATTGAGTCTGATATCTTTGCCATAGAAAAATTGGCAAGTTCAGCGAGTGCAAAATCCTTACTAGGAAAAAACTCTTCGGGAAATCAGCTCCAATCTTCAGCAGAAAAGGACCCTGCCAGTCATATTAAAGTCAGTTCACTGTTTAAGAAATCTGCGTTCAACTGCGGATCAACCTCAAAACTTGATGGATTAGTCAACAGCATATTAGCTGGGACTGAAACGAATTCGGGCACGAGCAGCCTAAACATCAAAAAAATCATCGAGAAGGTGTTGGTAGGAAACAAGTCTCCTGAAAGTCCACAATCACTGAGGAAGACCCAGCCTTCGGGAGACGAGCGCCAAGAAGTCCAACCGAAATTGAAACTAGCTCTGCACCTCGTGAATAACAGAGCAACCACTCCCTTTCAGAGAGTCCAAAAAACTCCAGCGCAAGGTTCTCTGACCGATAGAGCCTCAACGCAGATGACCGACCGCAGTCTCAAGCAGAGCGTTTTCTCGCCTACGAAACAGGAAGGAAGGCTTCTAACAAGTGCCGATAATACTCCCTTGCAGACCTTTAGCACTGCAATATCACCTAAAACTCTCAGATCCACTCAGAAAGACTATAGCGAGCATGAAAAAATCAGTTCTGCGAGCAGAGACATGCTTAAGCAGATAAAAGCAGAGAAAGAAAGGCTGGCTAAGACTTCGTTGAGAAGAACGAAATATTACTGCTATTGTGAGCAGCGATATAAGACCGAAGAGATTAGAATTGAAACCGAGGCAGAACCTACTCCAATGTACAATGATCAATTGAAAATCAAGTTAATCTTTGATAATCAGCTCACATAGGAACAAATGTGATTGTAGAAATAGACTCCGAAAGAAGCCGGTAGTAGTTGAACCTGAGCCTGAAATTGAAATCTCTCCACCAAAATTGTAAATATCCTATGATGATTGATTGAAACCTCATCCAATGTGATTTAGTTCGGAGTTAAGCTTTACAACTAGAGGAGTTATTTGGGATATCACCAAGAAAGCCAAACAGTTAGAAATTGAGGTAAATCGAAAACTCGTTCATTGCCTACAATAATCAATTCGATCAAAGGAAGCGAAAGATAAGAAAGAGATGGAAGAATGCACGTTCAATCCGCAATTGAATGCTCCAAGGGATGTGAATGATATCCCGCAAGATCCTGAGCATTTTTATGAGAGGAATAAGAAATGGTTACTGAAGCTGGACGCTCGCAAAATGATGCTTCAGGACTTTTATTTGTCTGAAGTAAAATAAAACTTGTCCATGATCATGTATATTAACATATCAATGAAATATAAATATAGTTGAGGAAGCCTAATCCAAGCCTGAGATCGACGTTTATTTCAAAAACGGGTCAAACATCACCTGGACACATTAGGACGGAAAGCGACGTTTGGAACCGAAGGCTAGATCTGTCTCCTCACCGTATGGAATATATTGATCTCTTGAATCAAGCTACTGACGCAGCAGGCGAAAAAAACCGAGAGGCATGGCTGAAGCTTCTTCAGTCAAATGATTTCAGGTTATCAAACATGATATCATATCAATACTTAACTTTTAATAGGGAGTCAGTCCTAAATTCCGAAATTCGGAGCTTATATGGCCACTTGAACAACCTGGGACAGGTGGTTCAATTTGAAGAGCGTGCTCAGACAGATAGAGCGTTAACTCGAGAAACGGAGTGGAAATGTCAAGAGGGAGAGACCAATGTCAATAATACCCCTCGCAAGTCCGAACCGAAAAGATCGAAGACTCCTGAGAAGAAACCTTATGCAGAAGCTCGGTCAGCTAAAAAATTACAGCAGCAATATAGTGCTGGGGCAAAGAAAGCAGAAGGAGAGAGACTCGATGTGGTGAAACAGTTCCTTACAATAACAAAGGTATGGGACTTGATCAAACTTAAATGAATTTCATAATGATTGTAGAAATTTGAAGATAAAACAGGACAGGAAGCAGCCAAAACAAAAGCACAATAAATATCTGCTGGCTCGAAGCTTTTTCAAATGGTCAGTATATGCAATGGTAAATCTTGAGAACCAGTCAACGGTTGCGCAAGAATAAAAATTCTGTTCGTAAATATTTGGCTCAATAAGAGCCCGTTCAATAATAAGGCATGATAATATAGTCAATAAGTCTCGAAAATTATCATATTAAATATTATGAGCGGTTGAGATTGCATTTATATATCATTGTTTTTATCAAAGTTTACTGAAAAATTCTCCAAAGTTCAACCATCATTAATTGAATTACCCCAGATTTGATCAATAGCTGAAAAATAAGAGTTTAATATTTACACGGCTACAATCAAGTCTTGGAAATAACATAGTGAAGGTGAGATTTCGAGCATTTTCCTTGATGAATTTCTTATACGTTAATAACATCACCCATTGAGTCTTTTCAGAAATTATTTGTTTCACAATAAACACACACACAATCCTTCAATCAATTAGGTAGTTAAAGCTAAAGAGCTTTCCAATTCAAATGGTTTTTTCTTAAATTATTAACCCAAGAAAAACCTAGCTAGATGTTTCTCGATTGATTATTTCCTCTTCTTTATCAATACATCTGTGGCTTTTGATATTGGGCCTCTTGATCAAGAGTCGCTTGATTTTGCAGGGCTTGCTGCTGAAGCTGCTGTTGTAAATTTGCAATCGCCATTGCATTCGGATCCGACTGATTCGCTTGCACATACACACCTTCTCCAGGTTCTCCTGTTTGCGGCTGCTGCTGAGCAGCTATCGACAATGCTGCACAGCACAGTAAACATAGCATGCAGCAGCCACAGCAAGTTAATATTGGAGTCACTAGCACTGCCACCCAAAGGAGAGCCACTAAAGAGTTGTCATGGCATTGGTCACGGTTCGCAAGAGCCACACAGGACCACACGTACATCGCAAGGAGGAAGGTAAAATAACCGATATTCAATAAACAGGCAAAAGCTTCAAGACCGCCTGGCTGGATTTGTGCTGCTCTTCTCTTTGCCATGTTGCGTTTCATTGGGATATAGAATACTAAGAAAATAGTCGTTCCTAAGTATGCCCACTTGGCGAATTGACCAAATTGATAAGCAGGTCCTTGGCATACAGCTGGATCGACGTTGGCCATGACGATAAAGTATGCGACAAACCATGGCACGGAGAGCAAAACATCATTGATGCCTTGATTGACTGCGTTCTCGACGGGATTTCCTTGGTTTGGTTGATTCTGAGGCAGCATCTAAATAATCTGGAGAATCTTGATAATTTTAAAATTCAAGATCTTTCGATTTATTAGAAGAATTAGCTGATGTGCTGCGCAGACAGTATTATGCTGTTTAGAACTTCTTGTTGTAGTTTTTGATGAAACTAATAAAGATGTATTCAAGAGAGAAGTGCTTTAGCATGTTTGCTATTGATCGGTGGACGGCACAAATGTCATTTTTGGAAGAAGATAACAGATTTTCCTTCAGAATTAAACTGTAGAGTTTTAGTTCCATAATTCCAATAATCACAAAATAAAATTGCTTCAGAAATCGAAATCTGATATATATCTTCCAGGATTGTCATTAGAAAAATCGTAAATAGTATTAATACTCGGCTGAGAGAGTAGAGAAAGTAAGACAATTCAAAGGCAACTCACTTCAGACAGGAAAACCAGATTATTTCAAGTTGCTAATATCAAGCTGAAAATGATTAGCCTCCCGATAACATCAGTAGCGACCGATTCATTTAAGAGACACTATCTATCAAAACATAAAAATATTGTTTTTTTGATAAAGAAAATTATGTTTTATACATCTGATTTGAAGAGCTCAGATTATTGAGATCTTCATTTATCATAGGATTAATACTAGTAATCAGAATAAAATTTCTATGATTAATCTTATAAAGCCACAGTTCAAATTTGCTTATAAATAGAGTGTTAGAGCTTCACGAAAAGTTAATTATTCTTCCATCTTGCCCTCTTTTTGCTCCCCTGGGTTACTCGATTCTGGCTTGGAGCGATCCGTAAGAAACACCGAAGATTCTGTCTTACTTCCTTGCGTTTTAGTCTCACATTGGCCACACCCTTCAGCTTTCATTCTTCTCCTCATCGCGACCTGGTTTAGCATTTTCCGGCTTACTTTCTCCACTGAAGCCTTCTTTGCAGGGCTTTCTTCTATATCAACCAACCTTCCTTGTTTCCCTCTATTAAGAGTATGCTGCTGATTGAAAAACTCTAAATCGATCGTCGACTCTTTTTTTGGGATGATACTCGGAGGCACGATTCCATTCCTCAGGTCTGAATAGATATTCACTCGCTCAAGGATCTTTTGCGTGCTCTCATCAGCAAAAATCTTTTGATTTTTCATATGTTCTCCCCAATTCTCCGGCGCAATTTCAACACTGAGGTCTTTTTGAATGCTTTTATTGACCTCTTTCATCGTAGTAACCAACGATTTATTATATTTCCGAATATATCTATGAATATCAAACTCTGGGCGATAAATAATGCTTGAGGCTGGGACCTCACCGCATTTCGGATAATCCCTCCGGTTGCGAAAGGTCGCCAATGTCCTTTGGAAATCCTTCTCTCTTTTCTTCTTTTCAATGCTTTCTAGTGCCTTATTAATGAATTGGTCATAGAGTGGTTGATAGTCAAGGTATTCCCTTGCGTGTAGGTATTCTTTCTTGATGATGCCATGCTTGATCAGATAGTAATTCATCTTTTTTTTATCTCCGTTGGCGTGGAGCTTACGAACCATAGCCATGATATTAGCGTTTTTGTTTGCTAAAAGCGAGCGAACTGCTTTCATTATTTGGCTGATGGTATCCTCAGTCTCGAAGCGAGGATCCGCACTAAACTTCATCTCTGGATTCAGCTGGTTTTCAGGTAAATGAGAGTAAAAACTGTCTAATGTATCTCTCCTTGTTGTTCGCGGCTGCGATACCGATCGTGAAGGCTGCCGTGAGACAGATCGTGATTCTCTCGCGCTTTTCGTACTGCGAGAAGAAGCCAAAATTGCCTCATTGTCCTCTTTCATGGCTTCTTTCTCAACTGCGGCGGCTATTTGCTCATAGAAATTTGCTCCTGTCTGGAAAATAGAGCCTTTCCGGTGATTCTTCCCAGGAGCATTGACATAGGCTTGTCTCCGTGCTTGGTTTGCTTCTTGGATTCGTTTTTTCTCTAATGAGGTTGGAGAAAGCGGCGCTTGCACTGTAGTTTGTTTTCGTCGCGGGTCCATTCGTTGAACATTGGTTTTATAGCCTATGGAGCCAAAAGTACGGGGTTTTTCGACAAATTTTGGAGTAGAGACGTCGACGTTCGGTGTATTTTCAGATTGAATGCGGCCGACGTTTATTTCAGAGATATCAGAGATATTCAAACTGTTTTCTTTCAGTAGTGGACCAATATTTAGTGTTAGAGATCTTCCAGCATTCCTTTTTAGATGATGAACGGACTCGTTGTTTGCTTCTTCAAGCCCAATTCCAGACAAGTTAGTTTTAGTAATACGTGGTGATCGGTCGACGTTTTGATCATAGTGACCGCTCTGGTTGTGTTGTTTAAACGGACTGGTGGGTCTCTGAAAATGAACTCTTTTCGTGTTCATCCTGGATCGAACTAAAAATTATTGAACGAGTTGTTCAATTTATTTTTCTGTGATGCTGAACACTGCGATTGAGAAATTAAAACGAATTTAGAAAAATTTATTACACTAACTAGTTGCAGTTGCATTAGATAGACTTATCAAAATAGTAAAACTACTTCGCATGAACGAACGAAAACTACCTTCCAACGGACATCTGTAATCTAATTGTCTTCTATCAATTCACCGGTGCCAGAAAATTGAAATTTTAAATTCTCATTTGACATCTTTAATAGTTATTCTTGAAACCATGACATTTGGATCGATTGTAAGTTTGTAATTGAAGTTATAAGAACTCCTTTGGTACTAATGGTCATTCATTCTTCAGCAACATTTTTCTATAATTTTGATAATATTGCATGTGTTCTAGTATTAATAAACAATTTTATTTCCTTCGATCCTAATCTTGGAACTAGCAGATCTCTTCCATGCTTTCTCTGGAAAAGCCTATCCTGAATACTCTGACACCAAAAATTAAACTTTTGTACTCTGATACCAAGCTCTTATCTGAAACAGAATACTGCCAAACTTTCGACGCAGTCTCCAAATGCGATAATGAGCAATACACGATTCGCACATTAAACATAACTTTTGGTTTCTATAAAGAAAATCCGAACCTGGCAACAACACTATTCATTCAAGAGCTCCTTCGCTTATGTACGACTCATCCAGAAAGCATCATAATTGAAAGCTTTGAGTCTCATGATAGAGGACAGTTTGCTTACGCAATGAAACACTGTCGTACCTTACAAGGATTAGTCGGAAAAAGCAAGGGTGGAGCCTTAAAGGAGATAAATTTTGATCTGTTATTAAAGAATGTGATGTCAGATGTGAAATTTTGCTTGAAAAGCTCAGAATATCTCAGACTATAAACATTGAATTGCCATCTATTTATCAATTTGATAAAGCAGGCGGCTATTTCCTTAGTGACTGGGCCAGAAGTATTGAAAAAGACGTTGCAATTGGTAGAATAACAACAACACTGCAGAGAAACACTTCTGACGGAGCTAATGAAGTTCATAATTTGGATTGAAAATATTGGATCTGGGCGGTATCCCAAGAAAGGATTTAGAAGCTATTATGGAGACAAACAACGTGAACTTATACAACGCAGGGCTTGATATTTTGTTAGAGCAACTAAATCATTCGGAGATGTTGAAAAAGACACTCCGAAAGATGCTCGAGAAAAACCCAGAAAATCGTGTGAAACTTGATAGCCTAATTCAAAAAGGAGAAGCAGAAGGCGAAACAGCATTAGATAAGCCAGAAACGAAAAATGAAAAGAACATGACAGATCCGTATTCTGATGAACTCATGGGAATGGCTACTTGTGATACTTGTATGGCGCCCGTTAATAATATCGATGTGTTCGAAAACAAGCTATGTGGTCACAAGACCTGTATATATTGTTTGCAGGACATTGAGTTCAAATTGACACCATTATGCATTCTGCGAAAATGCAGCAAGGCCTTGGACCATAACAGTCTCAATATCTTCATCAAAGAATATGAAAAAAGAAACAATAAATGAAAATAAATCAAACATCATTTTCATTGGATTCAAACAACAATAAGTAAAATTCAGAGTCAACGGTCTTCTTTTGAATTAATAGAATTTATTTCTGCAGCTTCCAGGAACTCTCTACTCTAATTTCCAATAGCACTCGATTCGATCTGCACTTTTCTACTCGATATTGTCTTAAACAGATTGAATACTTAAATGATCTCGTATAAGTGCAGCATTCGATAATTGTGAAGCTAGCTGTAGTATTTTTATTTAAATTCTTTTATCAAAAATTTTCCACCTAGCCAATGGATTACAAATACAATATCCCGGGAAGGTCAGCTATGCCCAGCACTGGAAACTCACTGACCAACCATACCACAGTTCATTCAACAGCAAACTCATCCAGACCCTCAAACTCATCCATCGACTCCAAATCCTCTTCATATGCAAAATCAACAAAACCTTCCTTACTGAACGCTGAAGTCGACACCGAACCTGTTGAAACCAAAAAAGCAATCAATTTTCTCAGTATTCATCCTTTAAATGTGAAGCAGATTCAAGACACTCTAGCTTATGTCCCAAAGCTCCGAAAATTCATCTCAGCCCCAACTTACTTACTCCTCGGCTGCATCCTCTTAGAAAATCTGATTGAACACGAAAATGAGATCATCTATACCACCATTATAACAGAAATGGAAAACTTGGAGCGACATCCAAATCTAAGATCAGATCAGACATACTTATTTAGCGAAGCTAAGAATAATTACAATAAATTGGTGGAGCATATCCAGAGTGAACGAGACTATCTGGTTAGTAAATATACTCAGTCGCCGGAAGTTAATAAAATGCTCGTAAAGAAAATTTACGATAAATTTATGAACC
>ENA-UOTZ01001434-UOTZ01001434.1-compost-metagenome-genome-assembly--contig:-NODE-1434-length-16200-cov-10.352664_pt1 | contig 16200 bp, 10 predicted proteins | sample MGYA00238144_ERZ746983 | MGnify/ENA primary metagenome ERZ746983 (study PRJEB28759, sample SAMN06268863) | compost metagenome | isolation source: single cell | place: USA: California, Emeryville, Joint...
CCAACTACTCCTGAGCAAGGCGAAATAATCGTACCTTATGTTCCAACTGGTGAAACTGAGCAAACAACACAAACCACCACTGAAACCGAAACCGAATTCGTCGTTACTGTTACAGAAACCGGTGCTGAGGTTGCTGAAGGAGGAGAAACTATCACTATCGAAGGTGAAATCGCGAATACTGAGATTCCTGTTGCTCCTGTTGTCACTGAGGAAGGAGAAACAACTGTCGTGGAAGTTGTTGAGCCAATTACCCATGAAGAAGGCGAAATAATCGTACCTTATGTTCCAACTGGTGAAACTGAGCAAACAACACAAACCACCACTGAAACTGAAACCGAATTTGTCGTTACTGTTCCAGAAATTGGTGGAGAAGAAATCGTCGTTGAAGGAGAAGTCACAATCACTGAGATCCCTGTTGCTCCTGTTGTCACTGAGGAAGGAGAAACAACTGTTGTGGAAGTTGTTGAGCCAACTACTCCTGAGCAAGGCGAAATAATCGTACCTTATGTTCCAACTGGTGAAATTGAAGAAGTCACACCAATCACTCCAGGTGGAGAAACTATCACTATTGAAGGTGAGGTCGCAACTACCGAGATTCCTGTTGCTCCTGTTGTCACTGAGGAAGGAGAGACTACTGTTGTTGAAGTAGCAGTCTATCCACATATCCCTGAAAGCGCCGAGACTATTGTGCTCTACCCAACTGGTGAAACTGAGCAGACAACTCAAACCACCACCGAAACTGAAACCGAATTCGTCGTTACTGTTCCAGAAATTGGTGGAGAAGAAATCGTCGTTGAAGGCGAAGTCACAGTTACTGAGGTTCCTGTGGCCCCTATTCCTACCGTAGAAGGAGAAACAACTGCTCATGTCGAGGAAACTATCTCTGAAGGTGGTGAAACTATCGTCCCATATATCCCAACCTTTGAAGTTGAAGTCGAAGCCGTCGAAACTACTGTTGCTGCTAATGAGACAGAAACCGTTAAACCAATCGTCGAATGTGAAACTTATATTGTTACCACTGATGAAAACGGCGAGACTACCCTCGAAGCCGCTGAACTCCTCATCGAGCCTGTTACCGAGATTCCTTCAGAGCTCGTCACTGCTCCTGAAATCCCAGCCGTCATTGCCGAATCAGGTGAGGTTACCTACAACACTACTATCACCACAACCACAGTTGGTGGTGAGGAATACACTGTTGTCCTTCCACACCCTTCAGAAATCAGCGAAGAAGCCCCAGTCGTCGTAGTCACTGATAACGAAGAAGAGACCTACGTTGTTCAGGTCCTCGAGAGCTATGAAACCGAAACCGGAGAAAACGTCGTAGTTGCTAATCTTGGAGGTGAAACTGTTACCATTGAGGGTGAAGTCGTCCCAACTGAAGCTCCTTTAACTGCTGTTGTTTCTGAGGGAGAGCTTATTGTTGTCGAGTCCTCTGAAGTGACTGTCAATGAAGCTGGAGAAACCGTGATTACTGTTCCAACTGGAAATGGTGAGACCACTACTGTCGTTACCAGCGAAGTCGTCATCTCTCCTTATGTTGAAGTTAACGTAGTTGAAGCTGAGGTTGAAAATACCAGAGTTCCTGTCTCCCCTATTTTCAATAACGAAGAAGAATACACTGTCGAGGTTTCTGAGGCACCTACTAAAGAGAAGGTAGTTCCAGAAGAGCCTTCATTCTGTCAGGCTGATGATTAAAAAGGATTGCAAAAAAAAAAATACTGAGTTTTCATTTTCTACAATTTATCTATATACATATTACAAGGATAATTGTAATTGATTCATTGGTGATTGGATATCTGCATTAATCCGTAAAACCGTGATGAATCTAGTAGAAATGTTCAAACATCAGCAATGATAAAGACTTGTGTTTTTATTCCTCTACAATAACATCAAGATTTTGAGGTAGGCTTCGATTATCCTCTTGTTTGAAATTGCGAGTTAAAATAAGTTTGAAATTTGTTAGTAATGCAACTACGAAGAATCTTCAACTAACTCCATAATCAATTAGGTATGCGCTACATCATGATCAGTATAGATTTGCTCTGTGTAGTTTAAAAAAACAACTTTAAGAAATCGAACTAAGACCAATAGAGGAGAACTCGCTGAGTTATTAGTTTGTCGCAAACAGGACACTCCTTATACGCATTTGTACAATCCTGACAAGTCAGAAAATGCTTGCATGGCATGAACAGAAAAGCTCTCATTTTTTGCATGCAAACCACGCATGCCTCTCGATCAGTTAGCCCTGACTCCAGCACCTGCCCTGTGAACTGTTTTTCTTTCAGGTTTAGCTCCTTCGCTTTCGATATGCTCTCTTTCGAGTCCATGAGAACTGGATCCTTGAGAGCTTCCATCTCTTTTTTGAAATTCTCAAACCAAGCATCCGTCAGCGAGAACTCTTTGGTGTCATCATCGACCTCTGACACGTCAATGTCTTTAGCATCACCATTCTCACCATTGCTGATTGCGATTTCTAGGCCTTTCTTCTCGTCAACCGGTTCGGACTTCTGACTTTCAAAGAACCCTCTCTCAAGGATTCTATCAACAAAGAGCTGATTTACTTTCAACTCTTTGAGACCACAGTACGCTTCATACTGTTTTATAACGCTCTTTCTCTGCGCTTTTGTAAATGTTTTCATGTCATACAATATATTCATCAGGTAAAAAAACGTATTGAGGTCCAGGTCCTTATATTCTCCTTGATTCTGAATGCTTTGCCGCAATATCATGCTCACTGATCCGAAGATATTGTTCAACAGCAAAGAAATCTCTCGATGGGACTTCTTTTTCATTTCTTCAATCAGAGTCTTGTACTTTAACCCATCGAATTTCATTTTAGAGATCTCATCTGCCAATGAACTCAACCAAATATTATAATCCTTATGAGCTGCGTTCACGACTTTATCAAGCATCTCCTTCTTCGCTATCTTCAAAGGCAGACTTGCTCCTCCATTATCGGCTAAGGCGATTTTCTGAAGCATTTTGTCAATTGGATCTGCCTTCGAAATAATGGGAGATAGAGGCTCCGCTTGCTTGGAGAGCTCCGGTTCTTCTTTATATGGTAATGCGATGATACTCGGCAGCTTTTTGGTTTTCGGTTCTTCCTTTGATAGTTCGTTCTGGGCCTGCAGAGCTCTAGTCTCCTCGAGGTGCTTCTTCAGCGCCTGCAGCTTCGCTTTAAGTCCCTCTTCTCTCTCTAAGGCAGCATTCTGTTTAAACTTTTCTTCAGGGTTATCCAGCATCCAATTTATCAGTGCGTTTGGATCAGGGTTTCTGGTCTGAGAATAAGCAAGATCGACATGCGATTTCTGGAAGCCTGCGTTTGCAAGGTATTCGTAGTCAAGTTTCTGTTGTGGCTGGAAAGGAAACATGTTTTATTTCGACAAAAACGTAATTAAATGACGCTGGTATATAGAAATCTGACCGATTGTCGGCTGATAGACTTGATAATCCAATTAAATTATTCTGGCTGTGCTTTTTGAAATCGGTATCAGAATTATTGCAACATATCAATTTTTCAAATAATCGCATGTATTTGGTGCTTAGCTCAATTGAAAAAGATATTTAAGCGATTATGGGTTACCTATCCTTAAGTTTACTTGAAAAGAGAGTCTAAACACATATTATATGAACAAGCAAACGAGTAATAGAAGGAGTAAACCTGACAAAGCAGTAGTTAGACTATTAGCATTTTTACCTACGCAGTAATCTCCATTGCAAGGGCCACCATCACAATGTGTACAATTCAATTGATCCTTACTCAAAGCACAATCATAGTTTTCATCCCAACCGTCCTTACAAACGCAAGTATCATTTATACATTCACCTCTGCCAGTGCAGCCGTTTCTGCAATACTTTCTTGCTGAGTTCAAGCAGAAATACTTTGGGTCTGGACATTTCAACGTCCCAGTATACCCAGGTACAGCGATTTGCTGCCCACTATATTCACAGGTAACGGTATTGGCTCCAATTTGCACATTCACTCGATAAACATCTGCCCATTCGATCGCGTGGCATGAGAACTGAAGACAATAGGTTATAGTAGCATCGCGCAGAGGCATGAACCCTTCTTTGATAAGATTTCCCTCAAAGCATCTTGAATCTTTACCATAGGCTTGATCGATTGCCCTATACTGCGGCCCAGGCTCTCTGCAGTCTCCATTAGAATAGTAAATAGGGTACGGACAGTTATCTGAGAAAGGATCGAGAGCTATTGTTCCATTTTTGAAGTAATCCCATGAACTTATGCTCATGTTAACCCCGCTGTCTCTGATCGCGCAGACGCCTTTGTAAAGGTGATCAAAAGTGCAGTACTCTCCATTGAGCCGGTCACAAAATTCTGGAAATCGCGCGTGAAAATCTTCGGTAATGCAGGACTCCGTCAGAAAAGCGCATCCACGGTCTCGACCCCAGAATAGGTACTCGGCTTTGGAATAATTGACTCGATACCAGCCAGTTCCTTCGAGAAACGCGAGAGTGAACTCTGAAATTTTAGAATCATATTTCGATGAAGCTGTCATATATTCATCACCGAGGATCCTTCTCTCCCAATGAGAACCTAAACTCGCTTCAGTTCCTTGATTTTCGAGCTCCACGCCAATCACATTACTGCAATTGAAGTATGTTTTCGCCACATTTACTACCTGTGGCATGACAATCAACGGAGTGAGCACTCCTCTGATGTTCGAGAATTGGAATACTTTTTCAAGCGGTAATGGTTTATTCGTTGCAGGGTCAATGAAGTCCGCATATAGCATACTGCTAAACCCAAGCACGTGAGTCGTCTCGTGAATGTATGTGTGTAATTGGTCCTGGAAATCACTCGCTTTCATGGACATCAGCTTAGAATTTATATTGATTTGACCGGCGACTGGCCGCGTTGTTACCGGGTCAAAAAAACAAGGAGTCGCCCAAGCAAGGAAATTATCATCTGTGGGCGCAGCCGTAACGAAAAGCACCAAGTCTGCGTTGACACCAGTAGATTGTAGTGCCTTGGAGATCGGGGCTTCGAAGCAGTAACGATAGCCTCTGAACACAATCGGCTCTTCGAAAGGAACAACGCTTAGGACACTTTCGAAGAAATTCTTTGTTGCGGGGATAATTCTGTTCTTGATGAAGGAGATTGCTTCGGGGGATAGAGAGGAGCTAATATTAGTAAAATCAGCATGAATGCGAATAGGAGCATAGGTCTTTTCGGCCAGAATCCGACTTGAATTTGCAGTTGGACTGATTTCTAAAAATTCTTTCTTGACTTTACCGGCTATCTTGTTGTGAATGCATTCATGGGCGACCAATGGAGAGATTAGGCAGAGAATAAGGATTGGAAACAGACAAATGGTTGAGCCTAACATTTTTGTCAATCTAATTTTTTATTTAAGGAGTTTAAACCAGCTTATCAATTCGTCTGATTTCAAATTTTAAGATTTTGGAAAAAGCAATTTTCTACGCTATGACTTGATAGCTCGTTCTTTAGACGCATTGATTTGCGCTGTTTTCTGTTTTTGAAACAATCCAGCATGACTCCTCGCACAAGTCTGAACCTTCTTCTCAATATAGTGTTGAAACTTGGGAAGTTTATACCTTCCCGATGCACGAGCAATGTATATTTTATGCGTTATTTTTTTTTTATTTTTTTTTTGTGCAAAATTTGTATGATAAGAAGGGAATTTGATCAAATTAGCTTATCACTTTCTAGTGTTTAACCAAAGCATTCGATTGCCCCACTCTCTCAGCAATGGGTATTTGTGAAGCATATAAAAGATACTCTTTTTCTCAATAGCTGTTCTAAGTGGAGAGTTTTCATAGCAGTAGTAGAATTCCAATTATTGAAGATAATCAATGAAAATGCATCGAATTAATGAAAAACAAAGAAAATAGTATTAGCAATTCAACAGTTTATTTACAATCAATCCTTTGTGTTAACAAAAAAAAAAAACTTTGCAGAAATTCACCTTTAAACAAGATCAGTTAATTTACAATTTGTGAGTTCATTGGAACTTTCATCGACTTTATACAACTCCTGGTAGTCTGGAAACAAATCATACGTCTTGTATCCCATGGAGAAAAATATTCTCTTTTGCATTAAATTACACTTCACTCACATGCAAATCTAAATTTTGCAGTGACGAGACTGATTGCTGCTGTTTGTTAGGGTTGTCTGATTGAGGCTGAGGAGCTATCGCTTGAACTGAAGGCACAATTATTGTAGCGACTGCCACGTGTTCCGAGCCTTGATGTTGATTAGTGTTCCCATCCTGAGGAGCTGTTCTAGTTCTTCTGCTAAACCAGTGAAGTCTCGAGATACAATCACAGATGACTAATATCACAAAGAAGGCAATGACGATAAATATTAATAGTCCTACAATTTCGAAAAAACCAATGCCTTGTTGAAGCACTTTGATAGATCCTTGAAAAGGCACGTTCTGTGTATCGTTTTGAGTGCTATTGTAATCAATGGAATCCATAGTCTGAACTAGAGAAGACGACATTTGAGGTGTTTTTGTTTGGGAATGTGATTGTTGGTTAACTATTTCTCTTGCATTGCGATCTTTGAAACTCGCTCCCATAAACGCGGCTGATTCGCCACGAAAAAGCTGGAGAGCTATGAAGGTAAGAAGCAGGCTTTCCCGGATCATAGATGATTCAACTACGATGCGATAATAAAAGTTTTATAAAGGTTTCCTTTTTGTTGGCAGATCTCATCTATTCTTTATCAAGTCAGAATTAATCTATTCAGTAATATTATTTTTTTTGTTTTGATAATTGTTAATGTTGCTACTGACTCGAACTGTAAAAAGCTACACATGGAAATTCTGGGTCAGCGATCAAACACAAAATTTCCGAAAATATCATCTTCCTTATAAAACCAATTATTAACGACTGAGAAAGAATGAGACAATAGCTTTGAGATGGGATCAGAGACCTCAAATTCCAATTTTTTTTTTTTGGAGTTCGAAGGATTGCTACTCGGGGAATCACTCTTAAAAGTCCCTCCTTTACAATCTTTCACGGATCTTCACTAACCTGCCAATCATGGTAGCTCGGTTCATCTTGAAGGACTTCGATTCCATTCGTCTCGTCATCAGCTATATTGTCTTTTATACAAACTGAAGAAGTTATTGGATTCATCGTCTCATTGAATAAAGATGCTACTATGAAGAGATTAAATTATCAATTTGATAAATAGCTCTTGTTTGTCAATAATATCGAATATATTCACATTCATACAACGTGCATTCAAGTCCATACAAATATATAGTTAATATGTATATGTACTATATACTATTATTTCTTTTTTTTCCTGCAACAGAAGAGCGCATGTATATTTATCCACAGTGAAATTGTAAAGAATTTTTCCTACTAAACGTATGACATAAGAGTCGGAGTGAAGGCCTCTACGATGAATTTCAGGAAGGTCCAATATGATCCCTAAAATTGATAGTCAATGAAAGGAAATGAAAACAATCAATTACTGTTCCTCGGAGATACTCAATTATATACTCATCGTCCTTTTCGGTCTTGAATATTTTAACAATAGCGTCACCAGTAAATTCTTCCTCGCTAAGCTCACTAATAGCATCTTCTTTCACACTGTAATTCATTTCACCTGTTCTCAGTAAAAAAGAAGTTGAATATAATCCACATTTCAAACTTACCTTATAACTATCCGGACTGACTTCGACTTCAAAGCCCACCACATTCGCAGTCAAAATAACACATTTGAACAAATATTCGAGATCTTTGCAGCTCACTTTCAAAGTGGTTAATGGCACACCAATGCCAGAATGCAGCTTAATTTTCCTCCGTATTGGACCCCGTATGCCATGAGCTTTTCATTAACAGACTTTAGAAAAGAATTAGCTGAAACTGCTTTCTTCAAAGAGATTATTTACCCCAGTAGATCCGCTTCGATAGGTCTGAAAAGAATTTAACGAGCCAACATCACTGTTTCCATCGCCTTGGATATCTGTTAGACTTCCCAGCTTCCCATTCTACGTGCTTTTTTTTCTTCGGCGTATAATCGATTCACTTCTTCGACACATCTGTCCAATTCCTTGATCACTTCCTCTTTTTCAGCAGTCTCTCCTTGATACCAAGCGCTTGCTTTAATATCTTCAATTTTGAATCTCGTTTCTGGATTCGGGTCCAATAACCCGCCCCATAATACTTTGAAATCTTCTGAATAAAAGTCTGGTCCATGGATTGTCTTCGTATTGCTATGAGCGCTCCAAAATTTATCGATTTTCCCTTCTAAAATCGCCCGATATAATGGATCAGTTTTGCGAGCCTCACAAAACGGCGGAGATCCAGCCTTCAGCCAGGACAGCATGACACCAAGGGCAAATACGTCTGTTGGCTCTTGGTCAAAGCTGCTTGCAGTGAGCATTTCTGGTGCTTGGTAGCTAGTAATTTCATAGTAAAATCAATCTGCAATTAAGAAATCGTTACCCTTCAGCTCCAGTAATAGTCTTGTGTTTCTTCTTATCAGCCAAAGTGGCGAGACCGAAATCCGCAAGCTTAACATTGCATTTAGCGTCCAAAAGTATGTTTTAGGGCTTAAGGTCTCTTTGTATGACGCCGGATTTATGACAAAATTCTAGCGCTTCGACCATTTGATGGAAAAATCTTCTGGTAATGGGATCTGGGAGTCCTCTCTTGTAGAGTCTTAGGGAAGCGACAAGATAGTTGTGCAGACTGCCTCTCTCAGCGAATTCCATTGCAATAACGTCTCGCTCGATTATGGTGCCGTTTTTCTTTTTGTAAGGAGACTCACTAAGGACTTTGAGAATTTGAGTGATGTGTGGGTGCTTCAAGCTCTGTAGAATTGCTGCTTCTTTGGCGAACTCATCAGAATGATCAGGCAACTGCAGGATCTTAAGAGCAACCGGGAGTTTATCTATTTTCTCTTCTGCTTGCTTGACTCTAAATTGAAAGATGAATATGAATGTAGAAAGAAATCGAGTTACGCTCCAAAAGTCCCATAGCCTAGAGTTTTGATGATAATGTAGGAGTCAATTTCAGATTTTCCAGCCTCAACCATTTGAAGGTGATATTGTTTCCTTAGAAAATGAGCTAAATTATAGTCCCAACCTCAGATGTCATTTTAACTTATTTTTTTTTAATCCGATCAGTTCCATTGAGTACCGAAAAAATCTCTTATAATTCTTCATTCATTTGGGACTAGTACTGATTATTCTAAGCCATATTGTGAACGCTTATGCTCTTGATTCTCATCCAAACTATTGTCAATTGTCTAAATTCCTAACGAACGCTTAATTCCAACTTGCTTTGTTGGTGAGATTTGAGTAGAGTCGACTCAGGCACACTTGTTAATTTCTCGAATCTTCTCTCGCTGGAATTTTCTGTTGAAGTGCCAGCAAATTTTATATTGAACGCTATTTCTAGGGATTTGATGGTTGATTTTGTAGATTAACAGCTCCAATTGATCTGCTGATACAACATCCTTGAGAATAAATTCCCATGAGCCTCTATCTAATCCAGGATGTGAAAAACGAAATGTTCAAATTTGATTGTGAAACTTTTCAAGGCGATGACGTATACAACCTGTCACTTGATAGACTTTACGTTTTTTTCACATTAAGCTGAACTGAAATTTTAAAAGACTGTCGACGAGAAATACTACTAAGATTATGCAACTTTATCGTATACAAAAAGGCGATCCGATTGAGTATTGACTTCCATATTAATAGCCATCATTAGACCAGGTGATATTCTCTGAAGGATAACCTGAGAAGGCTTCCTTAATAAGTTTCGTTGAAGTAGCATGATCAGCTCGTCCAAAGCCCTGGGAATATCCATACACGAAAATCTTCTTCTCTGTCGAGTCATGCTCGATTCTACCTCCGCCTGGACAATCAAATACTAACAAATCACGAATTTTAACTCCTGCTTTCTCTTCCGATGGCTGGTAGAGTAGGTCATCAAGTAGCTTGTTGTCTCCAACTTCATCCTGGAAGGCTTCAAAAACGTCAGCGTGGTATGGTAATGGTGAGCCTCTGATAAAGCAAATGGACTCTTTGCTGTCTGAACTCTTTAAGCTTACGTATATTTGCACATATTTAAACCTTCCCTTTGATTCAAGGGCCACGCAAGGCACATACTTGTACAATTCAGCCAGAGTCTTGATGCACTTTGATGTTTTTTCCATCACTTCCAATTTAGTAAATGATTTATTTATTGATTTATTCAAGACTGTTTCTTTGTCCCTTTATGGTTTATTTTCCAAAGGCTATCAAAAGCAAAGCTTAAAGGTTCATAATCTAGGGAGTCTGTGATGAAAGTCCAAACTCGACCGTTGAAATGAACTAGCCCGAGAGACGCGATTGAATTGTTTCAGAGATATCAAAACTTTATTTGTAACGACCCTCAAATTACATTTGATACACTCATATCCATTGTACTAATAACTCTAAACAATATTCATGCAGACACCGTGACTTAAGCAATGAGCAGAATAAATTATCTGTAAAGCGCGTTTCATTACATCTCCCCCTACAATAATTGAATAAAAACCCCTTTTGTTAATAATCATCCTTGAGTTTTTTCGAAACTCGAGGACTCTTCATTATAGAATTATCGCTCAGGTTCGAAGTATTGAGCAAAGAACTTGGATTAATGAAAGGGTTAGTATTATTAGAAAAAGCTGGCTGGAATGACTGATAATATTGCGAGAACCAGTCCCCTGTATTTGGCGGTTTTGGCTGCAATGTGTTCAGCGAGCTCAGCGGCAGTGGTGAAAACAGCATAAAGCTTTGGTTTTGACGATCAAGACTCGTATTTATTTTCTCATAAGACACTGCTCCTTCGTGAGGGATGATTTCGTGAGGCATTTCGAATTGCGGTTTAAACTCCTGCGATGTGTCAAATCTTTCGTTTTGGTTATTCTTCTTCATTAACTCTGCCCCAAGAACGTCATCCATAATCATCATTTTGTCCTGAGGATCTTTACGAGAATTAGTGCCTTGGAAGAGATCAGTCAACGTGCCTGTAGGCTCTATTTTCATTATATCGGACATCCCTGAATCAGCTCGTCCATACCCTGTCCAGTAGTCCTTTGCGCCTCCTTTTTGCAATTTATTTTGAGCCGCGGCGCCTTTGTTGAATTCTTCTTTCGTAAGGTAATCACCAAGCCCGGAAGACTGTCTGGAAGCCTGCTGCTCATATTTGTATTGATTCAAAAACGTACTCAAATTCGATGACTGACGTGAAACGTGATCGTTTCTTTCTACTGGTGTTCTGAACATCATATGCGGGAACTCTTGCTTAGAAGTGAGATAGTTGCTTAATTGCTGCTCTTCATGGTTTTCTCTTTGTCTGTCTTGGAATTGGCTCTCGCCCTCTTCTTCGGCAACAATTGCATCAAAATGTCTGCCCGAAAAATACCCAAATCCATGCGAAGGGCTCGTATAGAACGGATTCGTATTTCTTTGAGGAGGAGGAGATCGATTGTCTGGAAGGGCTGGAAAACCTTGCTGAGAAGTGTACTGCTGCTCATAGGGCTGAGGGATCGCGAATCGCTGATTGGTTTGCTGAATAGGCCGCTCGAAAACTTCTTTAGTTTCCTTTGGTAACGTCGAGTGTTGATAGAGTTGCTCGAGTAAACTCGCCGCTTTGCCAATGGTAGATTCGATTTCATGAGCGTAAGCGGGCGTTGTAACTTTGATGCTCGAAACCAAGTGCCTCATACTTTTGTTAAGATTCTCTATTTCCTTAGATACTTCCATTGGGAAGTCGTTATTTTGCATATCTCCGTTAGAATGGTTGGAAGGTCTGTTTCCAAAGGTCATATGGCTTTTTGCAGTACTAAACCCAGAATATTCAGATTTGACAACGACGCTGCCGTTATCTTTGATTTCCTCAGCTTCTTCGTCGGCGAATTCTTCATCGTCCTCATCCTCGGCTTTGACTTGACCGCGGCCGCTAGCAGATTTGTGAAAAAAATTCGGGTAATCGTTGGCTGTGAATTTGATAATTGTTCTTCTCTTTCGCGCGAGCTCAAAATAATCGTTCGGGTCATAATTCCCGTGGGAGGAGTATTGAATGAGCTTACCTGTCAGGTCCTCAAAGAATAGCAATAATTTTAAGTTGCACAAAGTTGAGAGCTCCGACGCTTTCTTTAAAAGCCCGAATTTCCTCTTGTGAAAAGTATCCTTTCTACTCTTTTTCGAGTCGATTGCTTTGATTTCGGAACGTTTCTTTCCCATTGGTTGGATTGCGTTTGCAACTTAATGATAGTTTTTTAATTGATAAAAATCTAACTAAGCGATCAAAAACACCGGGCAATGTGAAGGTAAGTTTTCATGCTACAAATTTATTAGATGAACGCATTCGAGGTTAATTTTCCAAGCTCTAACAGAGAAAAGAGCTGGATTGCTGAGAAATGTGCTCGTTAATAGAAGAAAAAATTTATTTCTGTTGTGCATTTCTTTTTTTTTTCTTTTCTTTTCGTTCCTCTATGTTGAGATTACAAATAAAGTATGAGTACAATGGAACATGATACACTAACGAAAGGTCTGATGGAACGAGTAGGAATTTCAATGAGACGTGGAATTAATCAACCGATATACATAGACATTAACTGTGCTCTTGATTTTAATTTAATTTCTTTGATTTTTTTTTTTCAGAATTAAAGACTTGAGAACCATCCAGACTAATAAAAGCCAAAGACTTTGATATGTTTCATTGAATCATTCATAGCCTTCTGGTTACCAATCTTGTCTCACGCTGAGAATCGTAATCTTTTTCATTTTATAGACAGCGTTAAAGAAGCAGCGCTTGAGTAAGAACTCACTAAAATGTCCTATACAACCATAACAAGTTCATTAATGTACGAATAAGCATTGAACGCTTTATTCACGTTTGACAAAGTATAATAAGCTATTTCGATTTCACAATTATTCAAGGGTTTTCTGATTCATGTTAATAGGATGAAATAGTTAATAAAATATGAACAATAATAACTAACAAATAGAAATGAGAAAAACTATTTAAATGATTGAACTTTCATTATGAAATTTTACTATCAATAAAAAACAACAAGCGATGAACTAAATTAAGTATCTCTTTCCTCCTTTACGAGGTTTAGCTAGTTTCACTACCTGCATCCCAGTCCCAACCAGCTCAGTCTGAGACTCATCATTGTTAGAATGGTCAGGCTTATTTCGTCTCTCAGGCTTGTGTAGCTGTGCAGCCTGCTCCATTTCACGAGGCTTTTGTATACTTGAAAGATCTTGGATATACGGAATGTCCGGTAGTCTAAAGTTATCCTTCTGCACCTTCTTTCTGCTAGGAGAAGAGCCTTTCTGCTCTTCGACTCCCTTTGGAGCTCGTTGCTCTTCGCCAGCCTTATAAGGTTTGTCAATTGATTTACTCACATCTCTTGGTTCTTTAGATTGCTCTTTATTTGAGCTCGCTTCTCTCGAAAACGAGGACCGAGGTTTTCTGGCTAGTCGGTCTTTTCTCTCTTCCTTTGGAGGGGTATTCTTGTTATGATCAGAAAGTATAGGTTCAGCGTCTGAATTCACATCGGAGTTTTTGTTTGGTTCCTTTGATAACGAGTAATGCACAGATTTAGGAGGCTTTCTGATTTTCTCCTTTTCGAGAGATTTTCTTTCTTTGTCGATACTGAAATGCACGTGGCCAGCGAGAGGAGCTAGGTCAGTCTCAGGGGTTTTCTCATCAGTTCTCTTTATTTCTTGCTTTTGAGGGGTACTTGGGTTTAGACTTTCGTTGATGGCATTTGCTAGAGCATCTTGATTTCCGGATTTTCGCGCACGTCTCTTTCTTGTGTTTAGATTTAGCATAGGATCGATAATTCTCTCTTTTTTGGGAGATAGAGCTTGGGTTTCAGATTTATCAACCGATAACGAAACTTCCATTGGATCCCTTTCTCCTGCCTCGCCCTCGCCGTTCTGTGCCCCTTGCATCGCTTTTTTGGTTTTCTCGTCCTGCTCCACAACTGCATTCATAGCCTTTTGCTTCAGCATCTCATCCAGCGACATCGGCTTAACGGTTAAAATCGTCAAGGCTCTAGTTGTCAAGGGATCAGCCAGGCTCTTCGCAATTTTGAACAGCAATCTATGTTTGATATAACGAATCCTTTTCAGTACGACTATTGTGATGCAGACCTTGATCAATGGAGTGACAAACATGTCCTGATTCAAGGTGATCAAAAAGTTTTTTGACCATGTCTTTGATTCTTCGAATGTGCTGTTCGCGGCGACGACAAGGATAATATAGACGCATCCTCCCCATACACAAATAGCAAAGATAATTCCAAGCCAAGTTTTTATGGTTTGAATTTTCTTTATAGTTTGAGCATCCCTTTGCTTTCTTTGTTTTTTTGGAGTGAGGTTATTGACCATCGGTGCTCGAGCAGACGTTTTTTGCCTATTAACAAAAAGTTTAGTGCTTGAAATTAGAGTGCTTTTACTTCTTTTTCAAGAGAAGGAACTTGAGAATGAGGTTCACCGGCATGACGGTGACGTACGGCAGTCCCATGACGATCACGGTACTCAGAAACCCACCCTATTCATTGGCCGATTAATTATTGATAGAAAATTATAAGATACACCGGATGCAGCTTTATTGAATATCGATGAGAACGCTGCCAGTGATAATAGACGGCAATACATGAGCGTTGCGCGCGTCGTTCTCGGGAAAAGCCGGTCCTCGTAGAAATAAATCGACATGAAGGCATGTCCGTACTACAATTTTAATTTTTCGTTAAGGATATATTGAAACAAGAATTCTTACACAAAATGCTTTCGCTGCGACTTTATAAATGGGCTCTTTGAATGTGAACCTTCTGAAAGAGACATCGAGTACCATATTTTTTGGGACTTTGAAACTGAGAGGTTTAATAACCTTTAATCTCAGGGTGATCATCGACACTAGGTACCAGAATGTGATGACCATCAGCAGCCAAAACACCCACGAACCCACATAGTCAAACGTGAGCAAGGCTGAAGCGCTCGCGAGCTTTCCAAGGTTGGAATTTGCAAAAACGCTCACAAGCGCAGTATTTGCGTTTAGAGAAGTGAGCGACTCGCAATCGCAAACAAAATAACTTGTGCCATTTATTGTTTCCGATCCCACATTACAACCGGTAAGACAAGCAGAATACTTTGAGCCGGACACTGGAGGATAATACAATTTCGCTCCAAATTGAGATGAAAGTGTCGAGTTGTTTATTGAATCTTTCTCGTTGATTTGAATGGATATCAAAGGTGGCTGACTCGAGTTATAGTTTTTCGGGCAATTAAACTGGTCTGTCTTGTAGTACACTGTATGTACATCAACTGTCTCACCGTCAGCCAAAGGCTTGGTCTGGGTTAACGCTACCAAAACGGGAGGATTATCTCCAAATTGAAAATTAGCAGAGACAGTGTTATTGTATCTCATTGAACCCAGATAGAGGTTCGTAGAATTGAGCACGTACGGATAGCCAGCTTCTTTCCCCCAGAGCTGTAAGACGCTCAAGCCTGATGTGACGTTGACAGTCAAGTTCAAGATTTCTCCAGAGTTTAAATCATTTAAAGGACAATCTTGGTTTTTCACATATTGAGTACAGGCATCCACAATACGGAGGACGAGTTGCATTTTTTGAGGATCGAAGACATCTCCTTCAGCTCTATTTTCCAGGTCTGCATAGACCATATTGCGAGCAATGTCCAAACCCATTGCAGCCATGTCACCCGTTACAAAAGAGTCGTTGACTATCTTAAGAACTGCGTTGAGATACTCAATAGTACCATTGCTATCCATCGTCAGCCGCATGTCTCTCGTTACCTCTTGAAGGTATTTCAAAAAATTGATTGCTGAGGCATTTAACGCTCTGACGGAGTCAGGTTCAAGAGCACAGTTTAATGGCTTGTAGCCGCTACTGCAAGCGCACATATCCACCAAATAGTCCTCGTTTTTTCTACAAGAACCATGACCAGAGCAGGAAGGACATCCTGTTCCACCTGCAAGTAATCTATCGACGAATCGGTTATATTCATACGCAAGACTCTGGATAAGAAGAAAGTGATTTTCTGTTCCGGAAGGCACACTCTGTAATTGAGTATCCAAATTAGCGTCGAAATAATCGGCGAAATCTGTTGCGAGACTTCCTCCAAAAGAACAATTCATGCCAGTGTTATTATTTGCCAATGGCGACGGGCAATTTTTCACACAAGT
>ENA-UOTZ01001435-UOTZ01001435.1-compost-metagenome-genome-assembly--contig:-NODE-1435-length-16197-cov-4.383002_pt1 | contig 16197 bp, 12 predicted proteins | sample MGYA00238144_ERZ746983 | MGnify/ENA primary metagenome ERZ746983 (study PRJEB28759, sample SAMN06268863) | compost metagenome | isolation source: single cell | place: USA: California, Emeryville, Joint...
TCTGATTTTCTGTCAATATGTCAAGATATCTGTTTTAATTGATTCGAATTTTATTAATTTTTGATGCATACATAAATAGCTTCTTCTTCATTTCTTTAAGAATGCTTCACAAAAGCTGAGGCAACCCCATTTACGCTCCTTTGATTGAAACTATCAACGTTTATCAACGTTTATCACCGTTTGAACCACTAAGAAAAGCATACTGAAACAGTGAATTCAAGTATTGTACTTGAGTTCTGCAAAACCTTGCTAAATATGATTCACTTTCTCTGCGCATCCGAAGTTTTGATTAAATTAATCCGAATAAGGAACCAGAAGACACCGTAATTATCGTTCACTATTAATTCCCAAAATAATTCTGTCGTTTTTTCAATGAACTTGAAAACAATTACATTTTTCCACAAACATATCCCTTATTCAATGAAGTTTTGAGAATTAGGATCGCGAATTATAAACATGACTTAAACTCTCAAACACTCTAAAGCACGACAAACTTAAGTTTAACATTTTTTGTAGCCGGACGAAATACAATAAATACAAAACAAAAAAGCTCCTATTACACGACATTTCAAAAACATTCATATTCAATGATGCAAAATTCAGTTTTTCCCGCAGATTATTTTTAAGTCCTTCCTGTGTGAAATTATTTTTTAGTAAGCAGATCATTTTTCGTTCGCAAACTTTAATCCAAGACAAAGCAATTTATTCAATCTGAAAGGTGCTTTATCTAAGGGAACAGAACGGGTTAGTACTATCAGGCCAATCTCAGATGGAATCTCCATTACTTCTTAATCCAAGCAGCATTATTAACCTTAATCTCGCCTTCAAAGGGCTAACTTCTCTCGATGATTATAAAAGATACAAAAACTTGGTAAGAATCTTTTGTGAATTACTCGAGCAATGGCTCACAGCAAGTTTGAATTCGAATTAGATTGAAATAGACCTGACTGGCAACAAATTGCAGAAGACGTCTGAAATCTCTAAAGTCTTGTTCAGCTTTCATTTCTTGAAAAAAATCAACCTCGCTTTCAACAACCTTTCAGAATGTCTGGAACTACCCCCGCAAATTGAGTCTCTTATCCTCAACAACAATAAGCTGAAGAAAATTGATGATACTATTTTGACATTGAAAAGTCTTGTCACCATTGACCTTTCCAACAATTCGTTGCAAGATGTTACAAGCTTAATCATCTTGACCAAGCTAAAACATGTTTTCTTGAAAAATAACAAAGTAAATTGCCTACAAAAATCTGATGAGATATAAATATTTGTAGATTACTCAGATTGACTGTCTTGCGGAACTGCCTTTACTTTGCGAGTTAGATGCAGAAGGAAATCCAGTGAGAGACATTGAGCAACTAGAGCGGTTCAAAGATCATCAATCACTGAGTGTCTTTAGCATTCGAAATACCTCGGTATTTAAGTAATGATTTGATGTGAAAGGCAAACATTTTAGCTTTTTTCTTGCAGGGAAAATTCCTCCGCTGAGACTGGCATACAATTCGCAAATCTACTACCAAATCTGCCATTTTTTCGAGACGGAGTTTTGAGCAAAAACGCAAAGAGCTTGAAAAACTCTTATATATACTCGACATTTATCGACACTTCAAATCCAAATAGAAGTGCTCTAATCAATAAAAGTCTCATTAACGCTCGGAAGCATTACTCTTCAGACTCAGAACTTCCAGATGAAATCGAAGAAGGCCAAGAAACTCCTCAAGAGATGCCCGGATCAATTCTGGGGTCAGTTCGATCAGGCTATCTAGAAAGTGTCAGGTTGATCAATAGTGAGGACTCAACGCGTCACGAAAGAACTAATAGCAATCAAGGAGCTCACCAGCAGCAAATGCTCTTATTATCGCTCGCTCTTAATTCTAAACTCACCAGCACTGACAGAAATAAGGACAGAGAAAAAGTTTCAACAGCAGATAATTCTAATCGAAACCTTTCAGAAAAGGAGCTGGGTTTTAAAGCTGGAACCAAAAGCTCTAGCAAATTACAGACGAGCGTGAAAAAGCCTTCAATAAAATTGGATTTAAGCTCAGTGCTCAAAACTAATTCTCCAAAGCCGAATCAAATGTCCTCGAAATTCCAAGACAAACAACTTACTGGAAGCTCTAACAAACGAACTTCCAATATAAGTTGGATAGAAGGCCTAAATTTCTCGCAAATAAAGCATTCTCCTGCAGCAAGAAGTTTTATCCCTGAAACTCCAGAGTCGAAAGGAACAACGAAGGTGCAAAAAGCTTTGACCCCGAAGGTTAATACTGATAGTCACACCTCAAGTGTTCTTAGTAGAGGCGGAATGAAAGGTTCTGGTGATGTAATTGCAAGCCGGTCCTCTTCAGATCATCAGGAAAACTATAACACGTATAATTCAGTCCTTAATTCACTGAGAGAGGAGATCATCAGACTCAAAAATGTAACTTACTCTTTTTGAACCGTCTCTTATTGTCTCTAGGAAAATAAAATTCTGAAGGAACAATCAAAATCTCACTTACAGAAGTCTCCAGGCAAAAATAGTATTTCATCTGCGAGTGAGAATTTCAAACTTCGTGAGGAAAACGCAAGACTACATTCGGATCTTGCCTCTCTCAACGATAAATATATGAGCCTGCAGCAACATCTTACCAGAGAGGAGTCTAAATGGGGTGAAGTTGAGGAAATTATCAAAACTTGCAAGCAGAACTTATCAAATCAAGAGTTCAGAGAACACGTAAAGCAATATCTTTCTTTCATCCTAAGTTAATGTTTCTTATGTTGATATCAGATGTCAGCGGATCAGATCCTAGAGATCGTTGAGCAAAAATTACAGAGTTTTGCAGGTGCATCAGATCAGGGTCGACTAGGCCACCAATCAGCCGAGAGAGAGAGGGTAATCAGTAAGGTGATAACAATTTCTAAAAGCTTAACAAGGAAAAGGAAGAGAGGCTAATTATGAGAATAAATGACCTGGAATCTCAGATTTCATTTAAATATCAGAAGAAATTTGTAGGCCTTCAGAAACTTGTTAAGAGCTATCAGAAAAACTTTGATCTTCTCATGACGAAATACAACTCCTTGAAGGAAAAGCAAAATATTGCAAGTTCTCCAACCGCGGAAAAGCCCACTGCACAAAAAGATGCATCAACTAAGCCTGCCCGGTTGAATAGATCACCCACTGCTAGTTCATCCAAAAAAAGTCCTACTGCCTCCATGAATTTGAATGCTGCGGGGTGCTATTCTTCTTCTCTCGAAGATATTCAATCACTTCAAACTAAAGATGAGTCAGCCCTGAATACGAAATTTAATACATTAAAATTAAAGCAATGGGACGAAATTTACAAGCAATTTGAAGGCAACTCTCGAGAGTCGCTTGACACAGCCAAGACTTTATCAAACAGAGCGGCTCATTCTTTTGAGGTACCATTAGTATCTGAATAAGTTGCTTATTTTGTAGCCAAAATTGCAGGTGAAGCTGCGTGATCTGGAGGACGATAACAAAAGACTCTTCTCTATACTTCAAAAAAGAGAAATGACGCAGAAAGTCGAGACCAAAACAGAAATTCAAGATTCGCAAATACTGGACACTAAAACCCCTCTCCAGAAAAATATATATTTGGGCATGAGACTTTTAAAGAATTCGCAGACAGATTCAAGCCTTGTTAGTGATAAGCCATCACGTTCAAACATAAGTGTCAAAGGAGAGAATAGCAAAATTTCCTTATCAATCTGGGACAATAAGGTACTTTTTCTTCTATAATCAAATGTACTAACTCATCAATTATTAGGGGAAGGAGAGTCTAATTAGTTACAAAGAAAGATCAAAACTTCAAACTAGTTCTCAGAATCTTAGCAAAATATCCGTGAACAATAGTAATTCGTCTCCAAGTACTCAAAAGAAAAAGAGTGATGGCTTGAAAGGAACGTACACAAAAAAGTTATCGAAAATATTAGAGCAAGGTCAGGGAAAAATTAGTGCCAACAAGAGTTAGAATTAGCTGTATCCGTTGTCTCCGGCTTTCAAATTAATATCGAATTTTTGGCTTTTTTGTTATGGTTTTACCAATGGCTTCATAATTAAACAAAGGATGATCTGACTCAACAGATTTATTTGAAATTTTATTTGGGTATTATTCAAACATCTATTCTGATGATTTCCTAATTTTACTTATATTTGTTTTACTTTCCTATCATAACATAAGTTAGTTTCTTACTCGAACTGCCTTCCTTTCATTCATGGAAATCATCGCAATTAAACATTACAAATATTTTCTCAATATATTTAAGATCTCAGAAAGCATAACGGTAAAAAGTTTGGTAAGCAGCTTTCACATGAATACTCAATGAATCTCGAATTATATTCAAAAAAAGATAAAAGGAGAGAGTCAAAATAAGGTTCAAGAGGGATTAAAAGCAGCACTCACTATCAAAAAAAAGTATTTATTTATGTAAAAGTTTCTCTTAGAGAGAGAGAAAGAGAAAAGCATGCATATTCTTACTAACTAAGCGCGCCATAAATTAGGTGGAGTTAAACATCAGACTTTTTATTTAACCACATGATTTGACGGAGTCAGTTGCGATCCATTTGGTATTATATTCTCTTTCTTCGTTGAGGGAAGTGAATCCAGGTCCAAATATTGTAGTCCAACATTCCCTTTGGATTTGTTATTTTCCGTTGAATTAGTGTCGTTTTCAGCAACCTTTCTTTCCTCTTTAGAAATTGCTTTCGGAATCAAGTCGAGGTGCATTGGCATCTTACGGCTTTTAGTTTTGGGGTTTTTGGTGCTGTGAGAATTCCTCGAAAAATCTGGGATTTCTGAAGTGATTGTTTTCATGTTTAATGCTTCTAACACCAAATTCTTGATGTCTTTAATCTGCAAATCTTCCAGAAGGAAGCTTTCGATTGGTTTATAAATATCTTTCTCCAGTCTAGAGCGATTGTGATCCATTTCATCGGATAGACACAATTTCTTCACGCAATTAGCTTTATAGTACAGATTGACAGAATGCGAAAAAGGGATAAGCTCATCTTTTTTGCCATGGATGAATAGAGCAGGGCATTTCACTTGATCGATAATGGATATGCTCTTAAAAATATCTGAAATCACAAGTTTGGTTACTGATCCTGCAATGTTCTGAGCAACTTCACGAATAGAACAAAAGGCAGAGATTAGCACGATTCCTCGCAACTCTGGATATTTTGCTGCAATCTCAATCACAACTCCGGTTCCAATCGATCGCCCAATGAGGATGGTGTTCTTGAGCTCATATCCCAACCCTTCAGGACTCGTTGCATATAAGATTGCTTGCTCTGTCGTTTTAACGAGATTACTAGCAGACGTTTTTCCTTTATGTAATCCATACCCAGGGTATTCAGGTGCAAGGATATCAATCTGCAGTCAGTACTCATTAATTTTCTCACAATATCAAAAAATTTACTTGAAAGCGTTCATGATAATCAAGCAAACTGTAATATAGTCGTCCTAGGTCTTCTGAATTGCCATGAAGATAGACAAATAAGTATTTGCTTCTGACATTCGTTTTGATATGTAGCGCAGGTATTGCATATTTATCTTTTTTTGATTGCGTGGTGCTGCTTTGATGATGAGAGTCCGAAGGAATTAGGGTATAGAACGGAGACAGTGAGGTATGCGTATAACTACATTTAGGAGAAGGAAAAACAAAAGTATTACCCATTCTGCTTCCTAATCAATGAACTAAACTCGCAAATAATTATCTATTAGAGCTTCTTGGACCAAAAACTTTATTTATTTATGTTCTGTTGGAAAAAAAAAAGAGAGAGAAATCCCAGGCTCACTATCCTTATCTTTTCTTCTAGCATTGCAAGAATTATAAATAATTCTATCATCTACCATATAATACAACGCCTGAATATGAAAATTATCCTATCAATCAGATCCTCCTAACACACTTAGGCAAATCCGATTTAAATATCCCGCTTCCTTCTTCGTGTAAGATGGAACTAAATTTTCAAAGTTTTCTTCTAATTTTGAACTCGACATTTGATTCCTACTTCGAAATTAGGTGACTTTGACCTTCTTTCGTAGTCTTGCGGACGTTGCGATGCTCTCGAGGTTGCTCGTGTCATCTTTCCAGAGTTTATAATTTATAACAGCATCTCTGCCGCTCTCGAAAATTTGTTTTTCGATCGCAGTTAGCTTCTTAATGAATGCGGTTGATTCTTCTTGGGGCATATGATGTGCTCTGCGAAGAAAGAACTTGACTCTCTTTAGGAATATTTCAGGTAGGATATCTGCGATGGAACCAGAGTCTTCAAGCATCCCTGACAAACGAATGGCTCTTTCGTAGTAATATGCGCTCTTGTCTCTGAGATTAACTACAGTAGGGTCGGCAAGCAGGGCCTTTTTATACTTTTCACGGTAGGGAAGAGGAGTATCTATAGCGATGAATTTATGAGAAATGAGCCGGGAAGCCAACCAGAGTGGCAGATCAGTTTTAGTTCCTGCTTCAAGGTCTTTCTGAGTTTTGCTCGAATTTGGGTCCAAAAATGAGAGTCTATAGCCTTCGTTAAGAATAGTCGTTGAAACACTTTCTTCATCAGCAAGCACGTCATCGATGTCCCAGTACTTGTTGGAATTCATTTGAGTAGCGAGCATCCTTTCGAAAGAAACTTGACAAGAAAATAAAAAATTGAGGATTATTAACAATTCCTCGCGAAATTTAAATCCGCTGAGAACTGCGGCAATTTTTTGAAAAACCAACGTGTTTTTGGAGTACTAATTTGCTTTTATCGATTGGAAGCTATGTCCACTTCTTGTGCAACTTCCTGTTAATTTTCTCCATTCAAAATGAATGAGGCTAGTTACTCTCTATATTTCTGAGACTTACCAAGAATGTCAGAATTAGCTGTCTCGAAAACAAATAATCTCATTGAAGTGTGATCTTCTCAAATCAGTTAATGTAAATTGTAAACAATCATCATTGCCTAAGTGGCTGAAATCATTGCATATGGACAACAGAAACAAAAATTCCGTTCCAAATAGAAACCAAAAAGAAATAGATTTTGGAAGACATTAAGTCTCAATGAAATTACCTCATTGCGCATTCGTGTATTAGAATAAAAACACGTATACCTTAAATTCACATCGTATGCAATATTCAATGTATTGCGCTATCTAAAACTTGTAGCTTTATGTTCATCACAATTAATTTGAGGTTCAATTTACGACCAAAATTAATTGAAACTTTTTTCATCATTGCTTGAACGGCTGATTTGCTCAAAGCTAAGTCATTATATGGTCTTGAGCTGGAGGTATCACCAAACGAATCCTCAACTTTAAGACGAGAAGAATCCTGTTCTCATATTTAGAATTTATCGTCAATGACGAACAAAAAGTTTTTTTTTCTTCTTCTACTGCTTTCTCTCCCTCACTTCAAGGAAGAGCGACCATTCAACTTCATGTATGTGTAAATTGCTGACACAGATTCAATTGATATTTTATTTCAACAAAGCAGACTAAATAATTTCCTCAAAGATCGTTGCACTAGGATATTTGTCCTGTGCTATGTTGACAAAAATAGAAAATTCCTCATTAGCAAGACATTTCGTCATTAGCAAGGTATTTCTTTTCCAGCGATGATCAATCAAAGCATCAAAACTCTTTTGTCAGAGATAGAAAGAAAATGAATAGAAGAAAATGACTTGCTATTCCCAAAGGGATGCGAAGGACCAAGATTTCTAAGATAGCTGATTTTAACTATATACAAGCTCGATTTTCAGAAATGCCCGTCATTTCACTTCTCGAATGTGAAACTTCAAAGGGGATTTGCTGAGAGTAAATTGTTTCTACCGCTTATAGCTTCTCCCCCATAGGAATAGGCAGTATTACGGTCCTCTATTGATATTAAGTCAACTGTTGTTGAAAATAGAAGAAGTTATGAGGGTGCTTTAAATTAACATTTTATGGCTTTCTGGAAAACTCAACGAAATTTTAAAAACTGGTTTTATTTTAAAAGAGAGCATAATTAAATTTAACTGGAGCGAAATGGGAAACTGTAGTGCCCTCTGTAGCAATCCTGATGTCAAAGAAACCGGTAAGGTAGAAGAAAATGAAGTTCGTCCTACTCGAGGAGGCGGTAGCAACGAAAATACTCACAAAGCAGGTAACGTAAAGAGCTCTTCAAGCGGCAAATATAATGAGCCTGCCAACGACCCCACAGATCTCCCTCGAAATGATATGGCTCAAAATAACAATTCTGAAAAAAATTCAGCCAGAGATTATAATGGAAATTCCTCTGCTAACGCAAACAGTCAGTCTGCCAAATTAATCCAATCCACAATTGGCAAGAAAGAGAGAGTAGAATTGCCTCCAATTACGCTCGAAAATGGCGCTGTTTACATAGGACAGTGGCGTGACGGGGCTCGAGATGGGTACGGAACTCAAACTTGGCTAGATGGTTCTCGATACGAGGGCATGTGGGCTGAGGATAAAGCTAACGGAAAAGGAAAATTGCTTCATGCTGATGGGGATGTCTATGAGGGAGACTGGGTGAACGACAAAGCTCATGGAGAAGGTGTATATACGCACGCTAATGGTGCGAAATATGTCGGACAGTGGGTTGAGGATAAACAACATGGCAAAGGCGTCGAAACCTGGCCTGATGGAGCTAAATATGAGGGAGATTACGTCGATGGAAAGAAGCATGGGAAGGGAACCTTGCACTTCGCTGATGGATCATGGTATCAAGGTAGCTTTAATGAGAATGATATTGAAGGTTATGGAGTTTATGTTTGGCCTGATGAAAGAAAATATGAGGGTGAGTGGTTAAAGAACAAAATGCACGGCAAAGGCAAAACGATATGGCCTGATGGAAGAAAATATGAAGGTGATTACTTCGAAGATAAGAAGGAAGGATTCGGAACATTTGAATGGTCAGATGGAAGAAAGTACATTGGTCAGTGGAAAAAAGGAAAACAACATGGTAGAGGAGAATATATAACTGCTAACGGCGAAAAGAAGGTAGGTGAATGGGTTGATGGTAAACGAACTAAATGGATCGAAGAAGGGAACTAAAGAAGTTATGAATAGGATATAATCCACAAGCTTTTTCGGAATCGGAGGAGTTTTGGTTTGCTTTTTTTTTTATGTTGGTTTTTATAGCTGTTGTCCTCTTTAGTTTTCTTTCTTTTGTTGACACGTCACAATATCCACCTTCTTTTCACTCCATGATTCATGTTTTCATTTGAGGATTGCTGCGATACGAAGTTGAAAATAAATAAAACACTCCTAGTTTTAAAAACACACGAAACACCCAAATTTTACTCTCAATTTTCTTAAAAATAGATCTTTAAGCCATTATTCCCCCTCAAAGGCACCAATTGTGTATTTTACAGTGGATATATGTTTTAATTCTCAACTTATTTTCAATTGGCTTGTGATTGATGTTTCTTCATTCTGTTAATTTATGGAATTACAAGGAAATACCCATCAACGAACGAACTAACTAGATAGATGTAATGGTTAAAGGCAAAAACGTGAAATCTAATGCTTCTTTTCTTTCTTTGCAGCTTCTTTCTCATGAGGGTGGCCTTCAATATCAAAGATATGAGACATGGTTCCGAGAGCAATAAGATATTGAGCGATGTAGTAGGTTGTGTTGATTAATCCCATCATCCAGCGAGGATCGATCTTCAAGAATTTCCTCATAGCCAATGAAAGATCGGACACCATGAAAATGATCGCACCAAAAAGTATGAATAAGAAACTGGGAGTGGTCGTGAAGTAGTATCTAAATGCTGCAGCGGCTCCCATTGAAGCGATCACAAGCATATAGATGATTACAGGCATGCCGAGGTCTCCAAGATAATCTCTCAGACCCAGATATGCTGTGGATGTCAACAAGTAGAATGGCAGGATACCAAAGAGGATAAATTCAGCGACTCTAACTCCCTCGGCTTCAGTATTTTTATGCTTTTTGTGTAACGACTCTCCTGCATTTCCGGTAAAACCAATGATGTAGAGGATATGAGCGAGCAGAAAACTGGCTAAACCACCGATAAAGAAGAGTTCATGATTCTCTTCGAAGAGCAGTGAAACGTCTCCGCACAAAGAAAGCAGCAAGGCGATCAACACGTAATTTTTGAACTTTGAAGGAACATTCTGGAGCTTTATCAAATAGTACAGAATGAGCAGAATTATGACTGCTGGCTTCACAGCAATTCTGCCTGCATCCCATTTAATGTACTCAACATAAAATTCCGTAGCCATGGCAACGGCGTAGATGCCCAAAAACCCAAAGTCTGCTGCTTTCAAATGCATTTCTAAAATGTAAATCTTTTGAAATAAATTCTACTCTTTTAATTATTTAGAATCTTAAAGAATTCATTGTAAAAAACTTCCTTAATTTTATGAAATTAATGATCCGAATATGAGTACCTTTTTGAAATTTGATGCAAGTTTGCTTCTATTGTGTGAAATCGGAGTCCATGTCACTTTTTTCAACAACGAAGTCGAATACAGAGTTAATAATCAACAGGTTTCTTAACAGTTAATTTAATGATATAATTATTTATTTTTATTTTTTTTAAACACAAATGCTCACACAAAACTTAAAAGTAAAAAAAGCAAGAAAGTGTAGTGATAGTGAGGTATCTCTGAGGTATTGCTGGTTTTCACTAAAAATGTTTAAGCATCATTACCGTTTGTATCCACAAACTCCATTTTTTGAGATTAAATGAATCCACTCAACAAATTTTTTTGAGTATCAAACCCCTTTGCATAACATATCCTCGATTTTGTGGTTCAATGGGCAACGGTTTTGTGAGTCAGGTTTGAAATTCGTCAGATTCTAATTACAATAATGACAATCGAATATTTAACATTTGAATTAATTAAATTCAGTATCTCTGGAACGACGCGAAATAAGATAAGAAATATGAAAATTGAACATGCAGTACATTTCTATAGTTACAGAATACTTAATCGTACTAACAATCAGTATCTTCTCCGAATCTCCGAGAAGAGATAAGTTCTAAATTAGAGACTTGCAGTATAGTCCAGTTTCAAAATTCAATTTTGATGGCCAATCTCCTTTTCTAACCATAAAAGTCTACTAATCATTTCTATTGAGTTGTTATGGTTGAAGTTCATGCTTTTTACTGGACAATAGTGTTTCACCTATGGAAAGTACAAAAAATATAATTTTGATAATGCACCCTGCCTTAATTTATATTCAAATTTCCCACTTTAATTTATTATTGATTTTAAAATTTTTAGTTCGAAGTTCCCGCATTAACAATATGGTTTGCTGTTAAATGATGTAGAGGGTAAACATTCAAGCCAATTTCCCTGAATTCCTAAAATTTTTCTAAGAATAAAGTAATACATTCATTACTTAAGAAATCTGCTTTGCTGTATTGCGGTAACAAATTTATAGAATTGATACAAGTTAAATCGAATCTTTCAGAGTGTTAATAAACTGATAAAGAAATATTATATCTATTAAATGTTACTTACATGATATATCATCACACAATGATTACTTGATATTGATTGTATAGCAAGAGATTTTTCTCGAAAAAACAGTGATAAAATACATTAGGAAGAAGGGCTAACATTCTCGATTTAGTTTGATATAGGAACTTGCAATTCATATATAGAAATACACTAGTTACCAGAATAATTGCAGAGAACAATGCTTGCTTGATCTCATACTATAGTATTATTTAGTAAATAATAGTAAACATGCCCTGCAATTCACTTGCTTACAGGTGCTTCTGGGAACAGTAACTAAGTGCCGCCACTGAAAAAATATTATGGACTTATGGGATGATATTTAATTCATGTGGTTGATCTTCCTTTTTCTTTTTTCTCTTTCTCTCGATCTTTTCCTCGACTCGACATAAGTGGAGCTATTCTCGCTTGATTCCCTGACTATCATATCTGTAAAATGCAAGATTATTTGATGATATAAAAGTAAACTCATTATTCAATGTGATTATTACTCAGCAAATAATAATATATTTTTGACGGTATAACATAACACTTGAAGGAGATATACAAAATTTGAGTCTGATAACCCAAGATTCAAAAACATAGAAATTGCATCAAAAATTTAATTGAATGCTTGCTTACAGCATTTCATTTTCTTGATTAGTTTGGGCTTGTTCCACCTCTTGGTCTAGTTCATCTTCTTCTCCTTGAAGCCATTGGATTTCTTCTCCTGTACCCTCACCTCCTGCTTCATCTTCTTCATCTCCTACATCATCATCTTCCTCTTCCTCCTCTTGGTCTTCTTCAGCTTCTTGTTCCTCTTCATCCATTTCTCTGCTGTCATCAAAGGCTCCATTGGTGGTTTCAAATAACCCTAATACTTCATCCTCGATCACTATTTTGTTTTCCTTCTCCACTAAAATCTCTTCGTCAATTTTTTTATCCACAGCCATGCGGTATATTTCATTAATGACATTGATGATCTCAACGTGATCTGGGTTGTAAGCCAGTCGAATTCGATCCAATAGATTTTTCATTTCTCGTAAAAACTGTATTTCCTCCTCAACATTTTCATCGATTAGTATGGAATACACACACTTCTGAAGAAGACCCTTGATATCATTGCGAGTGGGTAGTTCATTTATTTTGTTGAACAGAGTAATCAAATATTCTGAGCCTAAGAAAGAGTGAATAAATTCCAATTATCCCGAATCTTGCTTGATTTTACTCGAAGGAGAGGCCTTCTTGCTGATGGATTCCTTTTTGCTGGTCTTTGACAGGTATTCTTTTAGTTCGTAGCCCATCTGCCTGTGTATTGACTTAGCGAATCTCTTTTCACCTAGCTGTACTCTTACTGAAAGGTTAATGAATAGGTTCTGATGTGATTATTAGAAAGGCTGAAATAAATTATTTGAACTCTAAAACTTCGAAATTTTGTGACCATAATAATTTCTATTTTCAACAATCTCACTTCACTAAAGCAAGTTTAAATAAGGCGGCAATTCCTACGTAATTCTCTAAATATAAGGTCCTCTATTTGGATTCGTGTTCAATTTCTTGCTCAATTTCTGTGATATTCATTCAATTTCAATTGCCTGTCTATGTTCCCAAGAGCTCGATGTAAAATGAAATCTTTTTATTTAATTTTCTTCTCCCAAGTGGTGGTCTGAAAGAGAAGGGTGCCATCAAAGAAGGGAACTACGCAGATTGATATGAAAATATTATTGTTATTCTTATCTCTCTTCCTCGCTCACCCAAGAGGCATTCAACAGAATGTGCATTTACGGCTCATTCAGTTGATATCAGCTAACAGAAGAAACTTAGAAAGCAGGAATCCCCTTAATTTAAGCTCAACACATGATAAAAAGTTTTTGAAAGGGAACTCGAGTCTTCAAATTTGGTTAAGCTACCAAGTACTAAGATATTTCTTAAATAAAATTAACAAGTAGATATTCCTTCGGCTGCCAATGCTCTCTGCACTCAAAATCTCAGCGATAGCAGCTTCTTGCTTCCTAGCAGTACAGAACACAGCACCAGATCAGCGTGCCTCGAATTTCTTAGGCCTTTTCAAGAAAAAAAAGAAATCTTACAAAAACATACATTTGGGGCAATGGCTATTATCAACCAAGACCTGAGATAATTCATGAACGCTACAAAAATTTTGAACCTAAACTCATCAAATCCTTTCTTGGAGAGAAGAACATCAATTTTAAGAACATAACCTTTGGAGAACATCATGAAGGTGGCATTGATACCAAAGGAAATCTTTATATCTGGAAAAAACATAAACTTGATGCCAGCATCCCTGATCCAGATAAAGATGAGGCTAGAACTGACTTGATCCAGCTTGATAATTCCGGAAAAGTGAAGCAGATCAGTTTCTCGAAAGGTTCTTTGTGGGCTCTTTATGAAAATGGAGACGTTTATCAATGGCAGATAAAGATTTCAGACTTTAACGGACAGGATAATATCAAATTTGAAGTCAGCGAGAAAGGTAAAAGGGTTAGTGCATTGAAAGATGTTGTGCAAATGCAAACTGGAGAAGATCACTTTGTAGCATTAGACAAGCAGGGCAATATTTGGACAATGGGCGATGATACATTCGGTAATATTCTCTTAAAAAGTTTCCAAATTTCTTACCATATAATATAATAAGGACAGTGCGGACTTGGAGCTAATAACAGAAACACTGCACCACCATTCTTTCATACGAGGATACAAGAGCCTACTAAAGTTCAAGGAATTGATAATATTGTGAGAATTGCTTGTGGAGAAAATCATACTCTTGCCCTGACGAAAGACGGTATGGTCTACGGTTGGGGACGAAATTCTCATATGCAGCTGTCTCAAGAGAAAGAATTTTTCTCGAAAGAGAAGCCATTGCTCGCAGTTTATTCTCCTATACGAATTGAGAAGAATTTGGAGTCAGCGTTTGCAACTGATATTGCTGCAGGTAAAGACCACAGCATAATTGTAACGAAGAACAAAGAAAATGATGAAACTGAGGTATTTGGACTTGGTAGAAATACTGCTGGACAATTGGGAGTGAGGGCTCAAGGAAAACCCAGTGATGTTGTTAAGATCCAAAGCCTTTCCAATTTCAAACTCAACACACCAGAAGGGGAAAAGGACATCAGAATCAGTCAGCTGCAATGTGGATCTAACCATTGTATTGCTTTACTCTCAGCTGGTGCCGTGCTACATTGGGGTGAAAACCAATTCGGTCAGCTTGGAAATAGGAAGAGGGTGTACAGTGATAACCCGACTATTATAGCAGATTTTACGGATGAAAAAGTCCTAAATGTTGGTGCGCGCTTATTAAATAGTTTTGTTGTGACAGAATACGATGAAGAGCTTGAAAAGATTAAAGCTGCTCAACCGAAGAAGAAGAAAGTAGAAGAAAGCGATGATGAAGATTAGATAAATCTTAGAGAATTGTTAAGTTTTATCTTGCTATTATATCTTTTTTTCGTTTTCCCACATATAATGCAAGATAAGTTGATCAGAACTGTCGCTGATGTTATCCCTTTTCAAAAATTTCTGTGAATAATATCAAATGCCCGGTCAGCAACATGCCAAACCCTGCGATTGTGATTTAAAATTTCCATAAAAAACTCTGAGATGCATGAAATGCTAAGATAGTCCTGCTTCGGTTGTGTCGGACCATAATAGAGCTATTTCAACGAAGAATCATTTTCTCTTTGAAACATAAAGTATTTACACATAGTGCAACCCAATAGATCCACTCTCTTTGAAAAAATACAATAATGTCAAAATTTCAAAGAACTTCACCGTTGAAGTTAAAATCTGCTAAAAGAAAACAAAACTGAAACTTCAAATCTTACTTTTTTCTGCGAAAGCATCTAGAAGGAGAATAGGTACTCGTTTGATTATTTAGCATGCGGATTTTGTCTGCTATCGTGTGGACTTGTAAATAAAACTCTCCAATAAGTGCCGTTGTAAGTTCTTCTGGCTTGTTTGGAGCAAAATTCTTCCTAAAATTGCTCATGATCTCGCTATTGTGTTCAAATTTCTCGTCGTTTGCGACTGTTTTTTTCCTGAGAAAATCACGAGCAGGAGAGGCTGAAAATCGCTCTTGTTTGTCAGGACTATCTTCTCTATTTTGAAAAGCAGAAAAGAGAGTATTTCCTCGATTAAAGGATTTCATCATTGTTGCTCTTCGATAGAATGAGTTGAGTTGGGCGTTGGAAAGGACATTATTTTTAAAAGGAATGTTCATAGATGGCAATCCTTGCTCCACACCTCCAGGTGAGTCTTTGAATCTGCTATATCCGCCCGGTTTTGTAGTTGCTTGCCTTCGCAATGGACTAGCTGATCGACTGCCATCGGTTGCTGCGAGAATATTAATTGAATGCTTTTTCTCAAAAGATCTATCAATAAATTTCGTTGATTCTCCGCTTTTTGAGCGAATGTGAGTTCTGTCTTCAGGCAACACCAATGACCGATTGAAGCTCAGAGACGCGTAAGAGTTGTCATCTTTGTTAGGGTTCCACTCTTTCTCGTACATATCATCTTCTTTTAAGTTTTCGGGATCACTGCTCTCCTTGTCCCTTCATCGAGGTTATTTAATCAAATGAATTTTTTTTTCATTATTACAATTCAATATAGTCGCTGCTCTCCCCTAAATCGACTCCTTGAAGCATATGATCATAACCTTCATCATTTGTCATTTCTTTAAGCCACTCGTTTTCAAGGATTTGTTCCCAACTTGGCCGATCTT
>ENA-UOTZ01001437-UOTZ01001437.1-compost-metagenome-genome-assembly--contig:-NODE-1437-length-16144-cov-19.956370_pt1 | contig 16144 bp, 10 predicted proteins | sample MGYA00238144_ERZ746983 | MGnify/ENA primary metagenome ERZ746983 (study PRJEB28759, sample SAMN06268863) | compost metagenome | isolation source: single cell | place: USA: California, Emeryville, Joint...
CATATAGCTCTTATGGACAGCAATGCAACAGAGGGATAGATAGGTTTACTAATTTCCTGAAACGAATGTGATGAGAAAAAGGACGAGAAGAAAGACGAAAAAAAAGAAATCAAACAAGAGACCATGCAAGAGAACAAAAAAGAGAACAAAACTAAATCGAAAAAGAATCAGTAACGAAAATATTCTAGTTGGTAGAGTCCAAGCTTATAGCTGACGCATTGAAATATATTTTGTTTTGTAAAATTTCCAATCTATCCTTGCTGATGATATATATTATTCGAATGACATATATAATCAAAATAAATTTCGTCCACAGCAGCCAAATCTACGATTTCTGTATCAAACTCTCGCTCATGGATGATTTTAAAAGCCTCAAGTAACGTGAGCCCAATTCGAGTAAGAAACACCGGAAGAAACTGCAGTTTAAGCATTTTGGCTATTCTTCGAGCCATTTTCAACTTCATTAGATGAAACCATCAATATCAATATAGACCTTAATAACGCACACACAATACTCAATGTTTGAAAAATTTTGACTTGAAATTTTTTCAAAAATCAAAGAAATCTCAACTGGGCATTATGCGTTATCGTTTTAAGGGATGTTGTCTAATTCTGCAGAAATATCGAAGTCTCTATTGATGTCGGATTCCGTTACAGGGAATTTCTTCGTCATCCACTGCTTGCAAGCGAATACATGATCTATTTTATCCAACATTCAAATTTCTATGAGGAATTAGGTTTAAGCGCTTATCTGTCCATTTATTCGCTTCATTCTTAAAATGCTGAACCAGTTTCTCTAATCAAACCGATAAATATCCTCCCAAACAAGCGACGTTGCCGAGCTCTTTAAGTCGTTTGGGGTCGTTTTTCTTATATTTCTCAAGCCTCTTTGGTTTTTTCCTCGTATTTTTGTTTTAGTATCTGCAGTCTTTTCAGTTTCTCTCTTCTTTCGGGCTAATAAAGACTTTAGATGATGTTATCAACAGCGACAAGAATTACCGTATCCTCTTTTCCATGCATCGCCATTGTGATTTCAATTTGAAGCTCTTCTTTATCGCCATTCGCCTTCTCGATCTGACCTTCTAATTCTTCTTTTTTCACAGTGAGCTGTGGTATGAGAGCTTAGAATAGTTTCGGTAGAAGGGAAATTACGCTCTGGTATGCTCGACTAGGCAAAGACCAGAAAAAATTAGCGGAGCCGATCTTATCTCCTTCGACTAGGTTGCCTGACATGAGAGATTCCAGCAATTCTATTCACGGTTTGAAGCACTTGACGATAGGGAAGTTTGTGAAGCATTCATAGGAAATTGAGTCAATACCGATGCCAGCTTTTACTCAGAGTCTTTCGAGTTCTTTCAAGTTGAGCACTTCTTTCTAAGGCGATTGATGAAGGATCGCTTCGGTTCTTAAAGGAGGTGTTAAGGTACCTTTTCATGGAAGATAGCGAGCAAGCGGGCTCTTTTTTCGTAGAAGGATAAAACTTTCTTTTTCATTTTGTAGTATTATTTTTGTTAAAAAAACACTCCCAAAATTCAATTTTTTAATACGCTAAGCAGCGGGAAAATTGAAATAATCTGCCTTTGCTCAACAGCCTAAAAATACCTCATTTACAAATCAATCTGCCAGGTCCAGAGAGAAAGGAGCCTCAATTTCACCAGTTCTCGGCGATTCTCCATTAGAATTCAGGTACTTACTTGCTGTTATGAAGAATATAGACATATTGATCACAGCTCATTCTTGATAAAACCAGTCTATAACGTCGGAAACCAGCTTGATGATTGCAAGTGTCGTTAAACTATACTTATGCTTCTCAAACGTGAGTTTTCCTGCTTTCTGCGCGACCACGCTTGCCAAAACACATCCCTTCAAAATCCGTTTCTCGCTGTCAGATTTCTTCTCCCTTTCGCAATAAACCGAGTTCCAAATAAATATATACTCCCATCAAACCACTCAAGACATCCCCTTGTCCCCCGCTCCTTTTTTAACGCACCTTGCTCTTTTACGACATTCGTTTTTTTTCCGTCAGTGGCGATATCAAAGCCTCCTTTCTGAAATACCGTGACGTTATGCAACACTTTCGACAGCTTCACGGCATCAGATACAAACGTGTTATATAAATCTACCTCTAGGATAGTGCCCTCAGCGTTCTTGAGCTCTTCCCTAGCCTTTTCCTTTTTCTTCGTCGGATGTCTGGTTCTCTTGTGGCATAAACGCTTTCCAGAGTCTGCCAAATTCAACTTTATTCGGAGTAAGCACGATCCGAATCGCGATTTTCTTAAGCGTTTCCTTAATCTGCGAGGAGGTGGGAGAGTCGCTGAGGTGCCAGAACATGTCACCGTCAAATAGGACCGTGCACTCGTCCTTAATACTGTTTAGAATATCGGGAAGGCATTTACTGACGATTGCATCTCTGCCTAACCCAGGACCGATGATGAAGGAGTGCATCGAGTCAAACCAGGCGGTGACTTTTTTTAAGTTGTCTTCCTTCTTTTTGTCATCGAATTCAGATTCCTTGAAGCTTTCTGTAGAGGGAAGAGTATTATGCACGATGAGCTCTGGAGAATAGGATTTGATGGGAACGCCAGCGGACTCAGTGCAGAAAATGTGAATCAGATCGCAACCGCCCCGTAAGCTGTGGACCCGGCGTAGTATGGCGCGCCGGTATAGTCTAATGAACCACCGATTACTGCGATTTTGCAGTTTTGACCTTTATGGCGGTCAGGTGAGAGCTTTGGGATGATTTTGGCGAGATCGTCGAGTTCGATTTTGGAAATATGTTCGGACATGCTTATGCCGGTTCAAACACTTATGACAAAAATGGCGATTTGTTTGTTTGATCTCTATAGATAAGATGCGAGAATATAGCCGAAGTTCTGGATTTTATATTAGAAAGTTCCATTTATTCTATAGAATATCGCATATTTGTCTCCAATAACTTTTCATTGAATTTTTAAGAGCAACCGTTTCCACTTATTTTATTTTTTTACAGCGAGGGAGCAAGCACATTCTGCGGGAAGGTTCTCGTGTAGTCTGCCATCATCATAGCAGTCTGACTTGACTGAGATGCTTATAAAAATTCGATGTAGCGTGGCTGTTTATAGTTCTAATCGAATTTGTATTGTTCACAATTATCTCGAAAAAAATTTAGAAGATTAATCTAATAATATGGTGAATTACTGAAAATTGAGAGCAATTAATTCGTGCAAAACTTCTGACTAAAATCTGAATTTCTTCTAAGTGATTTGCCTTGTAGTACCAGAATAATCCGCCACGAAAGAAATTGAATTTGTTGAGCTATCTCTTATGGAAAACAGTGCCTGCGTCTCTGGTCCTCCAGAATTTGGATAAATGTCCATAGCAAACACTGCGCCATTCGAAGCAACGCCTCCAGCATTGAAGCTTAGAACGGAATCAACTCGACACATCAGGACATTATAGACACTCAGTATAGGATCAAAAAGAGCATCAGAAGTCGGAAGACCGAAGCAACAAAAAATTTAGAGATTCAAAAAATCTCAAGTCCTCACCTTTGTATGCAGTCAAGGTTCCTTGTGTTGTTTCTTTAATGAAATTAACAACAACAGTTTAATTATTGTTCACATTGGGACTTGAACCGAAGTGGGCAAGGTAAAGCGTACCTTTTAAGCATGAGAGAAGTAAAAAAACTAGGCCCGAAGCATGAAAATGTTACCAGTATCCATAATAGCAAGATTGACCATTTCTTTCTCTAAATTGGGAAAATAATTCAAAACAATCTTACATATTGCAACCAGGTATTGGCTGGACTCCAATACCCATCGCTGCCAATGGAGACTTTGCCACCGATTGTCAAATCATAAAATGATCCGGTTGGGTTTCTCGTGGCAAAAATTGCGGTTTGAGTCAAAGTGGAGGGCAGAGTGTACCGAAAACCATTTCGTTTGTGTGGGCTTGTCTTAGTAGTTGTGGTCAAGGCTACAAACACTCATTGATCGTATCCAAAAAATTAATGGCAGAACCTGTTCCGGCCAGCAATTTGGTCCTTCATGTAATATCTGTTCTCCATCAATTGGTTGAATTGTAATATCAATGTAGAAATTTTGAAGGAAAATGTTTACCTTTGTTTATTCTGAGTTCCTATTGTAGATAGATCTTTTGTAGCATAATTTGTTTTGTTTTCTTAGTAGATTATTACTCGCTTGAACTCTTCCTCTTCTTTAAGAATTTCAACATACTTCAAGAAATTGACATGTAAAGCAAACTTTAAAGCAAAAAAGAATTATGACCGAAAAATCAATTTATTCTATGTGAAAATTTGAATAGTGAACAGTCTTTTTTCAAGAATTGTTATTATACTATTACTTTTAAGCCTCTCTTAAGCTGGATTAGTATGTCTTGAAATTCGAACTGGCAAAAGATATTGACCTTTCATACAATATTTGAGGATAGGAATTTTGACTTATATTAAATTTGCTGATTACCTTTCCATATGATAGCAAAAACCCTAATAAAAATATGCCATAAAATTTGGAGTTTCAAATTGATTTGTGAAGTGATTACTTATGTTTATTTAAGTTTCATTGCAATTCAGGTTAATGGAATAACAAAAAATAAGTTTTCCCTTTAATAATATCATTTATGGATATCAAAAAACTTCTTGATTTTTTCTATGAGAAGATGAATCTTTAGAATGTTCCTCTGGAATCTTTAGTATTCTGCTCTTGAGGAATTAGATTCAAATCTCCATTGCCGATATGTGAAGCTGAATGATTTGATCTCCACAAATTTCTCAGGTCTGTAAAAAGTTGCTTCTCGTCTTGAGCTCCTTTTTCAAAAAATGTGGCAGCGAGTTTTCCAAGAGCTGCAAACATTTTGTCATCTTCAGATAAATCTTTGATTTTAGTAGTTGAGGGAGTATTGATTTTCAAAGATGTCTCGCTGGCTTCAATTAACTTGTCTTGAAGACTTTTGCCTCTGGTATCAATAGTAGGAGTCGGACAAAATGTTGTAATCTGAAGTTCAGACAGTGCAGAGGGTGTAATTGGTTGAACACGATTCTTGTTTGCTCTTCTGGTTTTCAGGTATTGGTAGATGTCCTTTATTAGTTGTAGAACTTGAATCAGACTCATTACTATTCCTCCAAGTGTTGAACCAATCGTTAGGATTAGAAAAATAAACCCCATCTCGTCTGAGGTTGTTGCATCCAGATCAACACACCGTTCAATGATCCCAAAAATGAATGCGAGAGTGACACAACTGTACGTTAATAATTCGATGAGAAGTGTCATATTTCTCATCCATCTTACTTTGAGAGGTTGATAAATGATCAAATAAAGAACAAAGGCCGTTGACAAACCCCAAAGAAGAGTCATTTGAGTCATGGGAGAAAAAGCCATCAAAGCGATGACTGCAACAAACAGGAAGCTTTTCAGCAACGAAATTGGAAGGAACAGTATCTGTGCTCTTTTTTTTCGATTAAAATCTTCAATTAGGACGCTGTATTTCTTTAATCGCTCTTCTTGTTGTGGATCTCCTGAGGTTCTTCCAGTGTGAACAAGATATTTCATATTTTTCAGAAGGAGTCCAGATACTAGTCCAAACAGAGTGAGGAAAAATATGAGGAAAGTGATCCCCAATGCTAAAGAAGCTCGTGTAGAGGTGGTTGGAGGCTCAAGTAGCGCTGATGCATATCTCATATTGAGAAGTGACCACAAATTACCGGGCTGATAAATCGAGAGAATAAAGATGAACAAAAAATTCCAAACTGTGGAACCCTCAATTCGATGAAGAAGCTGGTTTAGTTTATGAAGTAGTTTGATGAAATAATAGCGATATTTCTTCTTCTTCCGATCATATTTTTTTGGAATATCCATTTTGCTGGTTACTTTGTTGAGTACTTTCTTCAGCAAAGGAATCAAAATTGCACCTCCTCCGAGAATGGGCACCCAGAGTAATAAGTTCGACAACTCATTGTTATAATTTTGACTGAAGAATGGTGAGATTTCATATTCATCAAAAATTCGAGGAATCGAATAGTTTCGATTATCCAACTGACCATTTAATTGTCCAGTAAAGTCGACAGGCAGCATTATTGAATTCGGATCGATATGAGATGTTGCAAAATACTCTGCGACATTGGGAGGCCACCGAATGGCAACTAATCTTAGTAATTGTACAATTTCTCCTACTATTTGTAGTCGTATGAGACTCATTGAGAGTGCTCCCTGTGCAGCAGAGCTCACAGCCTGAATGGTTGCTATGGTACTTCCGCCGGCATTAGTAGCTGTCGAGGTGCTCTCGATAAATTGTTTTTCAGCCGGTGAGAATGAATAGATCTCTTTGAGTTGGATAGTCGCTGTCTTTTCAACAAGTCTAAACTGTTGATAAGAATTACTATTAAAGTCATCTGTATCCAAATTGATGGTAACTTTTAGAAGTGAGTATGGAGGATAGCTTTGATCTCCTAAGTAACCAAATTGTATTTTGGACTCTGTGATTGGAGAGAGGACAAAAAGAACGTCATCAATTTGGGTGTTCCCGATTTCAATTTGGATTTTTTGGGACATTGACATAATCATATTGGCGATGCCGTAATTGAAATTTATATTGATAATTCGAGCTTGAGTCGTCAGACTGAGATCGAATTTGAGGATTAATTTGGGTAAGCAAGTTGGAACTTGGAACACCTCACTGTCACCCAAGAAACTTTGATAGTAATCATCAGGACAACTTGTAACACAAGTTCCATTCAACAGGAGATTTCCTGGGGGACAACTAGTGCAGCTGTGATCGTTAGGTTGGCTACAAGTTACACAGGGAGGTTGGCATTGCTCACAAGCTCTCGATTGAGGATTAGCATATTTGTCAGAAGGACATCCAGTGTTACAAGTATCATTGAAGAAGAAGAAGCCTTCTGAACAGGTTAGACATCCTGCTGAAGTTTCATCCACACATATATCGCATCCCAAATAGCAGGGTCTACATTCATATTGATTTATGTAAGTGCTGTATGCACGGAAAGTTTTTAAAGGACAGCTGCTTACGCAAGTATGATTGTAGTAGAACAGATTTGAATCGCTACATTTCCCGCAACCACCTGAATCTGTTTTGACATATCCTTCGGGACAGCTATCTAAGCATGAATGATTATACCAAACTTGTGTGGATTGGCATTGGACGCAGGCAGCTAAAGCATCATTTGCCTCGTAACCAAATGGACAGGTTGTGGAACAGGTGTTCGAATTCGGTGATGGTTGCAAATAGTAAGACCCTTTAAGACAAGTTGTGCACTGATTGCTACCAGTGTCTGTGCAACTAGCACATCCCCTGTAGCATCTTGTGCAGATATTATTCCCAGAAAGGAAATAGCCAACTTTGGTGCAGTCCATGCAACGACCTAATATATCCTAAGGAAGATCAGACGTTCGTTAAATAAAAGGGGATTCTTACATAGTGATACCCATTTTGACATTCTAATCACAAAAATTTAGATTAAGAATAAAGAAATCAGTATTCATGATTTTACCTTCACAAGAATTTTCATGAGGGGCATATCCACTTGTACATACAAGACAGGTATTCTGGGCTGCATGAAGAAAGGCGGCTATGAGGCAATTTGGGATCGCTGCGAAAGATCAAATATTGAATGGCAAAGATATGAGATTATTTAGTTACCAGCGGCTGTATTCGAGTAAACGATGGTGGGTCCAGCAAACCATATAAAGTTCGCAATGTCGAAATTCCCAGATGTTGTTGGTGTTGTACCACCGACCAGTTGACTGCAGAAATCGAGAACCATATCATTCACTCCAAAGAGCAATGCTGGTGGCGTTGCTGTTCCTGCTGAATCTGCAAAGTAAATTCTATTCGAATAACTTAACCCAACAAAAATTTTCAGAGAATAGTATGCGCCAGAGAATTCGAGTGGCTGAGTCTGTATATATTCAATAATCAAACGATTCCAAGAATCTATTTTTCAAAATGCGAGAGAGATAAAACCAATTTAATAATCCAAAATGAACTTACCCTTTGTTAGTGTAAGCGTAGGTGTTGCAACTGCAATCATTGAACCTCCAGAATCGAGCCTTTTGAAAGTAATTAGATCCGTGGAATTAGAGTATTCTGCCACAAAAGAAATCAAATTCGTTGAGCTGTCTCGTAGAGATAAAATTGTCTGAGTTTCTGGTCCTCCAGAATGTGGATAAATGTCCATAGCAAACACCGCGCCATTCGGAACGACACCTGCGACATTGAAACTTAGAATTGAATCAGCTCGGCAACTCAGGATGTCAGTGACATCGAGTATTGGATCAAAATTAGTATCAGAATCAGAAGTTCCTAAAAGAATAAAATGTATTTAAATGAGAATAAATCCAAGTTCTTTACCTTTGTATGCAGGCAAGATTCCTTGTGCTGTTTCTTCAATGACGTCAACAACAATCGTTTGATTATTGTTCTCATCAGGTTTTGAACTAAAATGAGGGATGTACAATGTGCCTTTAAAGCATAGGGGAAGTGAGAGAGATATCTAAGGCATGATGGGTGCTACCTGTATCTGATATAGCAAGATTGATCATTTCATCCAATGAACTGGGATAATAATTAAGGTACAATCTGACGTATTGTAGCCAAGCATTTGCTGGATCATAATAGCTATCGTCGCCAATAAAAATTGTGCTATCGATTAGTACATCATAAAATGGGCCGGTTATGGTGGCCAAAGCTGTGGTTTGAGTCGAAGCTGAAGGCAAGGTATATCGAAAACCGGTCTGTTTTTGTAATGTTGAGCTTGTGGACAAGGCGAAAAAAACCCATTTCCCTATTGGAAGCATCGTAAATCCAATAGCTCCCTATGAGAAAATTGCTTAGAATTAACGCAAATCATGGCATATACGTTTTCCCAAGCAGCCCATGCTCCTGCCGAGGTTCCATTCATTCCAATGTGAAAAGGAAGTTGAGTACTGTTGCGCACATTTATGAGTAATACTCTCCCAGCACCAGTGTTTACCCTGCGTCAATGGTGAGCTTGTTTAGTGAGTAATCATTACGAAGGATTGTTTGAAAGTCGAAAAAGCATATGATAATTGGTGGCATGCCAGCTGATTTTTTTGATCCACAAACCGACGGCATATTCCTTGCAAGCAGTCCACCCACTCGTCATGGTGTTGAGTAATATTTGATCTGATGTTCCTGTATATGATTTTGCAGTTTCTTGCAACTTGATAATCTCAATTGCTGCTTCTGTTAAACATTGGAAAGGTCAGGACGAGTGAGAGTTCAAAGAATTACCACTAGTACCCCAAAAAAGCATCTGAATTAGCAAAAGCACTGGAAAAAGAAACGTTAACATTTTGAAATAGATCATCGTCAGAGAATCGGAATAATTTAATTAAATAATTTCCTTATGCTGATACTAATTAGAATAATTCACTAAGAAGCACAAAATTAGAACTCTTTCGAAATTCGTAAATTTATGTAGTTAAAGACAGAATTCAGTTTGTTTTTGACAATTCAGTCAACTTCATATCTCAAAGAGACTTCAAAGTGAATTTCATTCCTTTAGGAAGTGGAATGAACTTTGCAGGAAAACCATCTATACATGATTATTTGAAATTTTTTTTCAAATTCCGGACTAAAATGGCCCGAATCTTTTGCTACGAGTACCCACAACGGCTTTTTGACAAGTTCTTGACCAATGAGTCCTTCAGCAACCTGCTAAAGGTTTTTACGTGTGATGTAGAATGCAAGTGCATCTCAGAAAATTAATTTCACGATGAAACTAATCTTTTAATTTCGGTTTTGAGGCAGTATTCTTCAAAATAATTCGAGATTAATAAATGATTCTAAAATCAAGAGAACTTCTGAAATCGTAGTCTGGATTAAGAAATGCCTATTTGAGTTCAGATCCGAAAACGCACCAAAACCAAGAAGGAGAAGGAATGGTTCTCTCCTTGAAGCTTTTGATTGAAGAATATCCAACGTGAATGCTTTCCATCTCATTATCAGTATTCTCAACTGAGATCGCTTAAAAATTGCAAAAAGCCCCCTATTTAATGCTGAAGTACTGGAAGGAGGCAATTGTGTGCTTTTCTTTAAATTTTGGTCGTATATTCTTGAAAATAAAATCCTAAATTGCTTCGTAACAGCAACATTGATCCAAGTGAAGTATAACTAAAAGCTCACTTCATTAAAACTTAATTTCCAGAAAGAATCAAGAGGAGAAGTGACAGTGCAAGAAAAGAACCAGATCCTTCTTTATCCGGCTTCCTTACCATGCAGCTGACAATTTGATATAAATCACATAGGTTACGACCATAAACGAATAAAGTGAGGTCTATAGAATCTTCAAATAATGTTATCGTATCTCTTAGAGTCAATTTTCCTCGAGTAACAGAATGAATCAACCTAGCTTCCATAGTTTGCTTTTGATTCTTGGTCTTGAACGATGCAGCTTTAATATTCAAAATAATGGAAACGTTTTTCTCATATGCTAAATTGATGAAAATATAAACCCTAACAGTTCTTGAGAAAAATTCGGTGCAGGAGCCTGAAGAAAAAATGTATAAGGAATCTAGAAATTCTTCCATTCCTCTTCTAGGCTTTTCAAATAGAGCTTCTTATTTTTTCAGTTTTCACAATAAACCCTATTGCATGAGTCTTGAACAATTTCTTTGTCAAGGTATAGAAACATTCTCTCCTTCAAATGATTCGACTTCTCAATGTGAAAACTGATTTTCCAATAAAGCATGCTTCAAGCGGATTTCATTTAAAGAATCTTCTTTGAGCCTCAATCTTGAAAGAGGTAGCATTATAATGAATCTAAGGTATAGATCGTAATTTCAGATTATTGAGGAGTTTCTTCCCATAAAGGATATCTACGGATTCATAATTGCAGATTTTAGAGAGAACTGATGAAATCAATTTTTTTTTAGTACCAATTTAAAATGAAATTGATTATTTCATTTTGAAAGTTGGTGGTAATCTCTAAAGATATATGACAAGTTATCCTTATTGGAGGTATTGCTTCAAGTCTATTGCTGAAATTCAACTAGTCAAGCCAAATATGTCAATAAACAAAATAAAAGAAAGGCTCCAAATTTTAAAGAAATCGTTTATTGCTATTATGGAAGTTGTGGAATGATGAAGGCTCAAGAAATGCCAAAACTTTACTCAAACAATGAGATGATCTATAGATAATCGGCTTCACTTAAAAATCTGTGTTCTTGAATTATTTACTTTACTAATATATCTCTCCTCTTTGGTTTCTTTTTTTGAGTTGGGATTAAATTACTTTATCAGACATTTCGATATAACAAAAATCTGGCTAGGTTCCCCTCAGGAAGACATCAACCTGGGAGAACAAAGGTTATTTTGAAGGTTGAGAAGACTTGACTCAAGGTTGGTTCAGGTACCTCTGTTAAGAGTTTTTCGAGGCTTAAACACGAAGTTTCCAAAGTTTTTCCGCAATATTCATATCGTTGTCATTGTTACATTTGAATGTGGCGCTAGAAATAAATCCAAGGTTTTCAACATTAAAACTCGACAATCTAGCCGAGTTCTTGCTGTAAATAAATAACGTATAGCAGCTCCCTGAGTTTCGGAAAGCGAAGAAAGATGAACTTCTAGAATTTTGGCTATAAATTAGCAATTCTAATTGAAGAACTTATCCTCACCACCTGACTTTCTATTGTTTTTGGCAAACATCCACAGAAAATGCTGTTGCTATCAGGAAAGAAAAGTAAATCAACGAAGACGCTGTGTAAATGATAAGCCTCGATCATTGCAAATTAAAACGCATGATTGTTAATTCTTCTAAACGATTGATAATCACATTGGGTTTGTGTAGTTCTCGTGAGAGAGTGATTTTGAAAAAGATCTTAGATACTTCACTTAGAAATTGTTCCAGATGAGTAAATATTAGAAAAACCGTCACTCAACAGTTTTCCGGCAGCTTTAGAGTTATCGAAATTCAAAGCTTCTTGGCTTTTGTTAAGTTAGAAACTTAAAGGTAGATACGAAAGAGTGGCAAATAGGAGTTTCTAACTTTCGTCTCCTGTTCCCAAGCCTCAGGCGACACAGAGTCGAGATAAAGACCTCGAAGACGGATCATTTCTTGTTCAAAGAGGAAAGCCGCAAATTGGTCGTTTTTTTGTTTTTTGGACAAATTCTTTTGCGTTATCAATGAAATCCTGATTGCATCCTTCATATTCTATAGGTTTAATAAGTCACTCTTCTGCATAATACTGGTATTTGGTTAGCTTTGAAGACTTAGACGAATGGAAATGTTTTTCGGTTGATTATTAATTTGCAAATAACGCATCTATTTATATTGATTTGTATTCTGGAGTAACGTTCAAATCACATCACAGAGCGCCGCATTCATGAAATGTTTGAAAAGACTAAGTTCTCAGGCACTATTTAAAATTGTTGATTTGTATGTTTTTCAAAGTGAATAAACCCTTTTCAAATCAACAGTACTTCAGACTATTTTACCAAGCTCGAATAATTGATCGAAATTACTGGCAATTTCAAGTCTATCCTAAGTTATGCAAACATTGTCAACAAATTTCAATTTGTGACATTTCTATTTTAATCAAATTCCAATCGGTTTAATTTTCTATTTTGACTTTCTGTAAATAAAATATATTTTTGGACTCTTGCCTTAAACTCAAAAACTTCAAAACTCTGGAATCTTTGCACAATCCAACAACCGAAGCACCAAATCTAGAGAAAATTGACGTTATGAACGGCACTGAGGCAGAGAAGACTACAAATAACTTTGGTGATTCACATTTAAATATTCCTGCTTTGTCAAATGAAAAACTCTTTTGAAATATTAAATTCTCACTATCTAACTTGTTGGATTTGCCAACTAGATGGTACTTCTTCTCAGCTCTTAGCATTCTGTACTGACAATCCAAATACCGCTAATATATTCGAAATTGAGTCAAGACAAGAATATTCAAATTTCAAAGGAGCGCATATCAACAATTTAAAAAGTAGCATAATTTCTCGAATTTATCCTGTAATTAATCGTTATACAGTGTATGATATCACCCGGCCACATGTGAGAGAAATCCCAAATACAAGTCTTCTGGTCTCACTTAACCATCATCATAACAAATCCGCAAGTATGGAGATATTCGACATCTCCTTCAAAGGACAGGCCAGAAAAATTTACTCCTTTGAAGAAACCTTTGGAGGTAACAAATTATGTGAAGAATTCTTTGCTAAGGGTCGTAACCTACGAACAAATTGTCGCCGCCAACTTTATCTCTTTCGTTTGACGATTCAATATTAATTTCCTGCTTTAGGAGCAGGATATGGGGACGCAACATATAACCCACGAAGGAAGGTGCTTGGTGCAATCTCTCTTAGAGGAGATACTTCTTATCATGTGTTCTATACCGACGGTGATTCCTCGAAAGGAGGCGGGATCAAACTTTGGAGAAAATCGAAATGGCACCCTCAACATAGCACAGCAAATCGTAAGTTTCCCTTATCTGTTCAGAATTTCTTTTTCTTTAATAAAGACATTAATTTTTTCTCATATGAACTTGATGATTAGAAAATTTTATCGCGGGACTCGATTTTGATCCAAATGGAAATGCCATAGCACTAATCGATTATGAGGGAGTATGCTTAATTTCGGATGTCAATTCCAATGATTGCAAACTCCATATCAAAATACGCACTGCACCTGGTAATTGTTTTTCTTTACGGACATTTCCTGTGATCTTACATTCCTGTTAGATAATTATACCCGGTGCAGATGGAGCACCAATGCTGACGAATCTCTCTTGTATATTAAATATCAAAGTATGCTTCTCAATATTTTCGATGCTGAGAAGAAGACCCCGTTGTTAAAGCGTCCATTTCAACTGGAGCAAGGAAGTAATAATGTTTGATTTCATTATAAAAAGTCATATAGGTTGGATATTCTGGATTGATGTTTGCCCTGTTGATGGAAACTTGCTGGTTTCTGGAGGCAACACTGATGTCAAGGTTTACGACCGTCGTGTGTCGAAGATAGTCCGAACTTTTGAAAAGGTTCATAGAGGTAAAATAGGATTTTGTCCTCACTTGGTTATTTCATTTTTATTCGAATGTAAATAGCTGTTATGCCCTGCGTACGCTGGAATTCAAGCGGAGACATGATCGCCAGCGCATCGATGGATGCAACAATCAATTTGCTTGACTTCAAGACGGAGAAAGTGTATTATACCAAAAACACTCCAGACCAAAGTAATTGTTATGATAATCAATTTTCTTTCTTATTCTGTATTGGACAATTAGAACCTGCACTATCGGTGTGCTTCATCTAGAGTGAGACTCATTGCTGAAAGAGAGAACTTGCAAAACTAATTCGCTTTAAGGATTAGAATCTAGGATTATTCATATGAGCATTCAAAGAGCACTTCATGATGTTTTACGCTAAAGACACAATTAGGAGAACAGACAAATCTCAAATAAGTAAATCAGAGTTTCGATTGTTAAGAACCGCAGTTACTAAAGCCCAAACAAAATTTCAGAACTCTAAGAAATTGAGAAATCCGAGATACTAATAATTTACTTTGAATTCGAGGCGTTTTCCAGAAATTAAGTTATCTGCACCCTACCACTCAAGAACAAGGTCTTAAAATGCAAGAAGTGCCACACCCAAACTCAATTGAATCTTTATCTCTTTTATTTACTTATGCAAGATACTGTGGAACCTCTAGAAGCTTTCGCATAGTAATAAATCTTCGTAATTAAACTACTTCTCCTGCGATTTCTGATCATCTCCTGCTTATTATGTTCTTTGTGCAACAGTTATGCTCGGATAGTTGATTATTACAAATTTTAAGCTTGCAGATCATTTAATACTTTCCCTCCATTTTGAGACTGCCAGAGGTAGACAGATTCATTTCCTTTGAGATTTTCAAGCGAAGCACTCTCTGAAGTTGGGGTTCCACCGTCGATTTGTGTTTAATAAGATTAAGATGGATCATCTGCCGAGAATGACCGGAGAAGGTGGAATGCGAAGAAGAAATTATTGACCTGAACAAGTTCAAGATTTTTCAAAATTAATCTTTAGACCAAACTGCTCTGGCAATGTTCTGATTTAATAAAATTGCCATCGATTTAATTCATCGAACACCCATAATAAAATAAATATTTGAATGATCTTTCCGTTCTTAAGAGGACAAAATCGATGCTGACGAGAAACGGGTCAGAAGAAAGCTCGAAACCTTGAATAGAAAGGCTCGATACTGAAAAGAATCCAAGGCTTAAATCAAAAATGCCAATCATATTTATTATTTCCAAGCTTATCCGGTAATCAGGCTGTATTATGTCTTTCTCTTTCGTTTAGAAGGCATATAACGAGCCAGCTGATCTCTAATTAGTTGAATAACAATTACATCTATCTCAATGAGATGCTATTTCCAATTATTGGAAGGATTTTATAAAACTAATTTCCAGAAAAAGGTTATCCTTGCAATAAAATTTCATAGAGAAGATGTCATTTAAGATCGAATTAAGAAAGGAAGAGTGGTTAAATATATGTTTTTATTATGAAATAGGGTTCTTTGCAATAATGTTTGGTATGATTCAATTCAACCTCTATTACTTATCACTATCAACCACCCTCTTCATTTGAAATTCAAATCTCCATATCGTATCATTAGTGGCCTTAATCAACTTAAATTTGCAATATTTATCCTTAGTATCAACAGGAGTTTTAAGAACGAACAAAATCCCAAAAAGAAAATTGGTGATGACCTTCAATATATCACAGGAAAATTCAAATTGAAAATCAAGATAAATTACAAGAAGTGTAGATCCTCAGAAAAATTGGTTTGAAATATTATTTGGTCAATAATATTTCCAAATTAGTCCCTCTGGAAACTAATAGTTCAATCGCCAAGGAGTCGATAGTTTTCCTGCAATCACTTACTGATGTTTTTAATTATAGTGAAAAATGATCCAATAAGCACTTGAAGTTCCAAATATGGGAGGACTCTTCTCCAAAATCCTGAAATCAAAGCGAGTCCACAATCCAAATTCGTAGAAATCACAAATTGATATCATTGTCGAAATGAGATTGCAAAGTCGCAATTATTTTAAACATAGATCTTTGTAGAAGAGATTATTGAAGAACCTAAATATTGCTTGATAGTTTTGG
>ENA-UOTZ01001438-UOTZ01001438.1-compost-metagenome-genome-assembly--contig:-NODE-1438-length-16141-cov-8.411355_pt1 | contig 16141 bp, 14 predicted proteins | sample MGYA00238144_ERZ746983 | MGnify/ENA primary metagenome ERZ746983 (study PRJEB28759, sample SAMN06268863) | compost metagenome | isolation source: single cell | place: USA: California, Emeryville, Joint...
TCGCTTCGTCTATTTGACTGTTAGATTCGTTACACGTTGGTTTTTCAAACAGCATCTTCATTAGAACAAAATTGAAATAAAAGGTCTCTTTTCAAGAAAATAAATCGTACTAGTATTCTCTAAAAAGGCTTTATAAATAAATTAAGTTTGGAATAAGTCACGTTGAGCCTTGGAGATATCGAACATTTACTTTCATAATGAAAAGGGTAGATTTATTTGGCCAAATCTTGGCTTTCGATTCAAACAAAATAATACGTATTTCATGAAGCAGCTTATAGCAGTTGATTATACCATTGAGCTTCTTTCCAAAATAACTTTTCAGGTCACCATGACCTTCTCTAAACCCAAACACTCCAGTCTATAATAGGATTTTATTCAATGTGGCCATTCGTCTGGAGTGTTGCCAACGAACACGACATTTCACAAACTATTTTGGGTTCCCAGCCTACAAATCCAAATTTTCTTTTCGCCCTCACCACAAATTTTTTCGCCTCAAACGCATCACTCACATCTTTTTCTCTCTCTGATGTAGCTAAGCTCTTCCAACATTTTCTGGCAACTCGAATTCACAAATACTGAAAAGATTCTGGATTTAAGATGCGTTTGCAAACTTTTCTTTCTTGGGAGTAGAAAGTATTATTTTATTAACGAGGGATTTATCCAGAGTTAAATATATGCTTTTAAAGTCCCTTCAACATAAGGATTTGTGGTTTTGATTTTCGTACTCAAATTTTAGTCGAGTTAGATGGTATAAAGATGCTAAGTTGAGCCAACTCTTGAAACGCTTTTTCTTGACTGAGAGCGAGAAAAACATTGATGAGAAGAGAATTTGCGTCCTTTCTCCTCAAAGAATCGACATTACTTGTTGCAAAGAATCATAAACGCACGAATAGCCCTAACTACTAAGATCTTTGCGAGTCTTCAACTTGAGGGTCGTTGCTTTTTCACTTTTCTCTCAGTTCAGGATTCTGAAGCTTGGGAGTACATCAGTCACTTAATAAATAACAGGCAACTTATCAATTAAATCACCTGGAATATATTTGAAAACTGAATTCATCATTGAACAATAAAATCACTCGAAACACCCGAATCATTTGAGGTCATCGATGACCTATTCCCTCGGGGCAGTATTTGACTGTTAGATTAATTACACTTGGTTTTTCTAATAAGTTACTAAAGAAAGCATTAATCTCTACTCACTCGACCTTCTAAGGTCCTTTTTTTTTAGAGAGAAGGGTTGACATATTATTCCCTTACATTCTTTCCATCTTACTTAAACAAAAAACAGTATTATTTCGTAGCAACTAACAGAAATACTTCATGTTTTTTCGAAAAAGAGTATTCATACTCAGGCGCAATGCCGTCGACTTAGAGTATCAGATGGTAGTGATTATTTTTATTGCTGTTTGTAAATTAAACAAAGAAAAATTATCTTAAGAGATCATGAAGTTCTTACATACACGCAGCAACATGCAAAACCATTTTTCAATTTCAGCTTTAGTGTAATAGCACTGATTCATAATTTTATCGCTCTTTTATGACGAAATAATGCCATGTGTTCAGATTTCAGTCTTCAAACCTGGTATGTCCTGGAGCGAGATAAGTTAGGCCACCGCAATTTCCTTAGAAAGCGATTCTGTCGAGAAATTCTCATGTTATTGACTAAAATTCTCGAATAACGTTGAAATTTGCTCTAATAAGAGATAACCTAAAATTTGAATTTACAAGAGGAAAGTGGCTCTTAGCCATGAGAAGAAGATGGATCGACAGACATGAATACTGAGAATGGCAACACAATCTACATGAATTCCATCAATGCTGCTGTCTTTTCTCTCATGATGCAGAAAAACCTTTCGCCTTCGTCAAGCAATCAAATTCATGCATTTTGGAAGCTCTGAGTTTACTTTTGGTTCCAAAACTTTTCTTTAATATCAGAAGGTATTTTAGTAATTTTTTAAAGTATTCAAAGTTAATTATATACATTTAACTCATAAATTAGAAACTTACGCTTCTGGATTCCGAACTCAAATTTTAATTTATGAGACCGAAGAAAATATTTGAAGGAGATCGAAATACAGAAAATTTATTTCTTTTTTTTCATGAGTAGACTCTCATATTTTAGGATTCTGAATTGACAAGCGAAGAGGGAATGGCTCATCAGTCGAAGGTTGCTCATGAAGGCTCTAACAGTTACTGAATTTTCATTTTGATTTACAAAGAAGTTTCATATTGTTATGAGTGTACTCGAATCATGCACTCATCCAATTTTTTCCAGCTCTATTTGCTAATTTATTATGATAAAGTTTTCTATTAGCATGCCACTCGTCGATTAAAATGTTCCTAATTTTAAATATCTTTTGACAGAAGAATCATTATAAAATAAAATTAACACTCGATGACTTATTACGCAAAGTCAATATTACTGGTCCTATGGCTTTCTCTAGTCTATGGAACAACCTGTCCAGCGATTCAAATCTCAACCACTGTTACTTGGAGATTGTCGATGGGTTCATCAAGTTACATTAATTTTGAAAAGATTAATGACAACAGCGGATGGTACATGGTTAATACAGGTCTTTTTACAAATCAGAAGATTGATGATTTTTATTTTGTGGTACATTTTTTGGGTGCTGGACAAGTGAATACAAGCGCTTCTCCCACAGAGTTGGGATTCCAAACGAACGAAAATATCACGGTATCTGACAATACTATTTCAGCTGCGACTACTTCTGAAACTATCACTTACGGGAATCCTTGCGCAAACGAAAGAGGCTATTGTTCATGGAATATCACATTTCTCGATGATTCTCCTGTTTGTGTTGGTTTTGGTCTCTTGGATGGTTACAAAATTTGGGAAATTTGCCCCTACTCAAATCAAATGATTCCTAACACGGGAGAAATCTCTTGTATGGAATATGATGGTTATCCATGTCACCAGCGCGCTTGCTTGACATGTGATGGGCCTTCCTCCAAGATGTGCCATTCCTGTGTCTTTGACGCTTATACAGTTTCAGGTCAAGCCAATTCTTGTGTTCCTTTTTGCAATAATGGTTATTATACAAATGACACAGACAGAGTCTGCTATCCATGTAACTCGGTTTGCTATACTTGCAATGGGCCTTCAATACATAATTGCACCAAGTGCAACCCGGGTTACTATTTGCAACCAAATTCAGGAACTTGCCTTGAAAGTTGTCCTCCTGGTTCCTATAGCGACGAGAATCAGCGTTGCCAATTTTGCCCGGTAGAATGCAGCACATGCACAAATAATAGCTTTTGTAGTTCTTGCGCCCCAGGATACTTTTGGCAGTCTAGTAAGAGTAATTGTTATGAGGTCTGCCCTAATGGCTATTATGGCGACAGCAATACTTATCTTTGTACGCCCTGTGATAATGCCTGTCTAACTTGTACTGGACCGGGAAAGGAGCAGTGTCAAACTTGTAACACTGCAGCAGGGTATTACTTACAACTTTTCTCGACAATTTGCACTCAAACCTGTCCTAATGGTTATTACCCTAGAAATACTGGCTACTGTGACTTTTGTCCACTAAGCTGTATAACTTGCGTCGCTGGTAATGATTGCCGGTCTTGCCACTCTGGCTATTTTTTGAGTCCACCAGTTAACGGTGTCCAAAGCTGTATTGTTACTTGTCCTGATGGGTATTACAAGAACTTTTCAACTAATACTTGCTCTCCCTGCGATAGTGCTTGTATTACCTGTCAAGGTTCTTCAAAAAATGCATGCACGTCGTGCTCAAGTAATTACTTCCTCGATCCCCGTACCTCATTGGGTTGCCTTGATTCATGTCCAGAAGGATATTGGGGGCCCACCATTTGCATCGCATGTCATTTTACATGCAAAACCTGCAATGGAAATTTGGAATCGAATTGTATTTCCTGCAAACCTGGTTATTACTTGCAACCAAATGAGAACAAATGTTTGACGTCCTGCCCCGCAAGCTTCTTCAAAAATACAACAAGCAATACCTGTACTCCTTGTAATCCGGCATGTACCTCCTGTTTTGGACCTACGGCCAATGAGTGTTATAGTTGTAATTCAGGTTATTTTCTTCAGCAATCATCCAAGTCATGCTTGAATTCTTGCATTTCTTCTCCTGGTACATGGGCCAACTCCCAAACTAACACCTGTTCACCTTGTGACGTTGCATGTGCAACTTGCGGAAGCTCAAGCAGAACAGACTGCTCTTCTTGCAACATAAACTATTTTTTGCAGCCAAATTCAACTGCTTGTTCATCCACATGTCCCAGTGGTTATTGGAAGAATACAACAGGCAGAATTTGTAGTCCATGTGTATCGCCATGTGTGACATGTACAAGTATTTCTAATTGCCAGTCATGTATAGTGAACTATCAAGTGGATCCTTCAACTCAGAAGTGTGTTAAATCCTGTTCTTCAGGATTATATCTCGACAAATCTATTAATAGTTGCTCTCCTTGTGACTCAGCTTGCTTTACTTGTTTTGGGCCAACTAATTTTGAGTGCACTAGCTGCAGACCAGGATATTATTGGATTGAATCAAAAACAGCGTGTGTTACTTCCTGTTCTTTAGTGCCTGGGTATTGGAGTGACTCCTCTACCGAAGTTTGCTTACCCTGCAGTCTAGGATGTGCAGACTGTTCAGATGGACAGGCCGATAGTTGTTCTGCATGCATGACAGGTTATTATTTCAATTCTTCAACAAGTACCTGTAATAATTCATGTTCCGATGGATATTATGCGAATAAAGAAACACTCACATGCACAGAATGCCCATCACCATGCAAGAATTGCAGTAGTTTGAATCTGAATGAGGTTTCTTGCCTCTCCTGTACATCAGGCTTCTATCTGCAACCATCTCCAAATTCCTCGATATGTTTGCCTACTTGTCCAGGTCCCGATTATTGTCCAGATCCTTTGAAAGGGATTTGCAGTGTTTGCCCTTCAGCTCCACTTTGGGCAGTTTCGACAGTGTGTTGTCTCTTTGCGGGATTTATTTTAGCAGCGTTCTTCTCTACAATATGTTGCAAAACGTATTCAATCTTCGACAAACTCATTGCAAAGAGAAGACAAAATATCATTATCAAACCGCATTCTACCTATAAATTGCTCATGACTTTCATTGCGACACACCCTCTGCTCTCTATTTTTCTCTACAAAGATAAAGTGATCAACAAAGCCAGCAGATCAGCACTTTTCTTTATCCGAGTCATGATCTTATTTATTTTAGCAGCTGCAGTTCATAATACTCAGGTAATTTTCTGTTTGTAATATTCCAGCACGTCTAAAATGATTGACTAGAGCTCCTTCAGTTTCACAATATTCTTGATTCCATTTTTGGTTGCTATCCCAGTACACACCTTTTTAGAGAAGTTCTTACGTCATTATCAACGCAAACAGCAAGCGAGTCCAAGGTAACAATTAATAGCAACCCTCATTTCGTCTGCTTAATTCCCGTTATATTACTTACATATAGGAACACTACACAAAAAAGAATATTGCGTATACTCAGATCACTCAGGCTCAACCTACATTTCTTGTTGATTTTCGGAATGGCCCTCATAGCATTCATCGTTGGACTTTCTATTTGTTCCAAGTATAACTTGGAAGGTTATCAAACTCCATGGAAAGTTCATTTTCTACAGCTAATATTGCAAGATTTATTGCTGTCTCCTATTTCGAGTTTCATAGTCAATACTCTTGCAATCAAATTGATAATCGAAAACAAAAAGAGATCCAAATCTATTCGGAATTTGACGAAACAACTCATCGATGATGGCCATTATGATGCACGTTTGATTTTGAATGGAGATTTGCCACAACTAGAAGAATTAGAAGAGAAGCCATCAACCAATACAGCGCAAGTAAGTCAAATCTGAATTTAACACCCCTGTATCTCTTTCAGGAAATACATAATGTCACTCGAAAAGCCAACAATATTCATATCACAACGGTCGAGAACACAGCTCAAGATATATTAAGCAGTCCACGTAAAGAGGATGGGTCTCATTTTTTAAAACTTGAGCACACTTCTGTAACTATTATATTTCCTTAATTATAATTAATTCATTTTCAACTTCTCAATATAGCTATCTCCTCGTGTGATTAGTCCTGCGAACAACACAGAGAGAAATGAACCTCTCCACTATGACACTACTGAATTCTCAAGAATTACTCCTGTACTTTTCATGTTTCATCTTTAGTCGCATTAATATCTCCTTTAAATTTGCAACCTAGTTTATGCAAGAAAAAAAGATAGAAGAAAATGTCAAGGATTCCGAGAAAGAAAAATTCCAGAGAGAGGAAGATGATAGGACTGTAAAATATTTTCTCGTGAAAGACATGACGCAAACTTTTTATTTTCGTGAAGCCAAATCAACAAGATCAAGCTATTGAAAGCTATGTCGAGTTTGAAATAATTGATCCGACACAAAACTACTACTTCGAGCAGATAGAAAAGTGTCCAGAGTACCAACAAACCATCTCTTTGAATGCCAAGGAATGCCAAAGTTTGAGTGAAGTCCTTCCGAAAGTACGACAAATTGAAATTTTGGAAGAACAGAAGGAAAATATGGAACTATTCTCGAAGGTGAAATCAAAAGTTCAAGACAATATGAATTATGGAATCAATTTATCTTGCCATTAGGATGCGATTTTAGAAATAAGTGAAAAAAAGCCCAAAACAAAATTGCAAACGAAACGAAAAAAGAAAAAGGTAACACATATTGTTATTGTAATGTTCTTTTGAGGTCATCAAATACTTTGGATATAGAAACGAGCAGCGAAGCATATCAAGAGCCATTCGAAAGTTACCGAGCTTCCAGCAACAAGTGATAAGAATTTCTGAACCAAAAAGCTCCAAGAATAAGAAAATCTTTTGATTCTCAAGTTGGAACAGAGCTATCAGGAGCAACTCACATTTTATGATTTATCAACGAGAACAATAATTGCTTGTAAATTGTTGGCTCCCGTCTAAGTTCTTTCTTTTATGTATTTTGATCTGAAACCGTTTTCACAATCTCTATTAGCAATAACATTTAGTTTGCAGCAACTAACAGAATTAATTCATGTAAAAAAGGCGCAATGCCATAGATTGTGACTTTTAGACCGCAGTTATTATTTTTTTTGGCAGTTTAAAATTTCTTGCAGACACGCAGTATTCTCTAAAGCATTTCCCAACTTTAGTTTAGTGTAATAATGTTGATTCATAATGTTAATACTTATTCGTAATGAAATAATTTCATTTGTTCAGATTTCAGAATAAAAACACGCAGTTCTTCAAGTCTGGTGTGTTGCATGTCGCAAAAGAAGTGGCTTAGCACTCATCGCTTTAGAAATATGACCTTTGAGAAATTCTAATGGGATTCCTAATCATTTCATTCAAAATACTCTGGGGTCTTTGAACTGTGCTTTATATATATGAGATTCACTCTATTTTATCTTCACCAGCGGAAATGAGTCTTTGGCCATCAGAAAAATACTCAACAATACACTTTAGTATTGATAATCCCGAAAAATTTACATGAGCTACAGAAGCTCTTCTTGTTCTTCTCTCTCTCTGGTGCAGCAAGGCTTTCCCGGTGTTGTCTAGTCACCCCAATTCACCTTCATTGGAATGTTTCTGGGAATAAATTACGTATAGAGGCTTTTTCCTTGGGAGTGGAAGTATTTAATTAAAATGAATATTATTTCGTGGCAATTATGTATTTAACACACTTTCCAAATTAGGATTTGGTCCTGCGATTTCTGGACTCAAAATTTATTCGATTTAGACTGGAAACAACATTTTAATAGAATCGTCAATGAAAGAAACTATAGCTTTTCAATTAAGCTTTTAGTCACGCATTAATTTTATAACAAAAAAACTTAAAATTCCATTTTAAGAATGATGTCAAACATTAAACTCAAAAATAAATGGGTAAAGTACATAGCAATCGGAGGGTTAGGACTCGCATTCCTAAGAGCTTCATACTATTTTTTGAAAAAAGAATGGGAAAACAGCCAGTCCATGCTATCGAAGGACCTTGTCATCAAAGTTCTTCAAGAGGTAAGATATGAAGCATGTCCCGTCTTCTTGATGGTGGCAGCCTATGATGGATCAAGGGACATTGCTCAAGATATGAAGAATGAGCTAATTGATAGAGGTAACCCAAATCAAAGTTTAATGCCATCAATGTTGAATACAAGGATGATGAGTACCGATCTTCTTTAATGATGATACCATTTACCTTATGTAGGGATGTGACAGCTGCGATAAATGCAATTACACAAGATTTGGATAATGCAGTGAGGGGTAAACATCAAATGCCATCATCACTTCCTTCATCCCTGACGCCCAAGAGAACACTTCAACTCCAGGCAAAGGCAATGAAAGCCAAACTGATGAAATTAAAAGAAATTGGTAAAGATGCAATTGAAAACGGGGATATGCAAGAAGTTTTAAGGAAGCTTGGAGGATACGAAGCAGTGTCTGCTGTGTAATAAGAATTTTGGATGACTTAATAATAATGATCTATCATCTCTGTGCTAGTGTGGAAGTACTGATCGAGGAGGGCCTGAGTGGTTATAAGGATCATCCATATAAGATTCACTTTGCCGCGTTGAGTACATATGCGCAGACGGATCCTGAATTTCAGTTGAAATTCCAGGAATTTAGTGCTCGCTGCCAAGCATTGATGATGAAAATAATGAAGCGGGATCCGAACATTGAGAAAGAGTTTGAAGATTTTGCGAAAGACATTTAGAAGAAGAATTGTGATAGAACAATGACAATGGGTCGAAGTAGATATGTCTAAATCGTCGAAAGGATTTCATATAATGTAGTTAAGTAAACTCTTCAACCAAGAAAAACATCCAGAAATTAGTTCTTTTTGTCTAAAGTCATTCTCTGAAAAAAGAATAATCAAGTTCTCCACAAAGAGATATCGTTAGAACAATTCAAGTTATATGGCGCATATAATAAAAATAAGGTTTCTTCAATCTGTATTCTTCCTTTATTTCATGATAACCTAATTAACGCGTCCTATGACAGGGCCTAATTTTGTAGCATCTCTACCTTAGTGAAGGAAAAGCCTAGATGATTGGTTACGAGTAATAAAAATTGGTAAGTATGAATCCGAAAAACACTTCAAAAGTAGCCACATAGCATATATATTGCTATTGGAGAGAGCTCGAATTAGCTATGACCGGCGCTTTTTCTACCTACTCAAATATTTCAGAAAGAACATTCATTAGTACAAAGGGAAAGTTTTCCGAAGAGGCTTGTAATCGAAGCAATATTTGATCTTACAGTCGAATCCAATTCTCTTGTCATTAAAGAAAATAATCAAACGATTGTCGTGCTGAGACACTCCAAGAACGAATTCTTCAGTTTTCCTCCCTCGATTGCGTCTTATGAGCAAATTCCTGCTCGATCGACCAAATCCACGCAAAATCTATGCTACATGCATGGTGAGCTCATCACATGGTACAAAAGTAAAACATCCCTTTTATTCTGGGAATTGATGGGCACAAAGCCTTCCTCCTCATTGATGTTTCGTTTCACAGTGAGATCCACTTATGCGCAACTTACGAACCGAAACCTGCTCATTCTACAAAATGAGGAAAAAGAATTTGATTTTGTTGACGTGAAGCAAAAAAGGATTAGCGGCATGGGTAAATTAATCCAATAAGCTATTACTGCAGTGATTTTAAGCTATGCTATTGACCAATGCTTTTTTGTAATCTATTTAGCAATTGTTGCGAATATTTTCGAATTTGATATATATTTTCTTATAAATCCCATTTATGACTGCAAGAGAAACGAAAATAATGAAGCTATATTGGTATTTTACTCGATTCTCGCCTCGCTATTTATTAAAACTTCTTAATCTGGCTTGAGAGTCGGTTCGAGCATTTCTTCTTCTCCTCAATATATCACACTCGTGAGAACGTGTTGTAATCAGAGTACTTCTGAGGCTTCATGTTATTATCATTCACTTGCATTTGGGAGATCAACTGGCCTTCTTGTTGCTTTCTACCAGGATAGCTAGTGACAGGAGAGGAGCTAAAGGTTCCCTTTCAATAGGGAGATTTGCAACCGGCATCACTTTTGGATTCCAGCCAAGCGGAGCGACGACATCGTTGTATGCTAAAGTATAAGGAGGGACATAGACTTGGACAGGAATCATGACCTTCGGATTGACAAGGCAATCAAAATCCTTAATATTAAGTTCAACTGCCAAAAAGTATTGAGCAGTCACAATTTCTCCTTGAGTGGTAAGATGGAGCTCATCTGGAGTATTCGTCATCTTATCGACAAAGCCATAACTTAATCGTCCATATACGAAATCCTTTTATCCTTGAGTTTCGTAGGGTTGTAGGGAGGTAGAGTTAGTCTCACCTTTTGCTCAGGCAAACTTTCGTTGGCTTTAATTCCTGGTAGTGCTACCACTACAACATGATTGGTAAAATGATAACTATTTCCAAGGGATATTTTCTCAACCAGTTCGCATTTGGCGCGAGTGAAACTGTATTCGCCTAGGGAGTTATCCACTTTAAATATCAAATTAGTTGTTTCACCGGGCATCAATGCATTTTTCTCTAATCCAAGAGAAATTGTAGTCTCTCCACGGCGGCAGCAGCAGCAACATTCAGTCAATCGGATGGTCTCAGCCTTTTGCATCGGTTCACCGAAGAGTGATTTTTCATCTTAGATGATTATTTGCTCTTTGTATTCCAGTTTTGGATCCTTTGGATCAAAAGTTTCCACTATCACCTTAACTTTGAATTCAATCGAAGCTACCCACTCGTCGCCTTCTTGATAGAATGATTGTATGTCACCAGAAAATAAAAATTCAATTAGTAATCAAGGCCATCAAAATGCGCTGACTTCACGATGGGAACATGGCATCTTTTTTTTTAAGGCTAGCATGAAAATTAAAAATTTTTTCCATCTGAAATATCACTGTATAAAAAGCTCACAATATCAATATCATTTACTTACGTCATTCTTCAATATGACTCTTTTGATCCAAATTCTAAGTATTAAAGTATACTCGACTTCATGAAATTGTATCAGATTTCATGTTTAATTTTTTCATGTAATCTGCCCGTTTTTACATGTTGATTACCAATTCTATGAAATTTGAATCGTTATTTCTACACACCTAATCATCATCGACTCGGACAATAAATAAATAAGTTAGCTGAGGCTGTGAGCTTATTTTGCTTCAAAAGAGTGTTTAGACTGCTGACTCGCTAATATCATACCGATATTATTTATTACTCGTCCTCTTCATCCTCTGGATCTTTCTCTCCAGGCTAAAGCAAAAAGAAAATGTTAAATATTATCAAATTCAAGACATGATATACTTTGAGAGCGTTATCGTTGGTGAGAATGAAATTGTATACACTCTGTCCCTTTTTAATTTTACTTTCGTATTCGGCACGGAATTCAGGGAAATGATACAGAAGGATCTCTTCATATATCATATCTAATCCAGATGGTCGTCATTACAATGGAAAAGTTTGAGAAAAATGATTACCTTTAAGCTGTTCTCGCGACAAATCATACTTCTCAAATTCGAATTCTGCTTGTGGAACAGGTTCTCTGGTTGGCTATGCAATCGAAGAAATTCGTTTATGAGTTTTACTTATTACAGAATTGCAAATTACTTCGTCATCTGGGAAATGAAGAGCCTCAAGGTAAGGATGTTTCAGAGCCTCCTCGACGGTGATTCTCTTGGTAGGGTTGAATACTAAAAGTTTCTTCAAGAGGTCAAGAGCCTTAGGATTTGCATTTGGGAAGTAAGTTTCCAAAGGTTTTATTTTTTTCTTTGGGAACGATTTAAGTAGTTTCCTGGCCTTTTCTCGAGGAATGGCATTTAGGTCTTCCTCGGAAGGATTTCCAAAGACATCAATGATCATTTCCAATTGATTCATTGCTAATTTTGATGAAGCATTATAGGCAACGTTTTTTTCATAAAATTACTCTCAGTTCCAGGAAGGAACGCTTTTCTTTTCAGTAGTTCTGCGAGAATGCAACCAACCGACCACATATCGACTGTTTATTATCTCAATATTAGAAACTATAGCACTGATCACACGATTACCTGCGTAATCATACTCTTTATAACCAAGAAGCAGTTCTGGAGCTCTATACCATCGAGTCGCAACGTAATCTGTCATTACACTTGCTTTGGTTTTCTTCAACTCTGCACCCATTGCTCTCGCGAGCCCAAAATCGCAAATCTTCAAATCACAGTTGCTGTTTACAAGCAAGTTTCGCGGTTTCTAGAAATAACAGCTTGTCACTTCGGAAAAAACACTGGATAGTTACCAAGTCTCTGTGCAGAATTCCAGCTGAGTGAATATATTTCAACCCTCTCAGAATCTGGTAGAGGAAAAATTGAATGTGTTCGTCTGACAGAGTCTGAGGTGATTTAATGATGGATCCCAAATCCGTTTCCATCAATTCAGAGTAAACGTAACTTTGGTAGGATATATGAGCTTAACTTGAAGAGATAGAAGGCTTACATGTCATCAAACTGCTCTCGAGACTTTGGAAGCAGAATTGTTTTTATACTACTCACCTAATTTCAAATCAATAAATTTGAGCCAAAAATGATTTTTCAGTTACGTTCTCATGGTTCAGTAGACGACAACATTTAAGCTCTCTGAGGGTTCTCCGAGTGAAGATTTTATGCTCAAATGCCTTTTCGATTTTCTTGATGGCTATCAAAGGGTTTTCTTGTGTAGATGCAGCTAAAGTCTTATCCTTTGCAGCTACAACCATGCCATAAGCGCCTTGTCCAACTATCAACCAGCAAAATGGTAAATACTGTGCTCGACTGATTCTCTAAAGCTTACCGCAATCGATAATTTCATACTTGTCTTCTATGTCGAATCGTGAGCCCGTCACCAGGAAAGATTTAATTCTATCTTTAGTATTTTTATACTTAGCATAGTGCTTTATCACGGAATCCGCAAGCTTTGGCGCAGTCTTGGTAGGTTGCTCTTTGGTAGTTGAGACCATGATACTACGATTTGATGATGATGAAAATTAATTATAATTTGAAATGCGCATGCGCTTATGAATTCGATTTCTTAAATACTTCTATAAAATTTTAAACGTTTTCTGATCTGAATCGAAAGTTAACCCTCAATATTTCTCAATTAGAACTGGAATCATTGCTGAAGTCTTCTAGTAGGAGGTCATCAGCGGCAAAAAGAGCACTCATCAGGAACATTTTGGAATAGAAATTAATGAAGTTGTGAGCTAGAATGAACGATATTGAAATATCTGATAAGTAACTTGTGAGCGTTAGATTTTTTCTTTACCTCACAAAGTATCCAGGATATCGTTCTCTTTGTTTCTGATGAAACATTATGCTTCAGTGGCTGAGATTAAAAGTATTTTCCTTCAGGATTTCTGAGTAATTTCCAGAGATTGGGGCTTGTATAACGGTATTTTGATTACTCTGAGCACGACCATCCAGTTTTTTATTTAGAATTTATTGATGAAATCGCTTGATGATCTCATCTATTAAATTTTAATCTATCAGGTCGTGGAGAGAGCCCTTTTTTGATAACTGCATTAGATGTGTATGATCGATGCATCAGTCATGCATCAATTCTGATCGCAAAGCTTGGGTAAAGCTATCAATAAGTTAATTTGAGGTAAGACCTCAGATATCTACGCTAATAATACAATATAATTCGAAATTGAAGAGCAACTGCTAATATATGAGGAGATTTGATTGAGAAGACGGAGTAATCAGAGCGTTTTCTGGGCTCTCTATCTGAGATTCATGGTTCTAGCTCAAACCTCTTTCTTCAAATGATCTTTTGTACTCTTATAGAGCATTCCCTTCTGTTTCCATCTAAAGGGTCACACAAACGCTAATAGTGATACTGATACTGACATAGATCGAGTGCAGCAATCAGTTATTCTTGTAGAATTAAAAAGCCAGCGTCATCAACTTCCAAGTTCAGCTAACCATTATATCCCACAAGAAGTTTCGAGAAAAACAGAGAAAAATTATTTCTTCAAGGATAGAGCTTGCATTTATCCAATCACTTTCGAGTTTCTCATTGAAGCAATCGAAGATTAGCCCTGAAAACTTGTTCCGGAAATGAAACTCTGGAAAATGTATTTGCAAAATCCATGAATTTACAAACTTTTCATTGAGCTCTCCTTTTTATAGTATTTCTGAAACACTTGTAGAACATTCATTTCTACTGAAGCAGTCTACAGCAAACTTTCTTTTGAAACTCTCAATATCTTTTAGCATTCCTCGACTAATGAATCTCAGGTTAATTAATTTAATTACCAATAGTCTCTTCAACAATTTGAGCAACCACCCCCTCAAATGCACGGACCTGATGACGGATATAATGACGACAACCTTGAAATCACAGAGCCTGACATTCTTTCCTCCCCGAAAAAGAACCTTAACACAGAGACCATGCCACTCAACACAAAACCAGACAGTTCAAGTTATCCATATCTAATCACAAGACAAACTTCTGTTTCATCTCCCACCACTGACTCCAGGACTTCTCTTCCTGATTCAGCAACCTACGACGATCAAGTCTCTAATGATCCTAGCGAATTCGAAAAAGCAAGCATTTTAAACCGCTCTCATTTCATTTTCGCTATCAAACAGATCTGGAGGCTTCGGAAGAAGAAACCAGACGACCCTATCAAGCTCGAAGACTTCAATATGCTGGGAAAATCGGAGGAAGTCTCTCAAAAAATCCTAAAATTCGAACAATTATTTCTAGATTACCGCCGAAGGCACAACCGAAGCTCTCTTCTCATACCGATACTTAAACTCTTCTGGCAACGATTGCTCGTGATCCAGCTCTTTGTGTGTATCGGACAATTCTCGAGACTATTATTTACCTTTGTCTTACGCGAGTTATTGTTCCAAATCAAACAATCTAATCAAGCCGAAGCTTACCGCTGGGGCCTGGGACTGCTTTTGCTGATCATTTCAGCGACTCATGGCAACCACACAAATTTTTTCTATGGTAATCGCTTGGTCGGCCAGCTGAAGCCGACGCTTATAGGGCTCCTCTATCGAAAAATTAGCAGACTTAACTTCTATTCGATTAACCGGGTTAGCATTGGGAAGATCGTGAATATAGCAGCAAATGACCTTAACTCCTTTGAAAATAACTTAATGATGGTGTGCTACTTGCTCTTTTCGCCGGTTGTGATAACAGGAGCGCTGACATTCCTCTGGAGGGAGTTTGGGTTGGCTGCTGTTCCTGGAATTATATTGATATTATCAGCCTGGCCATATCAAGCCTTCCTTTCGAAAGTCGCAAACAAATATGTCTCGCAGAAAAACAAAGTGACTGATGAGAGGATCAAGCTAACGAATGAGATGATAGAGGGAATTCGCTTGTTGAAGATGTACAGCTGGGAAATGCAATTTTCTAACTTGATTGATAAAGCGAGAGAGAAAGAGTTGGCTTCGGTGATGTCGATTAAATACACAGAGCAGTTTGCCGCGCATTTCTTGTCAAAGTTGATTCCTTCGATAGGCAGCTTTGCGATTTTTTTGAGCTATGGGCTGGCAGGAAATACGCTCACTGTTGAGAAAGTCTATTCAGCGATTATGTTGACGACATTCCTTGGGAACAGTCTAATGAAGACGGCAATGAATGCCATGCGATTCATCGTTGAGGCGCGCTTGACGTTCCAGAGGATCATCGATATTTTAGATTTGGAGGAGTTTGATCAGACGCTCCAAGAGACGCAGTCGACTCCCTTGGATGCGAGTAATGGGGTAGAGTTCAGTCAATTCAACGCCTTCTGGGGACAAAAGCAAGAAGCTGCGGGTTCTGTCGCCCAGAATAGAGGTAATTTGGTTCATGATGGGGTGTCATACGAGACTCCCACGCTCAAGGATCTGACCTTTACAGTGAAGAAAGGGACGTTATGCGCGATCGTCGGGAAGATCGGTTCCGGGAAATCTACAGCGTTGATGTCGTTCCTGAAAGAAGTGCCTAAAGTCACTGGAGATCTTAGATTCAGTGGGAGTTTGGCTTACGTAGAGCAGGAAATCGTCGTTTTTCCTGGCAATGTCCGATCGAATATCCTGTTTGGAAGACCTTACAATGAGACCTTTTACAACAGAGTTGTTGAGGCTT
>ENA-UOTZ01001439-UOTZ01001439.1-compost-metagenome-genome-assembly--contig:-NODE-1439-length-16138-cov-14.253409_pt1 | contig 16138 bp, 13 predicted proteins | sample MGYA00238144_ERZ746983 | MGnify/ENA primary metagenome ERZ746983 (study PRJEB28759, sample SAMN06268863) | compost metagenome | isolation source: single cell | place: USA: California, Emeryville, Joint...
AGATTAGAACAACTTTCTCTTCAGTAAAAATTCTCCTGAAAGGATCGCAAGAGATTCGAACCAAGTTTTTAAAAGAATCCATACAGTGAGAGTTATAATCGTAAATTAGACCTGGAGCATCATACTCTAGCGGAAAACTTCAATGAAAGCATCAATCAGAACACCAAATTTAATCCTGCTAGAAATTTTCATTTCCTGCTTACTACTGACCACAAATGCTATTTCACCATTCATTATCACTCCTGACCCAATTAACAGCTTTTACTTCGTTCCCAAATTTTGCAGTTCATATAATTTCCAAGGCTCTTGCTCACAGCAAGCTCTTCCTGGATGTGCTTGCTATTCCACTGGTTCATGTCAGTACCAAAACTCTGGGAATGAGTGCACTCATTGTCGTACACCTAACACCGTGTCTTATAATCCAGGAGAAAACTGTCCAAACATTCAAGGCCAAAGGTTCAGCATCTGCGCAGGCAACCGTCCAGCCTCTTGTCCTCCTGCACCGGCCGGTAAGCAAGTATGCGAATGCAATGATCAGGGCAGTTGTCAATATGTACCAGGTGATCTGTGTAATTCTTGCAGAAAACAGGACATACTATCTGCCATTGATGCTGACTGCAGCATATTCCAACAGAAGAAGTAGATGCTAGTTTGCATAAATATATGAGCGCATTGATATTACATCTAACTTCCACAAACTTTAGCAGTCTTAGAACATATGTCAGATATTCTTTAACGAAATAATCTTCTTGCATTTCTTGACAACTTTACCTTTACTGTAATCCAAAGAGGTTTATTTTTACATTGGCTTTCATTTATCATCAGAAATTACCTATCTTTTGACCACAAAACAACCATAACGTAGTTTCATACTTGAATTTTGTGAGATGAATTTGCAGCAATAATCCATCAATATCAATTTTGACAATAATGAGGATCCTTAATCTTTTTTGCGAGAATTGATTATATTGCTTGTCCAGAAATTGAACATCTGATCATAACCTTTTTTTTGCAGTAAAGGCTTATTATATCAGTGACACAAATTATTTCAGTAACTGAATTTACAATCTGAAAGGCTATTCTGCGCTGATTTATTGCAGTAATTCTGAGTAAGACAGGCAAAACAACAAGAATTCTTCGTTTCTTTCATGCTGGCATATATCACATGGGCAGATTCGAACGAAACTTTTCTACATTTCGATCACCGCAGCGGTTGTTTCTATTATTAAGATTTGCTACTGCAAATATCAATATGATGGCCATTTATTCAGTTCTTGAATAGAGTTCGGAACACCACCAGAATTAAGCGTTTTCTCTATTCGCTTATTTGGTTTACCGGTATAATTTCAGATCAGATTAGATTTTTTTCTTTTTTCTTTTTTCTGACTGATCAGCGTGACTCGAAAACGTTTCGATTATTTTTTTTTTGTGAACTTATAATGCTCCTCAATAACATATTATTATTCTAAAAAGAAAAAAAATTTTAAAAATATCTCTGAATGCAACAGCAAGACATTCATTTAGAAGTGCGAGACACGGGTCTACAACCTCGTGAAAAGCACCAAGAACAGCCAGTTCAGTCCGAGCGACTCATTAAAAAGAAAAAAGGACCTTCTCTAGCTGAAGAAGACCCGAAATTCAAATCAGATATAGAACGATCTAATATATTAGGTCAGATTCACTTCACATACGGAATTAAAACTGTCTGGAGAGCCTTACGAGGGAGGAAAAAAGATGAGGGAATTAAAGATGAAGGTTTGGTTTCTTTTCCATATAAAAGAAGGTCAGAAGTCCTGGAAGAAAAAATATTAAATTCATGGGAGAAATGGAGAAGAAAGAGTAAAAACAACAAAGCCAGTCTTGCGTGGGCTATTATCAGATGTACTTGGCCGATGATACTGAAATGCCTCATTATCGCTATCCTGTTTAGTTTCATTCGAGTCTTCGAAGGGTGGGTCCTGAAAAAACTCATCGATTCTTACAGCGATACTGGAAGGAAGATGGCTTGGATTTGGTCAGTAGTTTTGACTGGGTGCTTGATCGGAGGCCTTTATACTGAACATCACTACAATCACATCGGTACCTACTTTCCAAGTCATGTGAGAGGCGCTTTAGTTAGCATGATCTATGGCAAGGCTACTAAGCTCTCATTATACACTTTGAATAAAATTTCTCCAGGACAAATCATAAACATAGCATCGAACGATGTTAATGTTTTCGATGAATTCGGAGTCTATTTCCCCAAACTCCTCGCCGCTCCTTTTCTCATAGTTGCCTCGGGAGCTCTGCTATGGATCTACTTCCAAGAACTTTGCCTTGTTGGACTTGGATATATTTGCTTATGGTTCCCATTACAAACTCTCTACATCGTAAAGTCTGAAGAAAAAGGACAAATTAGAAGTCAATATGCTGACGAGAGAGTCACGTTAACAGGAGAAAGCATTGAGGGAATCAGACTATTGAAGATGTATACCTGGGAACTGAGATTTAGAGACAGAATATTTGACCTTAGAAAGAAAGAAACCGCTCTCGAGAGAGGTCTCTTACTTGGAGAGAGTTTCTATCGTGCTATTTCATTTAGTTCTCTGCTGATAGCAACCTACTTGATCTGGATGCCTTACAGCCTGACATATGGAGTTCTCACGCCAGGAAAGGTCTACTCAACTTACTACCTTTTCATCTTTTTAAGACTCTACGGCGCTTTCTTCGTAAATCAGGGTCTTGCTTTCGTGGTACAGGCGATCCGGGTCATTAAAAGAATTGAGGTGATCATGGAAACTCCTGAAGTGGGTGGAACTAAATTTGAGGCTCCTCAAAACCCAGGTAATGCTATCGAGTTCGATAACTTTACTGGATACTGGACAAAGAAAGAAGGCGGTCAGCCGGATGAGCATATGAAGGAACTTGAAGAGAAGATAGGTAGCAAGGTTCAAATTAGACCCAAGGGTGAACCTATCGTTTATCCTACGCTCAGAAACATATCTCTCCATATCAAGAAAGGTACTTTAAATGCTATTGTTGGACCAGTTGGAGCTGGCAAGAGCTCAATCTTTATGGCATTGACAGGAGAAATGCCCCAGACTACGGGAACCCTGAGATACCACGGAACTTATGCTTTTGTCGAGCAAGAGCCAACAATCTTTGCAGGTACTTTCAAAGAGAGCATTCTCTTTGGCAAGCCATATAACGAAGAATTCTACAAGAAAGTTATAAAAGTTTGCAATTTAGAGACTGACCTTCAGTTATTCCCCAAAGGAGACGAGTCTATGATCGGAGAAAAAGGAAACAATCTCTCAGGAGGTCAGAGAGCAAGACTCGCATTAGCAAGAGCAGTTTATGCTAATGCCGATATCTATTTGTTAGACGATCCTCTCTCTGCATTAGATGCGAAAGTAGGAGCAGCCATCTTCGAACAATGCATCACTGGTGTTTTGAAGGGAAAAACTATTTTGTTCGCTACACATCTGATAGATTTCGCGAAAAAATGCGATAACCTTTATATGATCAAAAATGGTGAAATCAAATTAAGCGGAACCGCGAATGAGCTCCTGAATCCTGAAGTCGAAAAGCAAGGACCTCACCTCGAGTTGAAGAGAGCTTTGTCCAAAACCGGAGAAGAATTGAAAAATGCGAAAAAGTTGGCGATGAAAAGTTCGAAACTCCTTAAGGTGTTGCAAAGACATACTAGTGAGTATAAATACATTTTGGATAAACCTAAAGAAGAAGAGATTCAGCAGGCGCCAAAAGTTGAGGAGAAAAAGAAAGAAGAACAGGTAGTTGAGGAACAAAAAGAGATAGACCAATATCCTGGCAAAGTGACGGGGAAAACCTATAAAGAATTGATAAAAGGAATGGGCAGTTGCTTCTTCTTGTTCATTACCTTCGCAGCCTATCTATTAGTAGAGTTTATTAATATCGCTTATGGAAGAATGATAGGTGTTTGGTCTATGAATGAAATCGCCTATTGGAAGAGTCAGACCGTGCTTGCTACTCTCGTAGGCGCCTATATCATATTCTACTTGGTCAAGTATTTCATGCTCAATATTGGGTTGGTCAGGACCTCTGATAAACATCACAAGAAGATGCTGGAAAGAGTTATCAATGCTCCAGTAGGATTTTTCGATAATAATCCTATCGGTCAAATTCTCAATAGATTCTCAAATGATATTGGAACTCTGGACAGATTCTTGCCCCTCATCACAATGGACGTCTTGGATAATGTTCTCTTCATTTTGAGTGTGATTATCACCGTTGCGATCCTTGACCCAGTCCACTTAGCACCTCTTGGAGCAGAAGTTATCTTCGTACTGGCAATGATCTATTGGTGCTCTTTTGGAGTCAATATGACTAAAAAGTATGAACTAAAGACGAGAGGGCCTCTCTTCGGTATGTTCTCAGCAAGTCTCTCAGGAATTGTAATCATTCGTACTTTTGGTCAACTGGAGACCTTCAAAAGGAAATTCGCAAATCAACTTCATACAACTATCAAAGGGGCCGTCAATTTTGCTATAACTTCAAGAGTTTTGGCATTCTGGTCTGACTTTGGATATAACCTGGCAGAAATTGGTGTCATCTTCATCACCACAGCCCGTGAACCCTTAGGACCTGAGTCAAACGTTGCACTCGCAGGCTTCTCTCTGGCTCTTATCTTGAGTGTATCTGGAGTGCTACAATACACTCTCAGACAAGTTTGCATGACGAACATCCTTGCAGAATCAGCAGGAAGAATCCAAGCATACTGGACTCTGCCAAATGAACCTCCAATTAGCCAACCTGTGGATAAGGAGCTCAAATCAGCTGGCTGGCCTCAAAAAGGAGATATTCATTTCAATAAAGTCTACATGCAATATAACGGTGCTGGTCCTAATGTCATTAAAAATCTTACTCTTCATGCTCACCCAGCAGAGAGAATTGGGTGTGTTGGTAGGACAGGTGCTGGCAAATCATCGATTATTCAATTGCTCTATCGATTGCAAGAAGTAGCTAAGCATGAGGCGCCGGATGGATGTATCCAAATTGATGGTGTAGACATAGCGACTGTCGGACTTCATCTGCTTCGAGGAAATATTTCTATTATCCCTCAAAGTCCGTTCATTCTCACAGGAACTGTCAGATATAACATTGATCCTGTTGGTGCAGCCAAGGATGAAGAAATTTGGAGGGTGCTTCATGAGTTAAATCTAAAGAAAAGAGTTGAAACTTTGCCTTATCAATTAGATACTCCAATGACTGCAGCAACCTCAGTATTCTCACAGGGACAGAAACAATTGGTTTGCCTTGCAAGAAGTATGCTCAAGCCGTCCATGATAATGATTATGGATGAAGCGACTGCTAGTATGGATAGAGATACCGATGCCTTTGTGAGCTTGAAAATCAAGAATACCTTCAACAAATCAACTACCTTCACGGTTGCGCATAGATTATTGACAATTGCAAATTATGATCGAGTTTTAGTTTTGGACAAAGGTCAAATTAAAGAATTCGACGAGCCTTATAAGCTACTTGTTAAGAATGTCGGAGATGACCGAATCACGAATGTGGAAGGCCTTTTTGCACAGATGGTAAAGAATACAGGACCGATCGCTGAAAAGGATATCTTCCAAATTGCAAAGGAAACTTATTACGAGAAGCATGGAGGTCTTCCTTTTGATAAAGCAAAAGAAGCAGAAGACAAATTCTTCGCGGTGACTATCCCAGGAACACTGGATGACAGTGTAGACCAGCATATGGTTGCTCTGGAAAGAGATAGACCTTCATTTGTCTATGGAACAAATGATACTTTGAGTTACGTGCCTTCACACTTATGAGTGAATTAACTACTAATCTTTCATTGCATTAATATATTTTGAAGAGTTTAACAGAAGTTTATATGTGTATATTCAAAACTTAGTACCCTATTGAATGATATATTCTTTTGGTTTCATTTTGTTGATAATGAATTCATCTTCCTACTAATTAAAACAAACAAAAATCTGATTTCTATTGAACAGCTGAACGACTTTAGCTATCATCTGCTTGTTAATAATATGAATATGTATTTATTGGTTGAATGATTTTATCACATAATTTCTAATCTGTGGAAGAAAGTAGCAGCAAGGCTATGTACTTTAATGCATTATATATTTGATGTGATTGTAGTAGTTTGTTTTTGAGAATTGCCTTCTCTATCTCGCACTTTTCTTCAATATATACAGGTATTATTGATGGTGGCTACACTGCTAGTAGCACTATGCATAATTGAGTTAAGAAGTAAGAAGCGCGCTATTATTTTTGCTAAAACTCTGGCAAACAGATATTTTAATTATAATTATTTTCATTTAGGTGCTGAAACAATATTTACATTTGTTATCAAAATGTTAATGTCCTCAGAAAAGAGATTAAACTGCATTTAATATCAAGAGATATACAATTTCTGATACCACTATTTTTGTAAAGAAAAAAAACACCTGATTTTGAATTCAATCCAAAAATTTTACTAATATGTTTTTATTTATACTATTCTGAGCCCCTAGGATTGTAGGGACACACTCATCACCATGAGTTGCTGATTGGACACGTTCAGGGATTCATTTCGAGATTGCCTAGGAGGAGGAGAGTTACGTCTGGCATTTTGACTTATTCTCCTAGGAGAAGGATCGCTTTCTTCATCGCTCGCGTCAAGAAAAATGTCATCAACTATCCCATTATTTCTTATTTGAATAGAGACGCCTTCAGCTTGACGCATCTTGTTCTCATAATTCGGATCGAAATTATGGATTTTCATTTTCACCACCTTTGAGTCAAAAAAAGCTCGTTTCAAGCATACAAGCATGGGGAGGAAAAATAGGAAAGCAAGCACAGGACACACGATAGGGAGGACTCTACCCAGCGTCGGGTTTTCTCCGTTTTCCGAGGAAGTTAGATATTTCACAGTGACCCATATCACATTTCCAAGACAAACCGCCAAGCCAAGGCTAAGAAGTAGGTATACAAGGCCTTCATTGTACGCTCGTTTACAATCCAGCGCCAGTTTCCTCACAATCTCCAAATGATAGACTGCTGAACAGATCTCGCATCTTGCACTAATTTGAGAGTCTCTACCGGATCCACGCTGCACAATCCAGGTTTGAAGACAATTTTCATGAATATGCTTTAGACTCCCATCGCAACGGCATGGACAAATTAATTTTCCTTTTTCCACACTTTCTTCAGTTTCAAAGCAAAATCTGCAGAATTTCTCAGTAGTAGATCGTTGCGATAGTTGCTGAATCGACACATTTCGTCCTCTCCTCGTTGGAGATGAAGCTTGTTTGGGTGACATTGTAGGATCCGCTTTTGGACTAATTGCGACTTTGTTGATTTCTAACAATTTGCTTCTGTTTTGAGCTGGATCATCCGATTCTTGGAGCATTTCTTCGGCTACATTCGGTAAGTAGATTTCTCGAGTTTCGCCAAAATTCGCTACTCCACATTCTTCCAGCTGGATCAGTGATTTCTTTTTTTGAGACTTTTTGGGACTTCCGTCTGGAGAAAAACTGAATGCATTTAAATTACGGGGAAGCTTTCGAAGACTGTTTGATCTTTTGACCCTACGATCTTTTTCAGAATTTTCATTGTCATCTTGATTATAGTAGTGTGAGTTCTTAAGTAAGGTATTTTGCTTTCTTACCCTCTCCGCTCGAAGAAGATTGCTTTCTATCAAGATTTTGAAATGAATGAGAACGAACTCGGTTTGTCATGCTCTGCAAGAATGCAGAGATAAAATTCTAAATTGAAAAGAGTTTTAATTACCGGAATAAATAGTCATCCAAATATTCTTAATCATTTCAAGAAATGCACTTTTTAAACTTTTCCAAATAATTTGATCTTTGTTTAAACCTTCAAAAACCCGGGGATTAGGTTGAGTCTTGCAGCTAGTCAGGAGTAAGATGATCAGTTTAACTATATAATATCCTATAACACTTTGCGTGACTACTAAAATCATAGCCAAATTTATTTTCTTTTTAACCAAATCTTGGAAATGATTTATTTGTGATGCTTTAAGAACTCATGCCTTTGGGATGCGTTTTGATGGAAAACTTCACGAAAATGAGGCCTACTTTCGCACTTAAGCGTTGAATATGATTAATTCCTTTTTTTCGATGTTCTCGAATTAATTCGAGAAATAAATCCAAAAAAAGTAGGTAACGAGTGTTTTTTAAGCTATTTTCTGCTCATGGAAGATTTCTACTCAATTGAAGCCCAGGATGCTATTCGATTCTCTTGGAACGTTCTCCCACCCAATAAGATGGTGGCCACAAGAGCTGTTGCTCCAATTGGATGTCTATACACTCCAATGAAGGATCTCGAGAATCTCGCACTGGTAGAATACAAACCATTGATGTGTCAAAAGTGCCGCTCAGTGCTGAATCCCTACAACAGTATTGACTTCAGGTCCAAATTCTGGGGATGCGTTTTCTGCTCCACTCGTAACCCTTTCCCTCGAGATTATGCCGAAAATATCTCTGAGACTAACCTTCCTGCGGAACTTCATAAGCAATACTCAACGATCGAATATCTGATCTCATCGCAAACAACCCCAACACCAGCTTTCGTGTTTTTGATCGACCTTTGCGTGGTAAAAGAAGAGCTTCAGGCCCTCAAAGATTCTATTTTGCAAGGAATTCAATTCATGCCGCCAAATACCAACATCGGATTGATCACGTTCAACCGTCACGTCTTTGTTCATGAGCTCTCTTTCCCAGAATGTCCAAAGAGCTATGCTCTGAGAGGAGACAAGGAATATCTCCCAGCTCAAATTCATGAAGCTCTTGGTATTGCAAGTCGAAATGATCCACGAGGTCCCCAGGCAACAGGTGCTGTCAGGAAATTTATTATGCCTATCAGCGAGTGTGAAGTAGCATTTACAAACATCCTTGAAGACCTACAGCCTGACTCATGGATCATTCCTACCGATGAAAGATCTTTAAGAGCAACAGGAACCGCTTTTAACGTGGCTATCAGCGTAATGGAGGCATTAGCACCTATGCAAGTAATCTCTCATTCAGTGCGATAGGAAATTAAACTGATTTTTCCTTAGGGAGCAAGACTTATTAGTTTTATTGGTGGTCCTTGCACATTGGGACCAGGCCAAGTCGTCGGAATTAAGCTAGAAGAGACCATTAGAAACTTCGTTGACCTACAGAAAGATAACGAAAACTGCAAATACTTCAAAAAAGCTCAGAAATACTATACTACTTTGGCCCAGCGCGCAGCGAAAGCCTACCAAGTTATTGATATTTACGGATTTACTTTGGATCAATTTGGTTTAGCTGAAATGAGGGCCCTCGCCGAGAAAACTGGAGGATACATGATCATTAATGAAATGTACAATTCGAGAGTGTTCAAAGACACCTTTAAAAAAGTTTTCGAGAAGGACGCTAATGGAGATCTAAAATACGGATTCAATGGCGAAATTACAGTTCATGCGTCAAAAGAACTTAAAATTTCAGGGTGTATAGGACAATGTACTTCTCTGAAAAAAACAGGACCGCAAGTATCAGAAACTGAAATTGGTCAAGGTGGAACAACTGCTTGGTACCTTGGTGGCTTAGACAGAAATCTCACTCTTGCATTTTACCTTGATGTTCCTGCTTCACAACCTGGAAAAGAGAATATCCTTACAGCCAAGATGGGCTTCTTACAATTTGTTACTCAATATAAACACCCAAGCGGACAGCTCAGACTCAGAGTGACAACAGTCACGCGAAGATTTGCAGATCCGAACAATATGTTCGATTTGGTACAAGGCTTTGATCAAGAAGCAACTTGTATCATAGTTGGACGACTCGGAATTGCCAAAGCCGAAATCGAAGAACCTGTCGAGGTTCTTAGATGGTTGGACAAAATGCTTATTCGTCTTGTTACTAAATTCGCAAGCTACAAGCGAGATGATCTTCAGTCGTTTAATATGCCCAAAGAATTCGCCTTATATCCGCAATTTATCTATCACCTGCGTCGAAGCAATTTTATTCAAACAGTTGCTTGCAGTCCGGATGAAAGTGCGTATTATCGCGCTGCTCTGTGCAGGGAGAATGTGACTAATTCGTTGGTTATGATCCAACCTGCATTATTAATGTATACTTTTGACGATCCTCAGCCGCAACCAGTCATGCTTGATATTGAAAACATGAAGAACAATGTCATTTTGTTACAGGACACATTTTTCCACGTGGTCATTTGGTAATAACAAGGTTTCAAGAATGAGAGTAATTAATCTAATTTTTCATTTCAAAGGCATGGTGAACACATCCGCAAATGGAAAGAAGCAGGATATCACAATGATCCTGAATATGAAAGTTTCAAGCAACTGCTGGAGGCTCCTTTAGAAGATGCAAAAGTAACCTTTGAATTCGATTTCCAATCATTAATTTTTTCTGAACACCACTAGCTCATTGTTGAAGATCGATTCCCAGCTCCGAATATCGTCCAAACTTGGGCAGGTCACGGATTGGAGAGATTTATCAAATCTAAAGTCAACCCTTCAAGCAACGCAGCCGAAAACTCTACATGCCAGGTATAACTTTTCATTCACATCTAGGTGTAATAATACCTACTTTCCATACAGAGCGGTGATTTCCTCAGTGATGATGCAAGTCTCAAAATGTTCATGGATCACTTGATCAAAATTGTTGTCACAAATCCCCAGTAATGTTAGTTTAGCCGCTGTAATTTAAGTCTTCAAATTGTATTCCTCCATTCACTGCTCTCTTGTCTAAGCAAACGAATACTTAGACCTTGAATTCTAAATTCCTGAGCAAAATCATTCTCCAACTAGCAAAGTGATATATATGAAATATTAGTGAAGCTGTATTCAATGAACTATTTGCTGAAATGAAAAACAGAAAAAGAATGGATTTCTTATGGGATATATGCAGAAAATCGGTATGACTTTACAAACCATCAGCAATTAGAAATTTGGGCATACAAGTTTAGATAGATCGAATATCATTAGAAAATGTTGGTAAGAAATAAAATCGAAGAATCTCAGGAGAGCTCATTTTTCGCCTATTTCTTATCTGCTAAATATAATAACCAAAAAAAGTTTGCATACAACGAACAAGGAACTTGCAAACAGATTAACTATTTGAAATCATATTCAATTTACATAGTTTCTCATTCACAAATTCGTAGGTTCGAAGTCTTTCCCTCAAAGTCAGGAATGACTGAGTTCGCTGATAAATCTTGTCGTAGAGAGTCTGCAGCGTATTGTATGCGTACTGATATAAACTGCTGAATATTTCAACAGACAGATCAGCAGGATCCGTATTTTCATAGTTATAAGTGATCTCTTGGATCAGATGCTGCGGGAAGATTTGTGCGTTTTCAGCGTCTTGTACGTAATAAGCATACATCCTCTTCACAGTGTTTGGCGAGTCCTCACGAAGTATATTCACTCTATGAATATCCAAAAAGAACAGGAACGTTTCAGTATCTAATGAAGAAGTTTAGTTTAGTCACAGTGTTCAAAGTAAGAATAATACATGAGCGTCTTGGGCAAACCTCCTCGAACGTTATGGTCTGATCGTTGAAAGAGTCTAAATGTTTGAGAAAATTCATATAGGTTTTCACACAGAGCTCGTCCATAATATAGTATCGGAACTCATCCATAGCTTTAGTCGGTGTCAGAGGGAAATGCCCTCTGACAGAGATAAATAAGGGGTACACTGCAGTTACTGCTAAAAAGCAAAACCCACGTGCTGAGTAGAGAATCATCGTTTTAGAAAATAATCCGACGCAACCTTCCAACAAAGAATTCTGATACATGATCAGGCAAGCTGCTTGGAAAAACCAATCTAAGATTGTGATTGTGATCATCTCTTTGCTAAAGTTGTAGTCAGCTCGAATATTTCTGAGGAATTTGCAATGTTAAGTGGGATTCAAATGTATTTATTATATTTACCTCAGCAAGTAAGTGAAAAACATAAACAATCCGACCTGCACAAAGAGTCCACTCTGCAAAAGAAGAGTTTGGAAGGTTTCTTCTGGAAAATCTTCTTGGTTGGTAGCATCGTGGAAGAATGGGACCGGAATGTATAGTTTAAAGAATATTTCGCAGAGTAAAAAAGAGCAAATAAGCACGATCTAGCATTAGAGAAGATTAATATATTTAGCTTGGTTTGCATTGAATGATGAAGTCGTTACCAAAGCAAGTAGCCATTGTTTAGAATACAAGCTGTCCATTGCTCTTTTTTCTCTAGCCGGATCGAAAGCATAGCTCAGTCGTAATGTTCTAACCATCACAGAATTTATTGCGTTATTATGCCAATAGCTCAATGTAGGAGTTACCGAATGAAATACGAGCAAATCATAATTGAAACTCCAAGAAAGTAAGAATTCGATAGCATTTCGCCCAGTGTATCAAGACTTGCCCATTTGACTCCACCACTTGGGGTAGGACCTTTCAAAGCATATAGCAGAGCTACCGGCTGGCTGATCTGGTAGAGTAGCGATCCAATGATAAAAATTATGACGAGGAGAGGTGATCTCTCTCGAATTGGAAAGTAATTCCTCTTGCTGATCCAAAGTGCGATGAGTACCAAGCTTACAAATGCGTTGACTCCACAGAAAATGTATAAATCTGTTCGAAAGATGAAATATTTGTATGATTTTTGGAAAAGTGCAGTTACTGACTATATCAGAATCCGTTGGAGGATCCTGATTGGTGCAATCCATAATTGAGTCGGCTCTGTTGTCACTGAATGACATAATACTGCAGATTCTTGTGAGTTGCGGTTAGAAAGAGGATAAACTTTAGGTGTCTATAAAACTTGAAAATAGGAAACACACACACACCGGATAATATATTCTTGAGTTGATTTAAGCAATTTGAAACTAAATTATCTGATAATTAAGTTTGCGAGCTTCGAACAACATTTTGTTATCAGGGACTTTCGGAGTTGGAAAGCCTTGATGTTCTTCTCACGTTCAGATTATGAATTCATCGAAAATTTTCCTGCAGAGTTTTAATTTGCCACAACATAAATATAATAGGCTATTTTGAAAAATTTATTCTCAGGCTCTCCAGGTTTCACTTTTTACCCCCTCTTCAGACTCATCGGTCCTTCTGACTTCAATTTGTTGAAATGACCTTAGCTTTATCCTGATATCGTGATATATCAAAGAATACGTCATCATTCTTCCAAAGTACTATTGTCACTAGCCATTAAACGTAACATGGTTTTCTCACCAGTTGTGATTGTGTGGGAAATCTGCACTATATCTTTACGATCCGACTCAATAAATACAGATAAAAAGCACATTTTTCAGGTTAGATAAAGTTTTTGGGATGTGGCTATGTAAACAGAACTTTTTCCTATTATTTTTTATGAGTAGAATGAATGAATCAATCACATTTAACATATATTTCATGGACTAGTCTTTATAATTTCCTATATCTGCGGAGTGTTAGTAAACTTTTAAGCGGTGATACGTTTCGTCAATGTTCTGCTGCCAAGGCACGCATCTCTTTTTCGAATGTCTAATTGCTTTTGGTTTCCTTTGCAATTTTAGGGGTGCTGCCATCTCCATGAATTTTCAAGATCATGAATGTGTTGAGTCTCTCGAGGACGATTAAAAAGGCAACCAAACCAGCATAGAATTTTGCGATGTTGAATAATGACAGCGCCGCAAGGAAAGGATAGACAGGGCGACCAGTCACTTCATGGAAAACGAATTGAGTTGAGACGTAGAGAATGAATGTAGTGACAATCAAAGTGATTTTCCATTTAAACCCTTTCACGACTTTCTGATTGAAGCAGACAGTCTCAATTAAGCAGAATATAATATTAATTCCATGGTTATATAGGCTGAGGATGATGGGGTTGCCCTTTCCCTCATCGGTAACCATCAAGGAAGCATCCTTTAGGCGCATTTTCCAATACCCCACGGTGACGAGACAAGTTAATGGAAGTAGTATCTGCAACGTTGTATGCGCTGCCTCAGGATAAGGCTTGCACTTCTTAGAAACAGCAAAAGCGTTATCAAAATCGTGTTTCAACGCCCATAAATAGTAAAAGAAGAGGGTTTCTTGTGTTAGGAACGTCAATTGGAAGAGGTACTCTGGTTCAAAGCATGGAGCAGCGAACATACCCCACCACAAGAAGTAAGCTGTCAAGACGAATGCGACAAGATGAAAACCAAAGAGAACTTTGCTCTTAGTCTTGTTCATGGACTTATTTCACTTCGCTTTTAAAATTTTTAGAAAATTCAAATAGCGTTTTTAAGTGTTTATTCTGCATTTAACTCTGTTTTTTTTTAGTCTTTCGACTGTCCAATTATAGTTTTTCATTTGAAACACATGGCCTCGGGAAAATTTTTTTGGGCTTCTCATTTCTAATTGATGAGGTTCAGATGATATTTAGAACAAGCTTAGCATCTGCAATGGATTCGCTGTCAAAATGAACTAAACTTTTCTCAATCGACTCATTTTTATCTAAAGACTTTCCTATTTGGATGAAAGGTCATATTTTGTTGAGTGAATCAATTCTTAATGGCTGGATCTTTTGTAGAAGCAACCTTTTCCAAAAGGCCTGAAGGAACCTAACAAAGCAAGAACAAAAATTTGATAAAACCAAAAAATCTGATAAATGCTAGACATATTTTTGTAAGTAGAGAGAAGAAAAGACTACTATACCATGGCTTTTTCCATCCTCAGACAATAAAACTTACTTTCGTTGAAAGAAAAGAGAATACAATCAAAGTTGTTAGATCTCTGAAAATGAACGGTCTAAAATTTTTCTAACTGAGCGTTAGCATATTATTACGCTATCTATTATGTACTGGCAACTGAAATAAGTGATTTTTGAAGGGAAAACCAAGTTTACAGAATACTAAATGTGGAATTTTCTCAATGATTCCAATAAGGATTTTGGTGTTGTAGAATAGTCAGAAAATGGTTTTAATTCTGAACACTGAAATGACTCGAGAAAAGGTGTTTGTGTATTTTTTTCAAGTTCCAACTGATTCCTGATGACTGAAGAAAACATGCCATCAAACGTTTTCTGAGACTATTAATTCAAACTGAATTGCCTGCTTTTATTAATTTTTATCAACTCAGTATTTCCTGGCAAACATTGTCTCCATTCTCTTTGGCATTCTACTTCTCCAATTCTCATGGAAAGCTTACCGTATAAGCCACAAATCAGAAAGGAAGCGGAGCTTTTTGCTCAAGAAATAGTTGAAACTGTTGTTAGAAGGGGCATCTTTCACCTCACCACAAATGAAATGGAATTTCTCACAAAGCGTCGACTTCTTATGGATTTAAGAGAACCAATAAACTCTTTTGCTTTCCGTATGATGAGCTACAATCTTCTCTCAGATTCCCTCTCAGAAGCAACCACAAGGCAATTCAAAGAGTTTGACGCCAAATACTTAGATTGGAAATACAGAGCAAAGCTGATCCAAAAGGAGATAGCGTTTTATTCTCCAGATATCCTCTGTCTCCAAGAAATTGATAAAGCCGATACTATTCTTCTTCCTTCTCTCGAAAGCGAGTATGAAGCTAAAATCAAGTTCAAAACAGGAGACCGCTCCGATGGGCTCGCAACGTTATACAAAAAAGACAAATTCAACCTTATCGAGCACAAATATCTCGAGTTCAAGGATACCCACCCTTCAGTCGCAAAGGAGCATGTCGCACAGTTGGTTGTTTTGAGTATGAAACCTACTATTGAAGGCTTAGATAATAAATTGCTCATAATTGCCAATCTACATACGCTATTTAACGAAAAGAGAGGAGATATCAAAGTTACACAGATCTATCTCACAATGAGAGCGCTGGAAGAATTAAGCTTGAAATATAAACAATATGACAGAATGGTATTTTTTGCTGGAGACTTCAACTTGATACCCAATAGTGGTCTTTATACGTGGATCTCTAAGGGCACGTTCAACTTTTCTGATGTTAAAAATAATTTACTGAGTGGGCAAAGAGAAGGGACATGGAACAAGTTCAAATCTTATAATGATCTTAACGAGTTCATTACCTATTTAACAAATCATTACGAATATAACAAGAAAAATGCTGAGAGTAAGTTGACACCCATTAAAGGTTGGATACAAATATTGAGGGAGACGAAACTAGTTTTCGATGATGAGGAAAAAATTAAAATAGTATATG
>ENA-UOTZ01001440-UOTZ01001440.1-compost-metagenome-genome-assembly--contig:-NODE-1440-length-16133-cov-14.915982_pt1 | contig 16133 bp, 10 predicted proteins | sample MGYA00238144_ERZ746983 | MGnify/ENA primary metagenome ERZ746983 (study PRJEB28759, sample SAMN06268863) | compost metagenome | isolation source: single cell | place: USA: California, Emeryville, Joint...
TGCTGTCGAAGATGAGCGATTAATCCAAAAAGATTTTTTGAGGCAGCTGAGTGATTCTGAAAATGCGCAGTTAACTCTACAAATTTCATAAGCTTTCTGTTTATCCTGATTACAAGATGAGAATGACACAAACAAGAGAACATTAGATGAGAAAACTTTCGGATGAGTGCGAAAAAGACAAAAACAGCAGCATATTCATCCAAGTTATCTCATAATCAGAAATAAATAGCGAGCATTTTTATAAATAGGAAAAAATATCTATTCTACTACTCCTACTACATTTGGAACAATTCTTTCAAAACGGTTAAGTTAAAACCATGATGCTCGCTCCAGTGATTTACAACTCTCGTAGGATGTCTTTAAAATTTAGTAAATAGTTAATCTTCACGAAATATCTTTGTTTCGCCGTTGTAATCAAGAGACTTGCCGTCCTACTCAAAGAAAAGGTTGAATAAATAAACATCATATAAGCCAAATTCATTTTCGTGTCAGTACTAACTGGATTCCAAAGCGTAGAAAAATCACTTGCCGCTCACATTTAATCGATTCTGAAATAATTAAATTTGCTGATACGATTATTGGCAAATGGCCTTGCTTGGAAATTTGGTTAAATGTACCAATGAAGATCGAGAGTTGCAGGCAGAGTTTCTTTGGTGAATAAGGATGAAGAACTTAAACATTATAAAGGATCGAAATCCCACCAACAAAAGTTATATTAGTTTCTCTTTCTCTGCCTCCATCATTAATTCACTCGCCTTGCAATCTGCTCATTGATGAGATCGCAGAAGGAAACGAAACTAGGATCGACGACTGGCTAACCGATTTTAGATTGGAAGTCAAATGTTTAATTTTTATGGTAGCAGCTGCTACTGGTACTTATAACGCCTTAATTTCGTTTTCAAAACGGTATTCGTCGTCATTTCTCAGAGTTTTATCTTTCCGAAGCAGAACACAAATATTTGTAAGATCTGATCAAGATTGACTTTTTTCCATCCATCACTTTGATGAAACAACGATAAGGACTCTAGCATTTCTCCTGGCGTGAACGAATTGCTTTTTCTTATGTCAACGTACAATTAAATTCAGCAGACGTAAAATTAAATATATAAATTCATATCAAGAAAGATAAGATTCGATGGGAAATTCTTGCTGTTCTGATAGAGAGAAGGTATTTCGCTTATTAAAACACAAAATCTAATCGTGCATGCTAGAAAAAACCGTTGTCTCAGAGACTCACTGACAAAGAAGAGCGCAAGAAAATGGAACAGCAATTCAAGAATTATTTCGAGCTCTATGATGCAAATAATAATGGACACTTGAATTTCGATGAATTCACCAGATATTGCATTGACGTAAACCATAAGATGGGAATACCACCACCGCAAGAAGAGGACGTCAAAAAACTCATGGAGAAGTATGATACAAACAAGGATCGTACCATCAGTCTGCCAGAGTTTATTGATCTTATGTTCAAATGCCTTGAAATAACCGCTGAAGCGGAAAAACAAAAGAAACCTTCTGAAAAGGAGAAATCTGATCTAGAGAAAAGAGTTGGAGTGACAACAGAAGCCAAAGTTACTGCTTAATAGTGATAAGAACCTGATCACTGTGGTAAGACTCGAATTTGAGAGCCATTGTCGTTCTATACTCATTTTACATTTACTTGAATTGAGAAAAAAAAATCTTGCGAAATATTAAAGGTGTTCAAAGGGAATGTATTGTTGCTTATTTTCATAAGATTTAGATACCTCGTTATTTCAAGAAAAATCTTCAATTCATTTCAGAGGATTTACCCTCTTGCTTTAATGTGAAGTTTACCTTTTGGGTCGAAGTTATGAAAAAGAAAGAGTAGCAGTAGCTTTAGAGTCGCGTTTCAACTAATCATATGCTGGAGATGAATCAAGTGCTGATAAATAATCTCATTTCTTCCGAATTCCTATCTACTATACTTGGATCTCGCTAAAGAAATTAATTTTTTTCATTGCTGATTTTTCCAAGAGTTCAACCAAGATCAATCTAAGAGTAGATCAAAACACATTAATGACATGGACTAAGTCAAGAATGTAAAATCTCTATCTTCTTTTTCGGTGATACGAGAGTTTAAAAATTCACAGGAGTGTCTTTCTAAGAAGAGGAAAGACCATTGAATTTTTGCCACAAGGCTCCAAAACTAATTAATCCGCAAGCAATAAATATAGAAAGGAAGACTGGTTCGTCCTCATTTATATTGCGATATGAAGTATCTAGTTTATCGTAAGAGAATTTTATCTTAGAATTTCATCATTGAAGTGGAAATATGTAAATCAAAGATGCATTTATATATGTTGATAAAAGTAAAGCAACAAGACTTCTTACAAAACCGCTTTCGTGACCAATGAACCGATGATACTTGGAATTGAGATCAATATTAACATCAAAAATATCATGACGCAGCAGCAGAGATAGATTTGTCTCCTGTGAACGGGACCCACATAATTTTCCTTAAAAACATCATTAACTTTGGAAGCAAGAGTTGCTAATATTTACCCACATATCCAAAGGATTCAAACTAAACTTGATTCTACCGATTGGTGGAGCCAGGAATGGAGCTTGATTTGGATCGCTTCTACCTTGACCAACTTTATTCAATTTTGCTCTAATAACGTTCAGAGAGGTTAGATGAATTTGTTGGATAATTCATGTGAGTTACATTTCGATTGGAAGAATCTCGAGAGAAACATTGACGAACCCAGCTTTCTCTAATTGACCCTATTGAACGTTAACATACGTCTATTATAGGCGATTAATTACTTGATCGTCATTCTTTTTCTTTCGATATAATTGAATCTTAACCTTATCATACTTTTCAATCTGGTTTCTGTTACTTTCCTTCGGGCCTTTCATCTAATCATCAAAAAAATTTTGTTTTAATGCTGTAAATAAGTGAGATATTTCTACCGTCACAGCCTGATTATACAAAAAGGCTTCTTCGGCAAGCTCAGTATAGTCAAGAGTTCCCTCAGAGATAAAATCGTTGGCTGAGATCACATCCTTGTCCCAAGCTTGTAGTGATATTCTGTTGGTTTTGGCTGGGAATTGCGTCTTAAACACCATTCTCCAGTTAAATGCGCCCTATATTTCGGTAATTGATTAAACTTTCAGGTTGATAAGTGGGTCGGTACCTTTCCATTCTGGCTTCTCCAATGAGTATCAGTCACCAATTTTGTTCCATCTATAAAATAATAGTCAGCAAGCAAACTCTTAACAGCAGTAACTTACCATCCATCTTCGCGCTAATATAGAGATCTACCATTCCGCCATCAACACCAGGCATCTCCTCACAGTCCCAAACCACTAGTCTGAGCTCAAATTCCTATAGAAATGTATTAGAAACTTGAATTATATAACAAGAATTACCTTAGGGGGTCTTGGAGTCAGATCCCACTTCTTTCTAAGCGTCTTTTCTTCTCTAGGGAAAATTTCCACAAACAATCGGATTGCGCCTTGAGGGACTCGAGAAATTGGATTGTAAATTTCGCGAGTCTCGATTGGAACTTCCTCAAGTTTTCTCCATCTCTTAGAGAACCAGCGATCTTCGATGTCGATTGTAGTTTCACCAATCAAATCATCTCGCTTCAGAGGGTCATGGTCCATAACTTTGATTCTCAGGAGACCATCTCCTGGAAGAGTGGCTGGGAATTCGAAAACCTTATTAAATTTTGGATTTGGCTCATCATCTTGATAGAAACGGCGTTCATCGTAAACGGTATCGCCCAATTCGAGGATCAAGTAAGGATCGGAATTGGAATTTTCGTCCTTGTCTGCGAGGCCAATAGCGTCTATCATATACACACGCACAATGCAGTCTGATTTCTTCAAGAAATCGACGTCAGGGATGCCCACAGCATCGTGTTCCGATGCTGATAACTTTGCTGCGTTTGCTTTCATTTTGTTCATGGCTTTTTCATCAATCTCCTTTTTCTCTTCTTCGGTGAGAATCGTGATCATTGCTTTGAAGAATCCAACAGTCTAGGTACAGGTTAGCCTCTCTCGGATTACGACGGATTAATTACCTCAGACTCATGAACGTTTTCATCATCAGCCCTGTTCTTGCCGAAAATCTTTGCGAAGAGACTATCGTCATCCACAGCTGACCCTCTCTTGATTGGAATTTCATCAAAAGGAGTCTTATTCAAGATATCTGTATCCTCCAAAGGCTTGTCGAGGTAGTATCTGTAGTGCTTTTCTTTTCTCTCCTTGGAGTCGTGTCCAAGCTCAAGATATAGACTTGAAATAAAGAAATTAGAATATCTCAAAGAGTGGATGATTACTTTGGATTTGGTTTGTCTTTTTCGATTTCGTATCCTTTGGTAGTGTCATTTATGTATTTAGGCTTGATGACAATTTGACTCACTGGCAATAGAGAGCTGATATTAGGAGATTGACCCTATTGAAAGATGACATCAGAAATCAATCAATCAGGTGAGGCTACATCTGGCAGAATAGGCTTCACACCTTCCACTTTAGTGGTGACGATTTCACCTGTTGCCTTGTCGACATTGCCGATCTCAAGTCCAAAATGCTTGTCGGCTGCTTTTGTCGCCTGCTCTAGTAAACCTTGCTTCTCCTCTTCGTTATCTTCGAGATCATCGTCATCAACGACATCTCCCATAGTGATCTGTTGAACTTTCTTTAAGCCTCCAGTTTGTGCTAATTATTGATTTGTTTTTATTAATACTCTGCAGGAAATAAGAGAGCTCTCTTACCTTCTATTTCTTTTGCTTTTTGGTCAATACGTTCTTTTGCTTTTCTCAAAAACTCCTTCAAGTCGAGTGAGAACGTTCCCAGGAGAGGTTGCATCATTCCACTTAAATAGTAATCATGAACTCGGCACTGGAATAAAATAAATTCAAGGGTCAAAGTAAGAAAACTTTACACTCAATGCGGGAGCATATTCAGAATCCAACGGGAGTTCTAATTCCAAACTGAGGCAATTTGAGAGAGTGCGCGTATTAACAATTTACTTAAGAACGGTCAGGATGTTAGCATTAGGTCCGGACTCTCTGGGTTGAGTAGCGGTTACTCGACATCCTCTATGAAGCTCTCTTTGTCTGAGGGAGAGAATAGAATCCATGTCGAATTTGATGAAAGGTTTTTTGACGTCGAAGACTCCCAAACTTTTTAGTCCTCTAACTCCCAAGACCTTCATATTCAAGTAAACTTTCTCCCTCTTAGGCTCGATGCTGGAGTAAGGGAGGATTTGAGTGTTTGCAGGTAACACATTTAAGGAAACGAGGACTTTTCCGAAGTATCTATCCAGAGTTCCTTGATTAAGAATTATAATTAATTTCTATAAGGAAGAAAATCTTACCGTATTTAAGTGGGTACCATTTTGGAGCTTGAGGTGACATCAGATTGAAGCAAGAATTATCAACGTTGAAAACCGTGCTTCCGAGGTAGTCAGCTTGGACGTCTTTTCCATCCCAGTCCCAAACGGTACATAAGAATGGGGGACACTCTTCGATGTCATCAAATTCTGCATCGAAAGGAATTATATAGTTCCATATCTATTATTTTATAGCGTAAACTCGAGAAGAGAAATAGCCTCTTACTGGGTTTAGAGTCTGATCCAATTTTGGAGAAGTGAATATCATTCCGTTAAAGTAGATCTCACAAATAGGGTCAGAACTTCCAGTATCATCAGTCGGAAGCAAATCTTGAGCCTTTTGTTGACATTATGAGTGAGGAACTCAGAAATCGCAAAAAATATACCATGTATAAGTTTACGAGGACCTTCCATTTTTTTGCGTTGGTCTTTTTGGCAATGTTTCTATCCCAACCGCCAATGGAAAGATTAGCTGGCTCATTGAGTTTGCGGATCCAAATTCTTGTCTATTAAATAAAATATTAACATTGAAGGCTGTTCCTAAATGAAATTCTTACTTTTACGACTCCAGCCAAATTGTCGCGGATTTTTGGCGCTACAGCTTTATCGATCTTGAAGTATAGCGTTTCAGGCTTGGAGTCTTGAGTCAAGCAGCGAGAAGCTGGCAGTCTGGCAAAGCTAAAATGAGAGTCGCTTCCATTTTTCAGCCAGATAATAACATCGGGGAGCTTAAAGTAAGAAAATTACAGCTTAGGCTGATAAGCAAAAATACCATTTCAGGATTTTTGTGAGGGAGATCCAATTGAATAGGTTTCAAAGTCTCGAACCATTCCACCATTCTTCCTTTTGGGACGTTCTTTGAATAAACTAAGCTTGAAATTCAAATGATAAGTTATTACCTTTAGTTTGGTTTCAACTGCCATGTTTGCCCATTTAATCTGTAAGCCATAATCTTTATTATTTTGAGGCAGATTCATCGCCCAGTAGGCCTCAGAGCGAAGCTCCCACTTGGTTGTTAGATTGGCGTTAAGTGCTTGTAGAAGCTTTTGGTCAGTGATGTTCTCACGTTTGGCGATGGGATTTTTATGGGGTTGAAGGTCGATACTGATTTGGATTCTTCCAACCCAGTTAGAGGCTTAGCAAATTTTGTGTTATTTATATTCTTCAATGATAAAGGATTACCACAATCGGAGAGCTCATTCATAAGATCACGGTATTTGCCTGATGAATTGTGGGGTGCACCGTAGAAATTCATCCAATGAATATTGCGGTATCTTCCTTCTTCAATCTGTTTGAGTTTGAGGTGGCAAGAGCCAATAAGCTCATCTTTGCCACTATCTTCGTCATATAGTTGAAGACAAAGGGTTTCCGTCACTGATGGCAATGCCACTGGAATCTTTAACAAATTGGTCAATTTCTGGAAACTATAGGAGTTTTTACGAGTATCATTTCCTGCCAAATTGGATGATAGTTGTCATTCTTGTAGGTCGTTTGCAATTCGACGTTCCCGAATTTGACTTTGACGTATGGGTCAACTTTTCCAAACTTATCCATTTTTTTGACCCATTCCGCTCTATGGATAACAATGGTCATTTGATGCATCTTCATGTTCAAGAAAGGCGGTAGCAACACTCGGTTGGGATCAAATCCAGATCCGATTTCTTCTGCTTTCAACGGAACCTATTAAGAAAATAAGATCGAAGAAGAAATCAATTTGAAGCTACAGCAGGGTCTCCTTGGGTGACTAAAGAGACAGAGAACTTGATAAAACCGAGGATTTTCTCAAAATCCTTTTCAATATTTGCTAAGGCAGCCCATTTATGGAAAATAGTGTGCTTTTCCTGGCTATACACAGTTGGAAAGTCAATCTCGATTGTTCCTAAAATGGAATTAGATAAACATAAGAACCAAAGATGATTACCTAATCTGGCATCTGGTCCAAACAACCTGTGATTGCTCACAGTGATTTTTATTTTTTCATTCTCCAGCTTCTGGGCGTTCTAATCCACGCGAAGCGCAACAGAAAAATTAAATTTGGTCAAATAAATCTAAGTACCGTGATGGAAGCTTCAAAGAAGAAATGATCTCCCCAGATAACCGATCCTGTACCAACTTCCTTCTTCACTTGAGAGTGTCTCTGCTGGCCCAAGCAATCAACTTTAACGATAGCATCAACAGTAGACCTAAAGAAATAATTAGTTCGTTATTTCATGAAAATAGCCTACTCTGAATCAGCAGGATTGACCAAGCCTCTGGTCTCTTCGACAAACACCTAGTCACATATTCTATAAGGCTGAGACTTGAAAAAGCGTATTACATGGATCATGTAATCACCAGTCCTCATCTTTTGATAGAGGGAAGGTCCCTCAACATGACCTCCCTCCTTTTGCTGGAAAGTTTCGCCATTTTCCAGGTCAAGTTTTTTCTGTGCGTCACCTTTGCTCATTTTGAGTGGATCCTTTGAGTTGCTATTTTTTGTTCTTTTATTGATTATTGAATTTGACGGTTCAATCTTAACGTGATTCCGCGAAAACGTTTAGCCAACAACGAAATAAAATTCTAACAGTAATAAAAAAACGCCTTAAGTCGTTGTTATTGATCTTGATTCTCTTGAGCAAGAAATTACGACTCCACGCTGATGGACTTTAATACATCAACCATCACTCATGAATGAATTTATTAGCATCATAGAGGAAATTATGAGTCATCATCAAATTATTTACGCCTAATTGAAAAATAATATAAACTAACTACTCATTCCTTTGCTCGCAAGCAGCTAAGCGAAATAATTGTGCATTTAGCCGCACTCCCATATCATTGTTGATACTCCGAATCGCTTCCTATTGCATTTAAATTTTTGGAAATTCTACAGCAATCTTGTCAATAGCAAAGAAAAATAATCAGCGTTGTATATTTTTTTCCATTAGAAAGGACTTTCTGTCCCTTTGGAACATGGTGATCATAGAAAACATTCAATTTTGAGACTCTACAGCAAGACTGGATTTAGAATTTTATTTCGTGATGCGATTTAGAACCGTTTTTTTATTAAAACTCAATCAATGTACCCGCCTCTATTTGTTTTGTTTTTTCTTATATGCCGTTATTGTAACGTTGAGTTATCTGACTCAAGAGCTGTTCAAGCCTCGAATCAAATGATTTTTGTTTACTCCACATATCTGCTGCATTTTTCGGTATCTTTGAGCCGCTCTCAGAGAAATTCACGTTTCAATATATTTATTTCTTTGCTTCAAAGGGAGGTTTTTTAGCAACGACTAAGCGTAAGTCTGAGTTTTTGAAGATGATTTTAAAAAATATGAAGAAATGGTCCATTTTTGTGTTTGCAGCACGCCCATTATGGAGTCTCAACTCTTGCTAGACTGCTTCAAAGCGCATGGCTATGAACCATAGATTGATGAGGCTAAAGAACCAATGAATTGTTTCCACACAATCAGAGTATTCACTTAAATCAAGAACAAAGTTTTTAATTTATCCATTGCTACATTGCTTCACACCCCAGGGTTATGAGCCACAGATTGATGAGGCAATAGAATCCATGAACAGTATCCGTATGCGATCAAGATAATCATTTTAAACCAAAGCCAAAGTTCCATTTGGGCCGATTAAGAATTTCAAATAGTTCATTTACAGCGAGATAAGTCTAACAGGACTCTCCATATATTCAAATAAAAGCAAAATCCAGCTCTCTCAACTTTAATCTTTAATTGGTTTCTTTTCAATTCGAGTTGGAATTTAATTAAACTGAATATTAACTGGTCTCACTGCTTCTCAAATCCAATAGCTGTTAAAATTAATATTGGGATTCCCGAATCAATAATGCTTGATTTTCATCAATACCAACGTTCAAGTTGTTAAATGCAAAGTGAAGGTGGTTCGTTGTTTATGGCAAACAAAAATAGAAATTATGCAAATTGTAGGGGCATTGGGATCAGCCATGGGATACACAAGCACCTTCTAAATAATTCTATCTATTGGACTTTCATCTTGTTTCTTTATCAGTTCGTTTCATGAGTTCCTCGAAGCTCCGTGTTATTTTTGAAATAGGTGGAATTTTCTTCATCGAGCTTGGCATAATTTTTATAACTATACAAATGAGTTACTTCCAATCAATTTGACAAAAGATCTCTTACTCTGGTTCCGCGTTGGCCTCTTCCTTTTGGTTTTCTGCTCGGCGTCTAAGGTAGTGGATGCAGACAAATAATAGTCCATACACCTTCGAAAATCAACCTTGGGACAATTTTATAAAACATACCACTGCGCAGGCGTACAACGTCGCTAACGATGACTTGTCAACTCTCAGATATGGAATGACGACCAAGTCGAAAGTAACTAGAAGTGCCATTAGCAGCTGTCACCAAGATTAAGTGAGAGAAATTCTGTTGGAGGAGAGTACGAAATAGCCAAATCCAGCAGCAGAAATCACAGCGCCAAAAGTGTACCCTTTGAAAGTGTGGATTAGGAAGCGGTTTTGGGAAGAATAGCTTACAGTTACATGACATTTACTACTCGAGTCCGAGTTTCTCTGTTATGTATTTTGAATTGATTTTGGGATTATATGGAATCAACTTTTTTTGTCCCTAAATATGGAACGAATCTTATGATACGCACTAAATTAAAATCATACGCACTATCAATCATTTGAATAATCAAATTGAAAGTACTTCGTGAGCTTTCCCACTGGTTTTGCTTCAAACTTTAAGTTAAATTAAAATATATGAAGGGCATGATGAGCATTAAAATAAAATTATATGTAATTTCGCTGAGGAAGAAACCAAATTTTACAACTTCGTTCGAGGTTTTTTTGAACAGTAACTAACCGCATGAAAGTATACTCTCTATAATAATTGCTGTAAAGCACTTTAAAGGTAACAAATTTTACCAACTTATAATGAATGTATCTAACTACTAACAGTATTGAATTACAAAACGTTTTTATAATACGACGTCACAAAGGGAATGTTCTTCATTCCATATGAAAACAACAGAGGGGCTTTATAACGACAGAATTTATAGTGAAGTTGTTAACTTCACTGTAAAATATGTTTGTTAATTTTATCCAAAAAAAGTGTGAATAGAGGTCGATGGTTGCTGTTTGCCTTTCAATATTCGCAAATATACCCATTCTATTGTCTAGAAAGGCAATTATGTTACCAACTTCATAAAACTGCAGTTTGATTGTCGTTTCATTAGGAATTTAATATATCGATCTTCAATAAAATTTACTCGCATAAATGGAGCTTAAGAGTCATCAAAACGCCAAGAGCGACCCGCAATTTCTCTGCAAAACCCACGGAAAGCCTATCCAAAGAGTGAACCTCAAGAGTGAGAATGTCAAGTTCAAGATATTCTGCGACGACTGTCTCAAAGAAATCGACGCTGTAAGATTTCAGAAGGGAGATACGATTGCCAGTTTTCTTACACGGGAAAATTATCATTATTTCGACGAGCACATCGTTCAATTCCGAGACTTTCAACACCAGAAAATCAAAAGCCTCACACAATGCATCTCCTTGACTGACAAAATGTTCCGAGAGTTCATTGAAACTATCCAACTCAAAAAAACTCAGCTTATCGACTTATTACGTTCCGAATTGGACCATCAAAATGAGCTGCTTTCAACTTTGCACATCAATTACAAAAAATACCAGCACAGTTTCCAAGAACTTCTCTCCGGAAACTATGATGAAAACCTGTTGAAAGAGTGCATTAATCTGTTTTCAGAAATTGACAAGAGGACTACAAATCGCCATAGCACTAAGAATGACACTCCGCAATCCAGATACGTTCTTGAGCTCTATAATGCAAGCTCGAATTTAATTTCGCGCACACAAAAGTCTCTCGAAGAGCTTTTTACGAATTCTAATGCAAACAACAATTCCTCGGTGGCCTCCTGGAAAAGGTCACCGATTCGACCACCAACGTCTTCTGCTAAAGACATAAGCCCTCGAATCACCCGGCCGATCGCCTCTAATGGGCAGACTACAATAGAGAAGCAGTTATCTGCGAGAGGAGGATCACATTCGCCTTTGAGACAGGTAGGATACTCTAACGACACGATATTCCCTGCTAAAAACTCATGGACGTTTGGTCGCGGTAGTAATAGATACAATAGTGCAAAATTCTCCATGATAGGCTCTAAAGGCAGTCTGACTCCGCGCTCACAGGAACCTTCTCCGCATCCGCAGCCAAAGCGATCTGATCCGATATCAAACTGGAATTCGGCCAACACGATGAAGGATCCACAGATGTCTCCTATTCGCGCCCACGTCACTTTTGAGGGTGAAGAGCAGAAGTCTCCTGAGAAAAATAGCGAGAAAAAACTCCAAAGCCATAACCTTGAAACTAACATGAAATCTGTGGACACGATGACGTATCTGCCAGATAAACAGTTATTAGTTTATGGTGGTTCTATGAAAGGAGACCAACATACGAGCCTCGTTTTCTACAAAATTGATGCAAATCCTAGGGTGCTAAAGACTTGTGGAGCGCATTCACAGGCCATAACCGCGCTAGTCTATACCTCCAAAAAACTGTTTAGCTGTTCAAAGGACTGCCAGGTGAAACTGTGGGATACGGATAATTTCCTCCCATTGTTGATTCTGAAACATTCGGCGGTAGTCCTCGGAGTCGCAATGAGCAATGCTAAAAATTTTGCTTTTACTCATGGTCAATTCCTTGATATTCGAGTTTGGGATCTCAAAGATCTCAGTGATTGGTATATCAAATTAAGAACGACTCATTTTATAACGCAGCTATATTTCGTCGAAGCGAGAGAATGGCTTGTCGCTGTGGCTGCTCGCAGCGGAAATATCTACGTGGTCGACTATAAATCAGGCGATACATTGCTTGAGCTCTCAGGTCAAAGTGCAGGATATGACGAAGTGGATTTTGACCACGAAAAGAGCCGGCTGCTTACGGCCGCTTCGGATGGAGTGATAAAAATTTGGAATTTTGAATCTGTTGATCCTTGCCTTGAGAAAGCGGTCAGCTTCAAGTATCAAGGTGGGTACATGCCGACCAATAGCTTAATCGTGGATTATAAAGAAGATTTATTGTTTTTAAACAATTCAAAGGGCCATCTCTGGGTCGGGAAGCTATCTGAAGAGTTAGTGGTAGGATTTGTAAATTGGGCTGAAGAAGGTTCGAAAAACGTTCATAAAATCTTGTACGTGAGGAAACGGCAGTGGATTCTAGCTGCTAATAAAACCAATGGACATATCACGATTATCAACCTGAAAGACTTGAAAAAGATGACGAATGAGAGCTCTCCGAGAAAATTAGAGCAGTCATCATCACCAGTATCAAAATAAAATATTCTGTTTTCCTCAAGAGTTTATTTTCATTTTTTTCAAAGTTTTTATAAGCGAATTTCATCTACTTACAAAAAGGAGAGTGCGGTTTTGAAATTTAAGCTCATATATATTTTCATAAGTGACTTCATAGTAATGGAGTCAAATTACTGAAACGAAAATGAAAACTTTCCATAAAATGTAGCAACAATCATGAAGGCAAATATGGATTTTAACAAATTATTAGGATATATAGAAAGTTCATTAGTAATCAGACTCATTTCCTATCTATTCTTTATTTGGTGTGGACCACATTTAAATCAAATGTGGTTAAATTTTTCAATGACCTGATGTCATTGAATTAAAACAAAATCATTTTTGAGTAAAAAAAAAACGAAGAAATATTGAACGTTTATGTCATTTTCGATCCAAGCATTCTCCATCGAGCATTTTTAAGTGCACCAGGACCAACCTCCTGGTTCCTTGCTCTTCCTGATTGAATCACAAATGAATCTTCTTCCTTTATAACCGAGATATTGTTGCTATCGACAACCTGGCTTTCATTTTTTCGTGGGTCCGGGAGCGAAGTCTTTACATCGTTCCCCAGAGAGACTTCCCACGAATTGTCATTATGTGGACAAAGCATGGCTGCCTTGCCGAGAATTTCATGGGTTTTTAAAGGAGTGATTGGAGAATCTCCTTCATGCATTTTTTGTTTCTTCAATAACTGTAAGCGTTTAATCTCATTCTGCGCGGCATTGATCGCTTGGTCGATTTCAGTAATCTCACCAGCGGTCTTTCCGACCGTTTTTTCCAACATAGAAAGAGAGTTGCCTATCTTCACCTTCGCCTCCATTCGCTCCAGAATCTTGCCAGTCAGCTCCCAAATTCTGCTGTCATAGTTTTTCGGCACAAGTTTCCCTTTGTTAGTGGTATCTATGACACGAGTTTTCTTCTTTCGTCTCTTTCTCTCAGGAGTTCCCAATTGATTTGCTAATGAGCTTGCCTTTGCTGATCCGCAAACGGAAGCTCTTCGTCCCATATTTACTTTAGATTTTTTCATCTCCGGACTAGAATCAACGCTTTCATCGTCCTCGTGATCGCTGGCAGCCGCGTCCTCGATGAGCTCTTCCAATATATCTATGGGGATAAAGTTCAAATTCTGTACATAATAGGTCAAGAAAGAGTTTTGGTTGCCAACGCTATGACTTTTGACGATTAATCGCGGTTTATGCGCCTTTTCTGAAATTCTTTCCTCTTCCTCAGCAATCTCATGAAAATTCAAGCGAGAACGCAAGGTCTGGGTCTTATTACCTGTTGATTTCATTTTGATATACTGCCCCATGTTCGGGACGTCATTAGGTGAAGCTTCCGCCTCGGTCTCGATGATATCAGATCCATTCAGGTCAATTTTGCTGGTTGGAAGCTTCGTTTTCCCTCTCTCAACGTGCTCTAGTACGATTGATTTTTTTGTCCGAGTGCGAACTAGACTCTTATTAGGCCCTCCCTCAGTCTCTCCTCCTTCCAGCGAAGTATTGAGAAGTTCACCTCTGCTTTTTATAGACACTTTTTTGAAAAGAGCAGCAAGGTTGATTTTCTTTTTAGCGCGATTTAGCTTCTCATAGAGTTTAATCCTCGTGTCAATCTTTGAACCCAGGAACGGTGTTCCTACAGACTCAGCAGCTTCCTCTTTTTTAATTTTCTTTTGAATGCTGTCTTCATCCGCGTAGACCGATTCATACAGATTCTTCAGGTCTTTCGCCACCTGTTTGTAAAGGACCTCGCTTTCAGTGAGTGTCGAAATAATAGCCTTATTCGTCTGTTCAATGGAGCGGATTCTCTCGTTCATGAAATAAACCTCTTTTTTGGAGTCTGTTAAGTTATGTTTCTGCTCTTCGGTAAACTTAGATTCTTTATACTTTTGTACTTTTTCCGTCTCTGCTTGCTGTGTGAAGGTTTTTTGGAAATTATTACCGAGAATAGCGATAGGAAGCGAGAAAATAAGCATTCCAGCAATAGCCAGAATCGAAGCGATAATTTTTCCCAAAATCGTCTGAGGCACGTAGTCACCGTATCCCACTGTAGCTAACGTGACCAGAACGTACCAATTCGCTTCAATCATGCTGTTCATATGCTCTTCAGGGTGAGGAGGAGAGTCAAGTCCAAGTGAGTGTTGTTCTGCATAGTAAATCGCGGTTGCTCCTACAACGTTAACACAGGCTATTACCAACAGTAGGAATCCAAACGACTTCAAGCTGGCCTTGATTCCCAAATAAAACACTTCTGCTCCCTTTAAATATCTTCCAAGCTTGAGTACTCGTACGATTTTGGCCAATCGGATTAATCGTAATAATTTTAGCGTCTGCACAGGCTGGCTATAGTCGGAATCGAGGCCGAGTTCAATGAAGAAAGGCAAAAGTCCACAAATATCGATGATATTGAGCGGCTGTAGCATCACTTTGAAAAACCTATCTCCAAAAGCGGTTGCTGAGACCATTCGTAGCACATATTCACCAAGGTAAATGATGGAGATGCCGAATTCCATCCATTGAAGTGCCGGGGTAGTGCCTATAGCGCTGGTGATGATAGCGTCGAAGGTTGTGAATAAAATTGTGAGAGTGATGATGAAAAAGAACGCTTTTGCCCATATAGAAGAGGTACTGTCCTCAACCAGAAGATATATCAGCTTCTGAGCGCTCTTGAATTTATAATAGATCCTTGAACAAAGTGGATTGTTTTCAATGATCTTCGAAACTTGCCTTTGAGGTCTTTCAGGAGGACTTTGGGCGATTTTTCGTAGGTTTGTGAAGTTAGCAAGGTAATTGCGAATGGTTCCTTTCCGTTGAAGGTCTCGGGTAGACTCCGAGAGGGAGTCTTGGCTTTGGAGCCCTAGTCTGTGTTGGGCTACTGTTTTAAGCATGTTCACAAAGATTACCTGAGCGTTATTAGGAATTAAAATTGTTCGTGACAGTAAATATCAAATCGAAATCAATAGCTCAAAAATTCTAATTACATCAAATGAGTCAGGGTTTTTGATAAATTAAATAATTTCATAATTTTAATTGTGATTTCAATTTTAATTTGCTAAATCACCCTTTCAAGTGTCTAAATTTATTTTACGAGCTTCCATTTAAAATAGTTGAGGTATCTCCTGGCTGATAATTTGTTTTGATTTGAATTGTACTAGGTCAGGATCTTCAATGAGGAATAATGAAGCGGTATGGTCAGTCCATGTTCTGGTGTAAAATGTGGTGTTCTTGTAGCGTTCTTTCAGGTTCTCATTTGGGGACTAAGAAAATTAAAAGGAGGTACACTGATAGAATTTTGGATGCTGATTCCAACTGGTTCGCATATCAAACTCAATTTATAGCCTTTGATGAGGTCTAAAGAACTTGTTCAGAACAATAGTAAGATTGATAAGGTAATTAAGCGATAAAGAAGTTCTCTTGGAAAAGTTTTAA
>ENA-UOTZ01001441-UOTZ01001441.1-compost-metagenome-genome-assembly--contig:-NODE-1441-length-16128-cov-12.324279_pt1 | contig 16128 bp, 8 predicted proteins | sample MGYA00238144_ERZ746983 | MGnify/ENA primary metagenome ERZ746983 (study PRJEB28759, sample SAMN06268863) | compost metagenome | isolation source: single cell | place: USA: California, Emeryville, Joint...
AAAAAGAAAGTGATGCTTGGTGGAATATATTGCTATTACTACGAGAAATCTGGCTATTCAAATCTCCGTCTGTAGGAACATCAGCGCTCTGCGTAGTAAAGTTGGAATTAGGTGAGGCGTACAAAGTCTGATTTGACTCAATATCGTAAATTGCGAATTTTAACGATAGCATCGCTCCTGATCCACCTGAATTCAACGGATAAAAGGCAAATAATGCCGTCTCACCTGTCTTCAGTATAGTTGAGCTATTTCCTTGGCTTCGATTAAAAGTTTGTTGGAACTTCTCTTTTGTCTCTCCAGTAGAAAGGACTCCATAGATTTCAACTCCACTCCCCACCACAGAACTGTTCAAAGCAACGAAGCTGTCCAAATCTGAATACAAATAATCTTCTAAGGTGAGAGTCGTGTGGTTTTGCTGTTGCTTGACAATCCATACCCGAGTTTGAGTTTGATCAGGGAGTAAATCCCCATCGAAAGAAGCGATTATCTTGTGTTTCTGAGGATCAATATCAATCGGAGAGGTAAATTGTATCAGAGAGCGTGCTTGCTTGCCCTCTTTTAAATCCAGTACAAAAGCTTTCATCACCTCTGAAGAGTCAGCGGTGGAGTTATTGGCTATTGTGTCATTGCTCATGCTGGCACTACTGTCCAAAATTACTGAAAAATGATCGACAAGAGCATCGTTATAAGCCGAGCTCACGATCAAAGTCTTATTGTTGGCGTTTTGGTTAATACTTATTCCCGCAATTACAATAATGATGTAGGTTGACTTGGGGATTGAAGAAGAGGTGGTCAAACGAACAAAACTCTCCGAAACAGCTCTGCAGCTCGAAACTTTTTGTCTTGTTCCCAAAAATGAGATCGCACAGCTTATTTCTGGCAGAGCGGAACTTGGGATCGACAAATAATCCGGAAGATTGATGAAAAAGCCGTTCACAATGGCCAAATTACTTGTATTGAATCCGAAAGACAAATACTCCCAACTGATTGGTTCTGACTGATTTATATAAAAGTCATTGGAAGCGAAAGAAGCTTGCTCCGGCGAAGTTGGCACAGATGCAATCATTGCTTGGAATGGCACCGAACTGGTCACAATTGTAATTTGAATTTCATTCTGTACTTCAAAGAGCTCAGCAAAGATTGTCGAATCGATATTGCCAGCTTGCGGGTTCACTAGCTGCGAAATTACTATGGTAAGGCTTGAATTATAAGAGATGCTATGCAGAGACCTAACCGTTAGATTTCGCCCTATAGAATCATGAGTTATCAATGGTGCTCTATCAAATTCACTCGACGACAGTTGTAGTTGAGCGTTCGTATAATCAGCACACTGAGGTAGTGTGATGTTTATCGAAAGATTCCCTTGAATCGAAATTTTACTCTCAATTTGAATTGTCAGCTCGAATTTGGAGCTTGCGAAGTAATTGCTGAGGCTAGCATTAATTATCAAAGCCGGAGAACTGGATGAAGGGGTCTGGCTTAAACTGTAAGCAGCATATGCGCTTCCAGCCGTTAAAAACGCTGAAGCCACCTGGGAGTTTTCTGATATGAAAGGAAATAAAATTCCACTGCAAACAATCTGATATTCGACGTTATTATTGAGGATTAGAGGTGATTTTATCAGTATCATATTTTGGGGGAGTATTTTATGAGCGGTGGCTCCTTGAGCTTTGAAAACTGACGTAATTATCGCTGGTGCTGGTGATTCTGGTAGATTTGACCAATTGCAGCTGAAGTTACTATCCAACACAAATTCTACTGGCAAAGTCAGGAGTAGCATATTAGACGAGTCATCTAACAGCGGTTGAGGAGAGCCTGCAGATGTCATTAGTCTGAAAACCATGGTCGTTGGCTCTGAATAAACTGTAGGTGAGAAATTCGTTTCGAAAAGCGAGAAGTCAATCGGACTTGGTACTTCTTGAATAACATCAGTAAGAGGTATCTCTAATGAGTCAAAACACCTGTGGTAAACCTGCCCAGCATTTTCACCTTCCCATTTGATGCCAATTTTAGGAGCTGAATTTGTTGTATTATCATTAGATGAAGGAACTGCTACCACTGGATTCTTGATTAGTATTTGCCAGGAAAGTAAAGAGTTCGTTGGAATTCCAGCGTATCCGATAATTACAACCTCTCTTGGAGAAAGAAGGATGCAGCTCTTTTCTACGCCAGACATCGAAGGCAGAGTATCTGTAAAATTACAATGAAGCACCTCTTTGGCTTGCAGGACCCCACCATTTTCATATCCTAGTGCTGGCAGAAAATTTTCGTTAAACACTATCCTCAAACGGTGTTCGCCATCAAGGCTCTGCAGGAAGTCTTGAGTCAATCTCAGATTAAAGAAATAGATGCTCCATGTATTTTCTGCATTGCTTGTGACCGAAAATGAGTCCAGATCTAAGTATTTCTTGGTATCGTTAAAGTATTGCCAGTCCGACGCGAGTTCTGACCCTAAGAAAACCGCTCGAGCTCGAACAAAGGGAGCAAGTTTCGAATTGTTGCGAGGATCGTAATTCACCTGTAAGGCCATAATTGAGACTCTCATCGTCGATTTTGTGTTATCACCCATCGTGTTTTTTACATTGATAAGATTCAAACTCGCGCTTTGAGTTACTGTTTTCTTTGTGTCCGTAGACCAGCTTCCAGACACTGCCCTCAAAGCTTTAGTTACAGTTAAGCTTGTGTTAACTGAAAAAGCCGTGTTAGGATAGAACGAGAATTCTATTGTTGTCGAGCTTAGAAAGTTGAAAGTGGGGTTTATATCAACCACAATGTCCAAGAGAAGCTGACTCTGCTCTGTATAATACGTCGCATTGACAACCGTCGCAGGGAAAGTATCTCCGGTGCTCGTGTACCCGGCTGCAATGTTCGTATTCGCAGCGTTAAGCGCTGCACAGGTAAGAGTTGGGATACCTCGAATCATTTGATAGATTCTGATGTCAATTTCGCTTGTGGGGAAAGTAGGAGGGAGGGAAGCCTGCACCACTAAAGAAATTTGAGTGCCTGCGCTCACCGACCCGAAGTTAGAAATGCGAATTTCTGAGTTCGAAATTTGCTCGAAATTGACTGGATAAATTGTGTCCAATGCTGATATCCTAGCTTGAAAGTAGCAATTATAATCTTCAAAGAGCGTTTGATCACAGAGCACGTTTATCTCTTTGAAGTTTATCTCAATGTAAGGGCCATATTCCGCTGAAAGTTCGTTGTTCACTGTAAAATTGAGAACGAGAAAAACGACTCGAAAATCCAGGCTGTTGAGAGAGATGTCCGTCAAACTGTTTTCTAACGGAGGGGAAGCTGGGTCAAAAGTCTGGAAGACAAATTGAAGAGAAAAGTTTTCGGCATAAACAGCTCGTGTTGTTTTGGAAATCAATCTCAGATTGAAAGTGAAATCGTATTCAGCAAAGAGGCTTCTCGCAAATAAATCTTGAAAGTTGACGCTTACAGTCAAAGTGCTTGGGCAAGATCCAGCACAAGTGATCTGAAAATTAATAACATTTGCCAAGAATGTATCAAATCCGCATTCTATCTGGAGAGCGGTGTCATTCAGTGAGCAGGAAGTGCTTGTAATAGAGGACTGTGCTTGAAAAATAGAATTTGAAAGGATTTTTTTGATAAAGACCTCATACTCATTGTTGGTAGTGATTGCATTGAATGAAGCTGCTTCGTTCGCATTAAGAACTTCGAACTGGAAAAAATAGTTTTGTAGATTTGCTGGGATGCTGCTTAATTGAAAGTCCAGCCGATAATTATTTTTATCAATTAGCATCACCTGAGCTTGGGTAAAGCTTTGAATAATGTTTTGCTGCGGTACAAGTCTGGCGAAAGCTGGTGCTCGGCTCACTATTTGTTCCATATTTCGATAAATCGCCAAGTCTACCTCAACATCTGAACTAAATTTAAAAGTTTATAGCGTTTGGGTTGGAATAGTCTCATACCTGGTAGGGTTTAGCAATTTATCGATCTGAATTGTTAAACTCGTTGTGTTTAGGGCTTGAGGTAGATAAATTAGTAGACTTTGTGTCTGATTGACATTGAAGCATTGAATGGATGTTCTCTTGATAAAGTCGTTATAGAGGGAGGATGAACTGTTTCGAGTTGTTTGAAATGATGAAGGCAATAGCCAGCACAGTGGATATGGAGATTTTTCGAGAAAATTATAGGCCGAGGGTGGATCAACGGCTCTGAAGGTAAGGAGCAATGTATATCGTTGTGAAGGATCAAGTGGAGTTTGTGTAGAGAATGAGAAGAGATAACTTGCTTTGCCTCCTGCTGTCGAGATCGAAGGTTGGAATGAAAGGCTGACCGGAAAGATAGGCATTTCATCAGTTAATAGTGGTGTGAGGGAGTTGAGATCGATTGCTGATGAAAAGCCTGGGATTGAGATCCCAAGAATGAGCAAAAAGAAAAGAGTCTTATTCCACATTACAGGGTATTCTAAATGTGTTTATGACTAGTATTATAAACTCACATTCGGAACCCCTTCATATAATAGAATGAACCATCAAAGATACTTTGAGAACGTCTTTGGATACTATCATTATTAAAATTTCATAAAATTTTTATTTAATCCATTAGAAATTATGTTTGAATAATTATCCAATAGCTGATGGATACGTATCTCCTTAGAGAATCTCGACTGATTGTTTTAATTCAAAGCGGAACACCATCAATACAAATAGATAGGTGAGCCTCGATAAGGCAGCATTGTATCGATGAGGGTGTCTCAATATTCAAAGAATGACAATAAGGATAATGTGTATTACACCAAAGAACAGCCCAATATCTTCTTTGAGAAAGTTTTCTAGATTCATTTAGAAAAGTCGATCGAATTGATCTCTTAATTCTCTCCTTGTTTCGCCATCTTACTCATGTATTTTTTTGGTTCTCATATTGCATCCAAATTATTCATATAATTATGACAATAGCGTACTTGAATAACTCATCAAATAATTATACTTTCCACAAAAAGCGTCAAGTTTTGAACAAGTCTTAGTTAAATTAGTTTTCTCTTTCAAATATTGGAAAATGCCAGCCTGAGAGAAAGTTATAAAAGATCAGAGTTTCTGTAAAACTTGAAAGTCGAAAAAATTTCCCTGTTTTTCTCTCTGAATAATAGATAGCTATTTACATCAATACTCTAAAAAAACAGACAGAAAGGGTCATTGACTCTTTTAGCAGATACTTTGTCGTTAATTCCTATCTCAACAGCAGCTATTTCATACTTAGCTTTTTGCCTATCAGTGTAATACAATCTAGCTCACCTCTGCTACGCTGATTTTCACCTACCTTTTCAGCTTTGTTGCTCCAGATAGGGGCATTCGGGAGGTAGTAACCAAACAAATCACATTTATCTCCTAAATAAATAACTTAAACTTAGCTCTGTACTAAATTTTAATTAATTATATTGTCCGCAGTTCTTTAATTTTTTCTACCAGATCCACCGTCCATGGGAAATTGCTCGTTCAAATCCGAGGCCCAAGAAAAAACTTCAGGTAATCACTAATTCTCATCCCTCCTTCTCTCAACTTTACTCCCCAACAAGCTCTCTCCGCTTCAAACTTTCAGTATGAGTATGTCCTCGGTCGAGGTGGCTTCGGAAAGGTCAACCTCTCACATCTGATTGAGACGCCTAAATAATATTTATACAGGTCTGGAAAGTCATACAAAAGAAGTCCAAAAAGCCTTACGCTATGAAGGAAATGTCCAAAGCAAGGTGGAGTCAAGCTCACTGCAAAATAACTCAATGAATAACATTTACAATAGAATTATTACCAAAAAAAGCGTGAACTCAGTGATGAATGAGCGACAACTGCTATCGCAACTTAAGCATCCGTAATTGCTAAAGACAAACAATGACTAAGAGAGAATTTGGAATAGATTTTTGGTGAATATGATATATGCGTTCCAGGACCGAGAAAATCTTTACTTGGTGATGGACTTACTCGTTGGAGGAGATCTTCGGTATCATATTGCGAGACATCGGACGTTTTCAGAACAAGCTACAAGTAATTAAGAATCAATTCAGAGCAGCGGTTTATACCATTTTTCTGCAGAGTTCTTCGTTGCTTGCATCGTGACCGCTCTCGAATTTTTACACTCAAACGGTATTTTACACAGAGATGTCAAGCCTGAGAACCTCGTCTTTGACGAGAAAGGTACCACTTTTCTCATTCATCGCAGATTCATTGGGTTTCACTAATTTGCATAGGTTATTTACGGTTGACTGATTTCGGTATTGCGAGAGTCTGGCGACCTGATAACTCTAGTGACACAAGTGGAACACCTGGATACATGGGTACACTATTTCTCTCTTTCGAATAGTGGAATATAACAGCTTTGAATTGTTGTAGCACCGGAAGTGATGTGTCGGCAAAATCATGGAGTGGCTGTTGATTACTACGCCCTTGGTGTTATAGCTTATGAATGCATGCTTGGAAGGGTAGATAATATTCTTATTGTTATCGAAAATGAATTTATTATCGTCTCGATTAGAGGCCATACGTCGGAAAGGATAGAAAAGAAATCAGAGACCAAATCATGGCTCGACAGGTCCAAATAAAAAAGAATGAGATTCCTGAAGGGTGGTCCCTCGAAGCAGCAGATTTCATTAATAAAGTAGAACTTTGTAGCGCAAGAGTTGAAATGATTAATTTATTTTTTGTCTACAGTTGATCCAAAGAAAGCCATTGCACCGACTTGGTTTGGATGGACCGTTTGAGGTCAAAAATCACCCATGGCTACGAGATTACCCTTGGAATAAACTTAACAACAAAGAAATAATTCCGCCTTTCATTCCAAATAAGGTATGAAATCTTTACTCAAAATCAGATGAATGATGCTATTTAACTCTAGGAAATCGAAGGTTCACGCTCAACGAGTGATTGGAAAGACGAGAATGACGACACTTTAAGGCAAAATGCAATTCTGCTGAGGCGAAACTCCGTGCAAGGTATTGAGATTAGCTGTTCATGAACCTTATTTGAAAATGAATAGTTTTATTTGAGGGCTATAATTATGACATGACCACAATAACGATAAACCCTACGATGCCAGCCACAAGCATCCCATTGCAGCAATCCTTGGTTACTTCGAAAAGTTTTGGCGGGCCTGATGGATCTGAGGGACAAAACAGTCCCTGGAAAGAAGATAATTAAATTAATCGCCCCCAAATCAGAGAGATACGGGATAACTAACTAAAACAGGGTTATTTCAGGCGATATCACCAAGCAGTTCCAATTAGCCGGCATTTTTTTTAAAGTCGTGCTAATAGTCCTATTTCCAAATTTGATTGCAAAAAATAATACTGAGGAACCAAATTACTACTGAATTTGTGAGTTTGGTTCTATCAAAGCTTATTCGTAAGAAATACTTCATTTTTGAGAGTATATTTTTTGATAAGTTTTGATCCTTACATAGAAATTATCAATTTCAGTCGTTTATACGCAAAACATATCATCTCTGAGTTCTTTACAAAAATTTTTTCACTGAATCAAGCAGCTAATCGAACGAGCACTAGATTCAATTAATGAAAATCTTCTGAGCAACCCAGCAGCGGATATGATATTTTCCCCCGAATAGCAACCTTTTTCGATCGCCAAAATGTCAATTCAATTGAAATTCAAATCGTTTCATGCTGCTCTTCAACATGTTTAAAATTACCTTTCAGACAAAAGGATGATTATACAAGTTAAATGAAATGAATATTATGAAGTTTGCGAGATTTTATGAAATTTTTCCTGGTAGCATTGAAGAAAGCCACTAACAGCAACTCCAATACTCGTTCTCACACCAATTGAACCTGTTATTCTCTCTTGCATACTCTATTGAAGGTAGAGTCCAATCCCTATTAAAATTATCGTCACTCCTACTGCAAAAATAGAAAACTTTACATTGGAATGTTTCTGTGAAAATAAACAGATTTGATGTTCTTCCATAGCCCAAAGTCAAACGGCGAAAATCCTTGTGGATAGAACTTTAGATAATCAATTTTATCCTTTCTGAAAAATTCCCAGGTCGTTTGTCCGCTGCATATTAAAAACACATGAAAGACCGCAAGTGACCCCTTTGAAAGCATGCTATTAGAGTCATTGTGAATAGAGGATCTCTTATTACCACAAAGCCCAGAAACGACAAATGGACCAGTCCAAGAATACAAAATGCTCCAAATTCTTTAGATTTCATGCTTTTCGGTCTGTCCATACCATCACAACACTAAAGCATTTTGAGTTAGCTCCCAAACAAGGGTTGAAACAATTTTACGATGTAGATCAACCAGCACTGCAGTATTGTTTGAAGAATTAAAAACGTCGTAAAACTTCCGTGATTGAACTCTCCAATGCATCCACCTACACTCACCGAATATTTAATTATAAAGAAATCAATTGCGATCATCCATTACCGACCCAAAAGCAGTGGTGGTCAAATTTTCTAATGCATCTCCCACAAAGATGACAATGCTTGGAGCGATAATCTTGCACGATTTGACATTTGTCACAAAAGTGTTTTGGAGGCCGAGGGTCTGAGTTAGTGTGCTCATCAGAAGCGAGTTCAATCAATGGATTTTCTTTCAATTCAATGATGTTTCCCTCAGTATTAACCATATGCGAGTTATCACTAGAATGTATCGGAATTTTTGTTTCTTTCTCACTCTCATCTATGAAGGTTTCAAACCAAAATGTATGCACAAGCAGTTACCAGTTTCTTTATTCTCCTCTTCCCGAATTTTCTCTAAATTTTTATCTAAATAACCAGGATTTTGCCCACAAGTCAGGTAGTATCGTATGGTTATCGTAAGTAGACCAAAGAAAGCTCCAAGATATATGTAGCCGTGTTCAATGAAGGCATCTTTGAATTGATTGTCATATAATCCGAAGATTATGAAGGAAATGATTGATAATAGTGTGTAGAAAACTCTTGCACCAAGAAGAGAGTCGCTTACTCTGGTCGACTATGAAAGAGAAGTTAGAACGTGTGTGGCTTGTTGAAGGAAGCTACTTTATCGGGATTCATAGCAAGCTTCTGATGCGTTGATCAGTTTAAAAAATTGCAATAAAAATAGCTTAAATAATTTCGAATTTAAGATAGTTGTTGAGAAGGGATGGATTTAGAAAACGTTGTTTTTCCAAATTCAGACAAAACTGAACAATTTGAGAGCGACATGGTGAAAATTTTATTTTTTTGGATATATCTGCCATCAATAAACTTTCTGGTTTTGAGAGTTTGTCGTATAGAAGGACGCTGTAAATCTCCAATTAAGCATTGTTAGGATACAGCAAATTAAGGCAGTTCACTTCCACAAAAAAGCTTAGCAAGACTTGGTGAGATGGAAAGGTTTTTTTTATTTCATTTTGACCAAAGTCTTTAAAACAGAGGATATAATCATGATGAACAGGTTTTATTATATATTGTATTTGAAAAATCGTAATTATAATAAATTTTCTAATTCATAACAAAATATTACTGTCATTATTTGTAAAGAGGTAATTAATGAATTTCTTCAATGAAATACATTCGCAATAAGGGAAACAAATGCTATTTGAGTAAAATATGAGCTATCAGCCTAGGATAAACTTGGCAATTAGCAATTATCGATTCTTAATCTCAACTAATTAATGAGAACTCAAAGGTGTAAATTGTTGATCCTGGAATATTTGAAATTTAAGATTTAAATCAAATTATTTTTTCAAGACTAAAAACAATAACTGCCGCTTTGATGATTGAAATACTTATAATTTCAGATTCGAAGATCTTTACTAATGATCTGGATTACTATCCAACTAAAAAAAATTTACTCATATTTACATCTATTAGTAATTTAGGCTAAAATCGCTCTGACCTTGACTATTCTTCTCAGACTTTAGTTGACATTCACTAATCATCTATGCATAATAAATACTAATAAACATAATGAAGTAATTCGTACCTTCATTTTAACTAAAAATAGTTGATATCCCTATTATTTTTTGTATATCACCTACAGCAAGTTATTTTTCATAACTAAGTATGCTATCGACAACTCATCTTAAACTTTTAACAAATACCTTTCTGTTCTCAACAGTTTCGATCGAAAGCTCTTTATCTATCTATCTGTTGTTTGAACTCTGAGTATCATCGTATGCCATCTATGTTGATCCTTAAGCAGAAATCTTAATAGAAATTTGTAATTTGAACTATCAATACAAATAAAAGCAACATATTCAATCTAACCTCACTTGATGATAGTTCTGACAACACATATAAGCTAGCTATTTAACTAACTATTTCCTTCATTCAAACCGCACTAAATCATGAGCTCTATTGTGGGTTTTTCGAAATGTACATATGCTCATCTTTCTCCACTTGCACATTTTTCAGAGCATCTGCCTGGGTCACTCCGGTCCAAAAAGCGTTCACCTAACGCAAAAGATATGGAATGAGAAATATATTTTCATGAAAAATCAATTACATGCGCGCTAAGTGTTAGTTCGTTCGTGCCCATTTGCTTTGTGACTGCGAGGAAGTTTTTCACTTTCTCAGCCTAGAAAGGTTCCTTTAAATTTCGCAAAATCAAGAAATAACTTTGAATTTGTCGATCTCCATGAACGCAACAATGAGAGTAATCATATCGAAAAGGACGGTAACACTTTCAATGTTTTTCATGTTCTAATTTCAAAAATTGATGAGACGACGTCGTAGAAAATAGAAACATACTTGATCAATGTTCTTGTCATAATCCACGGCGTGTTGATCACGAGTTTTGGAAGAGAAAATTGTTTTCAAAGTCGTTTTGCCAGACAAGATTTTCATCTTCTCAGTCCCATCAGTCTTCACTTTTTCTTGTAGCTTCAGTCTGAGAGTTTGGAATGAGTCACGAGATTCTAAAGTTTCTATGAATGCCTAATCGAATTTCAATAAATATGCAATTGTTATGATCCGAAGAAACGTGTGCGATAATATTTACATCGATATCGTTCTGTTCTCGCTTGAGATTCTTATAAAAAGCTTCAAAGCTGGGTTTTGAGGCGGCTTGGCTCTATATAGATTCAATTGATTGATTTTAACAATGATTTCAATTACTATGGCAGCGATCTCGGAGGATAAGGTTGAGTTGGCCTCTGATTTGAACACGTAAGGTGTTTGCACGCCATTGGTGAATTCCGTAAGGCATTTGTCCTCATAATCAAGAAGAAGCGATTTGTGGAATAAGCCTGAATGAGATAATTGATTTCAGTCATTACTAACTAAACAAGAAATTTACCCAATCGGTCATAATAATCGCGCTTGACGTTGGCAAGACTCTTTGCGATTTGCTTGTAGACCTGAAACAGAAGACATTCCATGAATTCAAATACGCAAAGGAGTTCATTACATTGTATTGCTCTTTGATCTTTCTGAGGAAGACCTGGAAATTTCCAATTTTGAGTGCGACTTCATTAGTCAATTCGATCTGTTAAAATACGACAAAAACGCTGAAGCCTGGAAACACACAAGAAAGAGCTTACTCCAGATAAGTGTCCAAAATGAGTAGCGTATTTGTTAATGATAGCATCGTAGCTGGGTTTTGGGAGTGCCAAGAGACTCTAGCAAAAGGTGAGGAGCATGACCCATGAAAAAAAATTTTTAAACGTACGGTTTTGATGTCTTGCAATTGACTTCTAAGGAAGACCTGGAACTCCTCTTAATATAACAAATATCCATTTGTCAGAGGAGTGCGCAAGGAATTATGATTACCAGAGTTGTACAGGTAAGGGATCTGTCGGATTTTCAGAAGGAAACACTCAAGAGAATATCTTCTATCTTCTACGAATTCTGGATCAAGGTTTCCCTATAAAAAGTTTTTTTCTCGGCAAAAAAAGGAGACATTACAATCAATTTCTTTTCTGGCAGTGCAGGAATATAAACTCCAGGCCACCGGGCGCGCATCACTGCTCTCAGAGTGTGAAAGGCGCTGTAGCGTCTTAACACTTCAAAACTTCCTTGCTCGTCGCTTCCCTTTGGTGCATCTAATTAGCAATACATCAAAACCATCAAGAGCTTACTTTTATCGTGTAAACGATATATTTTTTGAGGTTTTCGTCTCTGATAATTGGGTTCGAGACTTGAATCCAAGCACCCTAGACAAAGTTGTCTAATTTGAACTGAGATAATGATTACGTCAACGACTTGACTCTTTGATACACCAACATCAGCTTTAGAAAATTACGCAACAGCCAAAAAATCAAGGATTACTTGAAGGATATTTGATTCCTGAGAACGAATCTAGCTTGACTTGTTCTATTGCACGTTAAAACGTTGATTAAAAAGTAGTTTTCAGAATTCAACTCTTACCTTTCTGTATTTGATCGTCGGTAAGCTTGATTTCAGTCTGTTCCTAATGTAAGACTCAACAAACATTAAAAAGCGACGCTTTCTACCGTGGCTGAGAAGTCTGGGTTCATTTTTCCTAAGGAGCTTCACAGATAAATGAATTTGGTAATCTCGATCCGAGTTTGATTAATTTATACGGATTTAACTGATCTGGTCATTATAATACAGATGCTCGCTTGTTTTATACAATTAGCATACGATGGTTCTCGAAATCATATACTTTTTCATTCCTTTCATAGTAGGCCGAGGTAGAGGGTTTCAGTATAAGCTTAATTTCTTTAAAAAAAGGCACTCTGGTGTTTGTAAGAGATTTGATCTCGTGATATAGCTCATTGAGTAAATTTACTCTATTAATATCCAATTTCATTGAAAAAAGAACAGGCAATTCAAAAATGAGAAAGCAATCCTTTATTCTCATCGCATTGCTACTCGCAATTTACACATGCAACGTCGTCTTCGCTCAAGACACGACCGAAGAGCAATATCAATCCCATCTTAGAATCACTTCTCCTCCAGAATTGGCTAGGGAGTGGAATAGAAAATTAGGAAGTGTCGCTATTGGTAATTTCGGATACGTTCCTTGGGGCAGAACGCTCGTGGGCAACCTCAAATACGCGAACCCTCCAGACGGCTGCACATATGAATGGAAAGCCGGTGGCTCAGGCGCGGATGACGAAGATGATGACGCTCCAATTCTGGTCGCTGAGAGAGGAAACTGCACTTTCACCGTCAAGGCTTTGAAAGCACAGCTCCAAGGCGCGAAAATGCTCATTGTATTAGACAACCAGGTTGAAAACACTCAAGGAATTATCCCAATCGGCGATGGTAACGAGAAAGGAGTGCATATTCCAACGCTGCTCTTAAATAAAGAAGCCGGAGACAAATTAAAAAAAGCGTTCCCAAAAGTTATCACTGCGGTCATGTACTTTAACTTCCCTAAGCGTAATGCCATCGACTATGAGGTTTGGCTCTCCTCCACTGATATGAAATCTATTGAATTCGTGAAAGATCTCGAAACTTATATCCCAAGATTAGGGGCAAATGCTTCTTTCACCCCATACTATTCCTCCTGGCAATCCTTTATGCCAGATTCCGACTATACCAGAGAAAACTGTATTTCTAAGGGAGCTTACTGCGCTCCTGATCCAGATGCGTCAGGACCTTTGAAAGGTACTGATACTCTGGAGGAAGACCTGCGACAGCTCTGTATTTGGAAGCAAGGACAGAGCTATTGGTGGAGTTATTTCAAAGAGCTCGATGCAGAATGCGCTCGTACTGTTGAGATGCATAAGTGCAGTAATAAGACCATTAAGGCTATTGGACTTAGACCAGATGACATCGCAAAATGCGTTGATGAGTCCTTTGAGACCTTTGGAGATAGAAAAACGGATACAAAACTCTTAAAGCCTAATCAAGATAGAATTTATACAAGAAACATTCAGTTCTGGCCTTCTGTAGTCATAAATAACTTTACATATAGAGGTAACATCGAAGGTCGTGATGTGTTCGACGCGCTTTGTGAAGGTTTCTCTGCGATGCCAAGGAGCTGTATTATTGATGAGACGGAAGTAACTGGTAAAAAGAGCAGTGGAGTTGTTGGCCCGATGTTCCTGTTGTTGTGCGTGCTGGCAAGTTTTGTGCTGATATTTGTTCTTTACAAGAGATGGCTTAAGAAGAATTTGATGAGAGAAATGAACACTCAAATGAACGTCAAAATCTCTCAGTATTTCTCCATGGCGGATCCTCAGACAAGATAAATAGTCATATCGTAGACAATTTTCTTCAATTGATAATAGACAGTTTGTGAGATCCTTGCATCTATCGAATACATAATATTGATTGTATCGGCCAGCATCAAAGGCCTCATATGACGAACAGATTTAGAAATGAAGGTTAATATACATTTGATATTTGACAAAAAACAAAAAAAACTCATCACATAAAATAACTCAATACCCGCAATATTTTGCTTGAGATAGGTCGATATTAATGCAAAAAAATAAAAAACTCTTAAAATCGAGATGGAGATATGTATACTTCAACAATAGCAAGATGATAAAAGAGTGTTCCGAAATTTTCTCATAATTGCGAGCCTTGCACTATATTCAAAACGTGAGATCTACTCGTTAAGAATAGGCTTTAGCAGGCCAGATTCTAACTTTATTTTGAGAGAGCTTAAGATATTTATGAAGAATAGATTGAGAAAGTTCATGTGATTTTTAGGTGCTATTTCATATTTTTGGAATACGCGCATACTCAGTTACCATTGATTATGTAGCCAGTTCACACAGAAATTAACCAATTAATATGCATTATGCGAAGCCTGATGATTTTTCTCTCAGGCAATCAAAATAGTTATTCTCGAAATCTTATCTTTATGACCTCGATCTCGATCGTGACCCAGATCTTATTTTGGCATTAACATGTCATTCATTCGAATAATAAATACCTGCTATCACGGCTTGGGCTTCTTCTCTTTCTATCCTTCTTATCCTTCTTCTGTTTTCTAGATCTTGATGGAGATCTACTGTCAGAGCGGCTTCTCGACCTTCTGTTTTTATGGGATCTCTTTCTGCTGTCACTCCTATTTCTTCTACGGCTTCTGCTGCGGCTCCTGCTGCGTGATCTATTATTATTTCATAAAAATTACACATTGCTCGAATAGAAAATCCTCTTACGGAGTTCTTGACAGCGAGCAATCTCTCTTAGTGTGACCTTTCTTTCCGCATCGATAGCATCTGTCTCTATTGTATTGAGAAAAAAAAATTACGGGGGAATAATCGTGAAAAAATCTTGCTTCCAACTGCCTTCGCGACATTCATTGGCCCTAAGTCATCAATGGAGAAATTAGAATTTGTTTTTTGCGATCATCTCCAAGAGAGAGAAATCATCTTAAACAGAATATAGACAGAGATCCAGAGGAAGACAGCAGGTGTGGGAACATCAAAGGATATAGAAAGAGAGTAGGAGCAGAAGTTCCTAGTCGAATTCAGAATCATCAGAGTGAGCTCCGGTTCTCCTCACGGAAAAGCGAAATCTTCTCGTCATCTTCATGAATTCAGCAAAGAGAACATCACCAAGGAATAGGCATCATCTCCAAGGGAAAAAACAGAACACACAACATAAAATCATCGGTTCATCTCATCAAAAAGAAAGAAAATGAAAAACTTTTCATCATTCAGAATCAGCAAAGGGAAATTTCACATTACCAATGTCCTTTTTTGCCGCAATTATAGCATACGTCTCTTTTGGAAGGGCCTCTGTCTCTGTCTCTGTCTCTGGATCTGTCCCTGTCTCTATCTGAACTTCTTCTTCTTTCAAATACACCTAGAGAAGGAGAATTCACCACCATTTTTCTATTTGAAATTACCTGCGAATTGCACAGCGATTTTATTTCCATCTAAGCTAGTCTTGTCCATTTCAGCGACTGCGTCTTCAGCTTCCTTTAAGCTCTCGAATTGCTGTTAAGCAGACAAGAAAAGAATTTATTGGTGAGATTGAAATGTAATACAATGACTTACGACAAAAGCGTAGTGGCCTTTGTGCTCGAGCTCGGTAATCTTTCCGAATTTCTTGAATTTCTCATCGATATCATCGGATTTAGTCCCTTTGGACAGGTTGCCGATGTAAATCCTTGAGGTCTTTTTCGACATCTCAGATTTTTATTCCTATTATTTTCAATTTGCTGATTGCGTGCGCGCAAATCTTCTAAACTAATGAGCGTGATTAGGGGCGAAGAAGATAATAAATAATGCAATTAAAACAAACATTGATAGGGAA